>Ga0075467_10003136_pt1 | contig 12785 bp, 10 predicted proteins | sample DEB08_DNA_9_FD_75067 | JGI IMG/M metagenome (GOLD analysis project Ga0075467, IMG submission 75067) | Aqueous microbial communities from the Delaware River and Bay under freshwater to marine salinity gradient to study organic matter... | ecosystem: Environmental > Aquatic > Marine > Coastal ...
GATGGTTATTTTGCCTTTACAAATATTAGGACAAGATTTTGGCGTTAAATTAGTCACAAAAATTCCGTATTTATTGGGCATTGCCCCAAGTATTATGGGCGCTGGTATCTTGTATTTTGTATATCGACTATTCTTAGGAAATAAAGATACACAAGTATGGAAATTCTATTTTATCGTTGCCCTTTTGCTAGGAATTATCTTTTTTCCGTTGATGAGTTTTGCAGATAATTTTGTGTTAAGTTTAGGGATTTGGCAGGCTGGAATTGGTTTTTGCTTGACGCAATTGCATTTTACGAATCCTAAAAAGAAGTTGACAGGAAAGTAAATAAATCAAAAAAATGCACAAATTGGCATCAATAACCGTACTTTTGTTGTTTCATAATTTTATAAATTAAATAAACCAAAACATGGACGATAAGAAGCAAAATTTGAATATTGAATTATCAGAAGAAGTTGCAGAAGGTGTTTACTCAAACTTAGCAGTCATCTCTCATTCTCCAACTGAGTTTGTTATTGACTTTATCAGAATGATGCCAAATATGCCAAAGGCAAAGGTAAAATCTCGCATTGTTTTGACTCCTCATCATGCAAAGCGGCTGTTGAGTGCTTTACAAGATAATGTCAACAAATACGAAGCACAACACGGACAAGTAGCCGATAACAAAATTCCTCCTTTTCCAATGAATTTCAATACGCCGAAAGGTCAAGCATAATTTAGAAAACTATATTAATATAATAATATGAATACAGAAATAAAGGAAAGAGTTGATAAGGCTTTAGATAGCATTCGACCACATTTAGCCGTCGATGGCGGTAATGTTGAGGTAGTTGAAGTAACAGACGATATGCAGCTAAAAATCAAATGGTTAGGCAATTGTGAAAATTGCTTTATGAGTGTCATGACCATGAAGGCAGGTATCGAAGAAGTCGTCAAAGCACAAGTGCCTGAGATCAAAAGTGTTGTCGCTGTAAACGGAGTAGAATTACCGATTTAAACTAAACTTTGTTTAACTTTCAGACCTCGTCAAACTTTAGGTCGTACGGCTTGTAGCTGAAAACTACAGAAAATAAGAAAGTAAGTTTTGGATTTATTAAGGAGTGCAAATTAAATAAACGTCCCGTTTTCGTGACTCCTCCCAAGGTTTTATAATGAATCATTTTTCCTTATTTTTCACTTTAGAATTAGTTGTTTGCACACGATAAACGACTATTTCTAAAGCAAAACTAAGAAGAAATAATCTGCCGAAAAATCATAAATTTATTTGATTGCCATTCCTGAAATTGTAGTAATTAAGGTTCATCTCACAGCGATAGAAAGGCATCCACGGGTTGTACAAATGGTAAATGATTATCGTAAGACAATAAGATCAATAATGATAAGCAAATACGAAAGCCTTCTTTCTGAAAAATTAGAAAGAAGGCTTTTTACTTTTACACATATTCTAATTTAGAATTTGTAATACATATCATTGATTTACCTTATTAAAATGCAGCTACTCTGTGAGTTTAGTTGTTAGTAATGCTTACATGATTTTTTAATTAATACATAACTGAAGTTTAGGTGTACACGACGCATAAAAAATAAATCTATTTGGAATAGAGTTTGTTATTGATAAAATGTATAAAAAATAGGTGAACCTTATCTTCTAACAAAACATTTACTTACAATCATTTATACATTATTTTTATCATAAATTATCTTAAACAAATCAACAATACCTTGTAAGTATTCGTAGTTAGAAAAGCACACACTAGTAATATCTTAAAACATAAAAGCATGAAAAAATTAATGTTAATCGGTCTATTTTCTTTTATCGCTGTTGGACTTTTTGCTCAAAAAACATCGTTAGGAACGGCAAAATCAGCAAGTACGGAGAAATCCGATCCTCAAGCAGAATCTATTTTAGGAAAAGTGAATACAAAGTATGCCTCCTATAAGTCGATGAAAATGGACCTAAAAGTGACAATTCAAGATGGAAAGTTCAAAGAAGAACAGACCGCTAAAGTGTCAGTCAAAGGCAATAAATTCAAAATTGACTCGAAAGATCAATTGATTATTTCTGACGGAAAGAAAAACTGGATTTACTTAAAAGAAGATGGTCAACTACAAATCAGTCAACCAGATCCAGATGATGTTGGCATGTTTTCATCACCAGATAAATTATTGAAAATGTATCAAGATGAATTTATCTCGGGTTATATTGGAAAATTTAAATTGAATGGAAAAGTTGTTCATAAAATTGAATTTAAACCAAAAGACAAAAATTCGGAATATTCAAAAGTTGCGGTTTACATTGATATAAATAGCTTGAATGTTGCTAAGATTAAAGTATTTGACAAAAGTAATATTCACTATTCGATTGAAATGAAAAATTTCGTGAAGAATACAGATATGAAAGACTCCGACTTTAAATTTGATGAAAAAACGGTTTCAGAAGAGAATATTATTAGACTTTGTGATAACTGTTAATCGGGTAAAATAATTGAAATTAAAAAAGGCTATTCTTAAGAATAGCCTTTTTTTGTTAATTTTACCAAATCAATAAGAGACTTTCACTTATCAAGATTATGTCCATAAAAAAGGACGAGCTACTAAATCAAACCTTGGCAAAATTCTAAGAAGTAATTTCATCATTGATTTATTTTAATCGATAATTTGCATTAAAACAACTATACGTTTTTAACAAATTTAATAATCTCAAAACTATAAAATTTGCACTTTTTTAATCCTCAATTTTCTAATTCTATAAAAGTTAAGTGTAGTTTTGTAGGACTTATTATTTTATAAAAATAGCAGACTATGCAATTTAAAAAATCGATTTATTTATTATTATTCTTAGCTTTTACGAGTTGTAAAGTATGGCATACCGCAGAAGAGAACGGTCAAAAGATCCAGGTTGAAACAGAAGCGATTGAGGAAGATACTGCAATGATAGCGATGATTAGGCCTTACAAAAAAACGTTAGACGCAGAAATGAATGTAGTCATCGGTACGAATAAAGAAACAATGACAAAAGGAAAACCCGAATCTCTCTTGACAAATTGGTTTGCAGATGCTGTTCAGACGATGACAAATCAATATTATAAAAATGGAACGGTTGATTTTGCAGTCTCTAATTATGGTGGTATTCGTATTCCGAATATTGCAGCTGGCGAAATTACACGAGGAAAAATATTCGAGTTGATGCCTTTTGATAATATGTTAGTCGTTATCGAAATGCAAGACACAACAGTTCAAAAACTGTTTAATCACATGGCTGATGATAACGGCTGGCCAATTAGTAGCAATGTTTCCTACGAAATCCAAGACCAAAAACCAAAAAATATACTAATCAATGGTCAACCATTGGAAAGTGGCAAAACCTATAAAGTATCTATTTCTGATTACCTAGCCAACGGTGGCGATAAATGTTATTTTTTAGAAGAAGGAACACGAGAAGATCTGGGCGTATTGATTCGTGATGTGTTGATCGAGTATGTCGAGCAAGAAACGGCTGCTGGACGACAAATCGAAAGTCGGTTAGATAATCGCCTGACGTATCTTAAATAAGATTTTGATTATCAACTATTTAAGTATCTTATTAAGATAAAAATATTCTTGTAACAAAAAAGCTACTCATCGCTGAGTAGCTTTTTTATATCAGAACCATTTATAAATTAAGCAACCATAATCTAAGTATAATATCTGATTATTACAATTTGAATAATCGCATTTTTAGACCGACGGTAACTCGATAATCTTGAGCATTAGGGAAAAATCCACCGACTTCAAGCTTAACACGATTTCCACCCAACAACAAACCGCCATAGTAGCCATTATTTGCTTGATCAAAATTATAATCAAAATCATTCATGTACCAACCATAACCACCTTGAAGCCCAATACTTTTTGTTAAATTTAGTCGAGCGTAACCGACAACAGGGGTAAACAAATCATCACCGATAGCTTGTACATTACCTAAAGCACCAACAGAAAGTTTTTTTCCCAAATTTAAAACGGCATCAACCTGCCCACCATAGCCCCAATCTTGAGCTTCATTTCTTACACCAAAACCACCAAGGTAAATATTAAAAAAACCTCTTGATGATTTATCAGAATTATGATCCGGAGAAAGGAAACTTTGTGGTTCCGCTATTGCTGAATAGTTAGAAATTGCTAAAGAATTCATTTGTGAGAATGCGATTGCTTGAAAGCAAAATATTGCGACTGCTACTAAAATAGTTTGTTTCATAGTTAGATATTTATAAAGTTTAATACAATTCAAAATTAGTTATGTTCGCTATTGAAAGTACAATAATACAACCAGTTTGATAGGACAAAAAGTGGAATAGTACGAACGTGTAATAATTAGATTTATCGTTGGATTTTGTTTATTTAACGCTTCAAATAAATACTTTAAAATCGGATAAAAGTCACTTTGAAGCTCAGAATTTCGATAAAAGGATTAAAAAAATAGATAGAATCTTCGATACTAAATAGCATCGAAGATTTCAAAATAAGTTGACTTACTTCCTTATTGTTAGAAGTTTTTTCGACAAACTCATATTCTTTCCGAATTAGAAAAGACAATTTATTAATAAATGACCAAATAGTTAAAAGTCTGCTGTGTTCACTCGAAACTCCGCAGGAATTTCGATTCCAGTCAATGAAACATGAACTGGAGTAGTACCTGTATAAACTGTGCCATCAGAAGCCAACATAGTTGTTGCTGTACGCATTTGAATTTCATTTTTTAATGTCATCATTGTTAGGGTAATTTTGAAAAACACGCAATTCAATAAAATTTGGTACGAATTAATTGTTTTTCTGTTTATAATTAATTTGTATACAAATATACAAAATATACGCAAATTAATAAAATAATATTACTTAAAAAGTTACACTTTGACCTTTTTATTCATCTTAATAGTTTTTTAGCATTATTTTGCGATGTCTCGAAATAAGCTGTTAACTATTTGGTTTATATTATTCAATCCTCTTCCTAACTTTTCAGGAAGCCTTATTTTGGTGATGAATAAAGCAGTGAGTCGATAACTTTTGAAAGATAAGAGTAGAAACAACGATTCGATTTTCTCATAAGACCGAGACCTTATCGCTACCTTATTTTCAAATACATGACGATTATTTTCAACACTTTAATTAGTAAATACTAATATTTAAAGCATTGAAATAACTACGCCAGTACAATTACAAGTCAGTTAAACTGTATGAAGGCTTACTCAATGTCACATTTCGTTGAGTTAACGAAATCATTAATGCTTCATCTTTCTATGTGTGTAAAATAAATTTTGATACCTGTAGCCGAATAGTGTATTAACAGGTGACAGAGGAGAAATTCCCAAAAATTGTTATTCCACAATCATCCCAAGCAAAATGGGTGGGAACACTCTCGGCTGCCGTCGCAATAGTTGTTGTTTCTCTTTGGTTGAGAGACACACTATTCGTCTGACGCTGAAAGCTTGTTCGGATGATATATTGTTTGAATAACATTTTAGTAAATAAATTTAGCACCGAATAATCGGTATCTTAATGAAAATTATGAATTTTAGAGCCGCCACAAATTTGTGACGTATGGCATAAACAACTTCAATGCCGTTTGATTTAGTTCCAAAAAAATAAAAAAATTCATTTTTCTTTAAAATCCAAATGTAATCAATTGATAATCAATAAATTAATAAATATAATTGAGTTGATTTTATAATAACACGAAGATAATTCGTTGACAATCGAGTAATTATTTCACAGTATCAGAAATTGGTTAAATCAAATCTCAATTTGGAAAAAGGCATTTGTCTCATAAAATTGAAAATGCAGAGATGCAAATTATGAAACGAATTTCGTGGAATTCATATATTATCAATAAGGCACAAAATATTAAATAGTAAGACTTATCAAACATTAGAATAAATATACATGTGTTAACATTTAGTAATCTATCTTTTATATCAAAATCGAATTATTTAATAGAATATTTAGTTATACAGGCTTATATACTTTATATAATTTGTAATTTTGCGGCTAATTTTTTCGAAATTCACGTTTAGTAAGCGTTCAAAAGTTAGTAAACGTCAACTTAATAATTAATAAAATGAACTTTGTAGAAGAATTGAAATGGCGTGGATTGTTCCACCAAAGTACACCAGGTTTAGAGGAAGCATTAGAAAAAGGAACTATCACGGGCTATATCGGTTATGACCCGACTGCACCTTCTTTGACCATTGGTAATATGGTGACGATCATGTTATTAAAACATTTACAATTGCATGGACATAAGCCTATTGTGTTAATGGGTGGAGCGACTGGTCGTATCGGTGATCCTTCAGGAAAAGATAAGGAAAGACAGCTAAAATCTTTTGAGGAGTTAGACAGAAACTTATCAACTCAAAAAGAGCAATTTGCTCGTTTTTTAGATTTTTCAAAAGATGCCCCGAATGGTGCAATCATCTTGAATAATTATGACTTCTACAAAGATATGAACGTTTTAGATTTCTTACGAAATGTCGGAAAAACGTTAACCGTCAATTATATGATGGCGAAAGAATCCGTCAAAAAACGTATCGAAACTGGTTTATCATTTACTGAATTCTCATATCAATTACTGCAAGGTTTTGATTTTCAGCATATGTACGAAAACTATGGCGTTTCTCTTCAAATGGGCGGCTCTGATCAGTGGGGAAACATCGTCAGCGGAACGGAAATGATTCGTAAAAATTTAGGACACGAAGCGAATGCTTTTGCCTTAACTTGTCCTTTGTTGACAAAAGCAGATGGCAAAAAATTCGGAAAATCAGAAGAAGGTAATGTTTGGCTTTCTGCGGATATGACCTCGCCTTACAAATTCTATCAGTTTTGGTTGAATATGAAAGATGAAGATATTGTGAATGCAAATCGTATTTTTTCTTTGAAATCCTGTGAGGAAATTGAGGTCTTGGAGAAAGAACATGAAGGCCAAGAACACTTACGTATTTTACAAAAATCATTGGCCGAAGAGTTAACAAAATGGGTACACCCTGAAGCTGATTTTGATTTAATTAAGGAAGTATCCGATTTATTATTTAGTAAAAAATTGAAAAGAAATTATTTGCTAAATGATGTTTCTGAAAAGTTTTTGAAATTAGCCGCAGAAGAAATTTCAAGTTTTACAGTAGCTAAAAGTGATTTAGAAAATGGTATTAATATCGTTGATTTGACAGTAAATGGTGGCATTTTCAGTTCAAATGGAGAAGCAAGACGTGCCATTAAAGGAAGTGCTTTAGGTGTTAATAAGCAAAAAATACAATCACATCAAGACCTAATTAAAACAGATGAATTGTTATATGGCAAATATATTATGATTGAAAACGGTAAGAAACATAAGTATATGTTGATTGCAGAATAAATCTGTAAAACGCTGATTATCAATACATAAATACAGCTATGCTGTAAAAATAAGTACTTTTGCTAAATGCTTAAGACGGTATCAGAGCTAACATACTTTTTTATAAAAGATTCTTAAAAGTGGGTTAGCTCTGTTTTTTATCAAGACGAGTAATCAATACCTTGTTTACATCATCAGACCTTGTCCTTACTTCTTTTCGTATTTTTTCAAAGTTTCCAGACCGACAAACTCCAACGCTTTTTTGTGCGTACTTTCCAAAACTACTGGGGGAGCAAAACCATATTTTTCCGCTTCTTTCCAACGCAACGCACACAAGCACCATTTATCACCAGCTTTTAATCCTGGAAAACGATATTCTGGTCGAGGCGTAATCAAGTCATTGCCTAACGCTAAGGTAAACTCCAAAAACGCATCCGTCATTTCGGCACAAACAACGTGTGTTCCGTAGTCTTCTGCACCTGTTTCACACTTTCCATTTCTGTAAAATCCAGTCATTGGATTGGTACAACAAGTTTGTAAGGTGTCGCCTAAGACGTTTTTAATTTCTACTGTTTCGGTGTTGTTATCTTTATTGGAATAACTCATAGTTAGTAATACGATTGTGATAATTGTCAAATAAAAAATTGGTTTCATGGCTTTTTAATTTTGGGTTTAAACAGTTGTTTTGGGTTTTAGTTTTATGATTTTTGGTATTTTTGGAAAGAGTTATCAACTTGATTTTATAAAACATTTACTGATCATAATTTACTGTTTATCAACACTTTACTCCTTTAGTCAGAAAAATAAAAAAGATTTGTATGATGATTAGTATTCGGCAAATACTTTAAATAAAATTAATACTATTGGAGTAAATTTTCCAAACCTTTCGCCGTAAAAATAGATTCAGAGAACCGATAAAGCTTCTTGCGATCAGCATAAATAAATTCCCAATTCCACATTTCTAAACTTGTCCCGATTTTTTCATTAGGATTCTCAATAAATCCCTATCTTCGCCAACTGTCATTATTCAAAAAAAACTAACATAAAATTGGCAAAACGAACGACAAAGACCAAATCGAAAAGCAAAAAGGTAACACCTTTGATGAAGCAATATGCGCAGATAAAATCAAAATATCCCGATGCGATTTTGTTGTTTCGAGTAGGGGATTTTTATGAAACTTTTGGGGACGATGCCGTGAAAGCTTCACAAATTTTGAACATTGTTTTGACGAAACGAAACAATGGTGGCGATGATGTGCCTTTAGCTGGTTTTCCGCATCATTCGGCGGATATTTATACGCATAAAATCGTTCGTGCTGGTTATCGTGTGGCTGTTTGTGAGCAATTGGAGAAGCCGAGTAAAGAAAAGAAAATTGTCAAACGTGGCGTTGTTGAGGTGATTACGCCTGGGATTGCGATAAATGACAATTTGTTAGATGTTCGTTCCAATAACTTTTTGGCGGCGTTGCATTATGGCAAACGTGGACAAATGGGAATTGCGTTTTTGGATATTTCGACTGGTGAGTTTTTGGTCAGCGAAGGCGATGAACAATATATTGATAAGTTGTTGCAGAGTTTTTCTCCGTCAGAAATCATTTTTTCTAAAAGCAAAACCAAGGATTTTGAAGCCAAATTCGGAACAAAATTCTATACATTTCCAATAGAAGAATGGGTTTTTATGAGTGATTACACTCGTGAAAAATTATTGGAACAGTTTGAGGTTCAGACACTTAAAGGTTTTGGAATTGAAGAATTGGAATTGGCACAAGTCGCTGCTGGTTCGATTTTGCATTATGTCGCTACAACCGAAAATACGAACTTAAAGCACATCGCCTCTATCTCCAGAATCGAACCCGATAGATATGTTTGGTTGGATAGATTTACGATTCGCAACTTAGAATTGATTTATTCGGCACACGAAACAGGAACGCCTTTAATCAAAATTTTGGATAAAACCGTGTCGCCGATGGGTGCGAGATTACTCAAAAAATGGGTGGTTTTGCCATTGAAAAATCGTCAGCCAATTCAAGGACGTTTGGATATGGTCGATTACTTTTTGAATCACATTGCATTAAGTCAAGATATTGAGCATTATGTTCAGCAAATCGGCGATATTGAACGCTTGATTTCAAAAGTACCTTTGGGCAAAATTAATCCTCGGGAAGTTGTACAACTCAAAAAGGCTTTAATCGCACTCGAACCTATTAAAAAATTATTGGGCGAAAGCCAAAATCCACATTTACAACAATTGGCGGATAGAATTAATCTTTGTGAAAAAATTAGAGATAAAATTGACAAAGAGTTGGTCGAAGAACCGCCAGTGAATTTGGCGAAAGGAAAAGTGATGGCAGAAGGTGTTTCGCCTGAATTGGACGAACTCCGAGATTTAATTTTTAATAGTAAAGAACATTTGGTTAAAATCCAACGAGCAGAAGCCGAACGCACCGGAATTGATAATTTAAAAATCGGTTTTAATAATGTGTTTGGATACTATTTGGAAGTGACGAATAAGTATAAAAATAAAGGTTTAGTTCCCGAAAATTGGATACGAAAACAAACCTTAACCAATGCCGAACGCTACATCACCAACGAGCTTAAAACCTTGGAAGCCAAAATATTAAGTGCTGAAGAGAAAATTCAAATTTTAGAAGAAAAACTCTTTGAAGCCTTGGTCGAAACATTGAACGATTATATCGCACCGATTCAATTAAACGGTGCGTTGATTGCTCAAGTTGATTGCTTGTTGTCGTTTGCCAAAGTTGCACAACGCAACAATTATTCTAAACCTGAAATTACCGATGATTTAAGTTTGGAAATCAAGCAAGGTCGTCATCCTGTTATTGAGCAACAGCTCGAAATCGGTCAAGAATATGTACCGAATGATACGTTTTTGGATAACGAAACGCAGCAAATTCTCATCATTACTGGTCCAAATATGTCTGGTAAATCTGCGATTTTGCGTCAAACGGCTTTGATTAGTTTGATGGCTCAAATGGGTTGTTACGTACCCGCACAATCTGCAAAATTAGGTTTGGTTGATAAGGTTTTTACAAGAGTTGGAGCTTCGGATAATATTTCGTCTGGCGAATCGACTTTTATGGTCGAAATGAACGAAACAGCCAGTATTATGAATAATGTGTCGGAACGCAGCTTAATTTTGTTGGACGAAATCGGTCGAGGCACAAGTACGTATGATGGTATTTCTATTGCTTGGTCCATCGCCGAATTTTTGCACGACAACGGCATGGCAAGACCAAAAACGCTATTTGCGACGCATTATCACGAATTGAACGAGTTGGAGGAAAAATTCCCTCGCATCAAAAACTTCAATGTTGCCACTAAAGAAATCGGTCAAAAAGTGATTTTCTTACGCAAACTACAAGCTGGAGGAAGTCATCACAGTTTCGGTATTCATGTGGCAAAAATGGCAGGAATGCCACGAAGTATCGTCGAACGAGCAACTAATATTTTAGCACAATTAGAAACTAAATCTATCGACGATGATGGTGATAATATTGGCAAAAAAGTAAAACGTATCGAACAACAACCTGCGTTTCAACTCTCGATTTTCGATGCAGTCGATGAAACGGCCGGGAAAATTAAAGCAGAATTATTGGATCTTGATGTGAATCGTATGACACCGATTGAGTGTATGTTAAAGTTGAGTGAGTTGAGCAAGATTGTAAAGGAAAGTGATTAACTTCAATTTCTGTTTTCTTGAACTTTTCGTCATGCTGAATTTATTCCAGCACCTTCTATTCATCTGAAAATCAATGCTATAGCTATAGAAACGAATTAATAAATAACATCTGTATCCACATAATTGGAAAACATTTGAATACAATGCTTTTACCGAAAGCTTGCCGCAATGCTCAATTTTTATTTTCTAATAAATCGCTTTTCTGCAAATTTTACTACCTTTAGTGACGATAAAATAAGTTGGCAAAGCGGCATAAAGTCAACTTTCATGCTGACCTATCAACAATCATTCATAAAATTCAATACGACAAATGTACGCAAAGGATTTACTAAAAAATAAAGTAGCCCTGGTTACCGGTGGGAGAAGTGGTATCGGCTATGCTATTGCAAAGCAGTTTTTACAATTAGGAGCAAAAGTATTCATTTGTTCTCGAAAAGCGGATAAATTAGCGAAAGCCGCTGAAGAATTATCCGCATTCGGAGAATGTCATTATCAACCCTGTGATATTCGTAAAATGGACGATATCAAAAGTCTGGCAGCAACAATAAAAAAAACTTGTGGTCAACTGGATATTTTAATCAATAATGCCGGCGGACAATTTCCTGCTTTGACGGAATATATTAACGAAAAAGGTTGGAATGCCGTGATTAATAATAATTTGAACGGTACTTTTTATGTGACGCAACAGATGTATAATGTCTTTTTCTCTAAGCAACAATCGGGCGTAATTGTCAACATCATTGTCGATGTTTTTCGAGGTTTTCCTGGTATGGCACATTCGGCGGCAGCTCGTGCCGGTGTCGAAAACTTAACAAAAACCTTAGCACAAGAATGGGCAATCAACAACGTTCGTATCAACTGTGTCGCTCCTGGTATTATCGAAAGTTCGGGACTAAAAACTTACCCGCCAATGATTCAAGAAGAATTAAATAAAGGTCGGGAAGAAAATCCAATGAAACGTTATGGAACGGTCGAAGAAGTATCGAATGCGGTGACGTTCTTCTCGTCTGATTTATCCTCTTACGTTTCAGGAACGACGCTTTATGTCGATGGTGCCGGTCATTTAGGAAACAATCGGATGAGTTTAGTCAATATATTCCGTAAAATGATGTAATTCAATTATCGATTAATAATATCGTCCCGCAGGAATAACGTAGCCGCCAAAAAGGCGGTCATGTCATTTTTACATTCGTTCTGTACTCCTTTTTTTTGTTTAAAAATAGCTTTCTTCTCCAAATAACTTCCAAGCCTTAGCTTAAGGTAAGAACGTAATCAAAATTTTAAAACACAAAAAACGGCTACTCAATAAAAATGAGTAGCCGTTATAATTTAACCAAAAATCTATAAGCAAAAAATTATAGCTCTGTTACTTGTTCCTCATATTCGGTCAATGCCAAATTCGTAGTTGTTAAGGCTTTGAACCCACCGATGATATTCACCACATTCAAAATACCTCTACTTTTTAGAATAGAAGCCGCAATCAACGAACGATAACCGCCTTCACAATGAACATAATAGGTTGCATCACCGCTCAATTGACTCATATTTCTGTTAATAAAATCAAGTGGGAAACTCCCTGCACCAACGATATGCTGAGCTGAATATTCACTTTCCTTACGAACATCCAATAAGTTTAGATTATCACCATTGAACTGCTCAGCCAAAGCCTCTGCCGTTACCTCCTCGATTGTTTCAACATCTTCGCCAGCTGCCTTCCAAGCCTCTAA
>Ga0075467_10003137_pt1 | contig 12783 bp, 19 predicted proteins | sample DEB08_DNA_9_FD_75067 | JGI IMG/M metagenome (GOLD analysis project Ga0075467, IMG submission 75067) | Aqueous microbial communities from the Delaware River and Bay under freshwater to marine salinity gradient to study organic matter... | ecosystem: Environmental > Aquatic > Marine > Coastal ...
AGAAGAAAAATAAATTAGATTCTGCTACTCGATTTTCATTGAAGTGTATAAATGATAAAAGAATACTTATTTAGAAATAACTTAACTGTCAAAGAGTTTGCTTTTCAATTGAAAATTTCAGCTTCTTACCTATATCAGTTAATTAATGGGGATAGAAAACCTTCCTTAAAATTAGCTCTAAAAATTGAGGAGTGTACTCGAGGAGCAATTGATATAAACCAATTACTCGGTATTGATTTTGGCGAAAGACCATATAATATTGTAGAATGACTCTCAACTAAACAGGAAATAAACTTACATAGACCTAAAATTCACTATCCCCGAGGCAGGCATAAAAATGCTCTCTAAAGTAGAAAAAACTTTCCTCCAATAAAGGCACAGTTACCTGCAAGAGTATGCAGTTAAAACTGTACCTTTCTTCACAAATGAGCCGCTCAGTTGGGTTGAAATCCCATAGATGTGATAGACTTCTTTATGGGATCCATCAAACGGTCCTGGAATCTACTAATGGTAATTTCTGTAGGATCTTCCAGGCGTAAGCTTATTGGATTCCTTGCTTCATAGGTCTCTTGATTCATCATGATCTTGGGGTAAATCTTTAAGTCTAACACCCCTGAGATCGTTCCTTTTATTGGATTCCAATCCATTTGCCAGAAAGTAGAAGATCCTAATTGAAGGACAAGCTCTATTCCACTCAGTTGAAAAAGACTTTTAAACTCTTCAAATGTCCTTACTTCAGAAATTTGTCTTTGAAATTGCTGCATAGCAGCGTATGATTTGCTTAGCATGACCCGACTCCCTTGTAGTTAGGTTATGTTAGCCCTCTTTGCGGTCTGATCACCGCTTGGGGGGCGCTTATTTTGTTGTTAAAACAAGCAATCTTGATTGTAATCTTTTTATTGGTGCTTGTCTAATAAAAATGCCTTATGGCAAAAAATAACCTCTTTGCTTCTCCTACAAAGAAAATAGAATAGCAAGTCTATTCCCCTACAGCTTTTTCTAATGTTTTAGCAACGAATGAATTTAGACTCTCTCCACTGCTCTTAGCTGTTAAATCCAGCCTAGCATGAAGCACTGGAGAAATTCGGAGGTTGCATTTTCCTGAATAGGGTTTATCAGGCTTTTCTCCTCTTTCTTCACAAAAAGCTAAATAATCATTCACTGAATCTTTGAAGGCTTGTTTAATCTCATCAACGGAACGACCTTGAAAAGTAACAACATCTTTGATACCAATAACCGACCCATAAAAGACTTCAGCCTCATCATCATAGGCGACAGTTCCTAAATATCCTTTATATTTCATCATAGCTTAACTCCTGCTGTTATTAAAGGGTGAGGTCTATGAAATATAGCTTTCACTCCATTTAAAGCAATTCTAACTCTAGATCCTGATGCTTCTGAAACCTCAGCTCCCATAGATTTTAGAAGAGTCTTAACCTCTTTTCAGAGAATTCCTGCTTGATTCACTTTTTACAAGGATTGTGCGCAGAAATAAATTTTCCTGTTGCATATTTTAACATCTTCTTATCACAGGTCACTAAAATTGCATTTTCTTCGGATGCTGTTGCCATCAACAAACGATCAACAGGATCCCCATGAACTTCACCTACTAATCTTGTACTTTGAATCGCAATTCTGGGCGTAATTGGACATAACTGCATCCCAGGAGTATCTAAAGCCTGTTCAACCCAATCCAATACATCCATATCTATTTTGATCCGTTTTTTTTCAACAAGCATCCCCAATTCCCAAACAGACATGGATGAAATTAAAACCCCATCTAATTTTAAAGCCTGCTCAAAAGCCTTTTGAAATGATTTCGCTAATTTCTTGCTACCCAGCAGCGACCAGATCCAAACATGCGTATCAAGTAAAAGTTTATGCTTTTTAAGTTCCTTAAGAATCGGCATACCACTTCTCATAAATTGGATCGATAATATTCATCTCAACATGCACAGTCCCTTTCAACTTACCAAACCCGTGCTGTTCTTTGTTTTCTATAGGAGCGATTTGCGCTATAGGAACGTTTCGTTTGGTAATTGTAATTTTTTTACCCGTCTTTCTGACTGTTTCCATAATCTGAAGACAATGAGTCTTAAACTCACCCGCTGGAATTGTATTGGAAGGCATTACTCTCTCCTCTTGTGTCTATGGTCATATTACCATAGTCATAAATTAAAAGTCAAATTATATTCACAACCTACTAATAATTAAAGACTTTTTAGAAGTTTTTAATATTTCTCGTTTTCACAACTATAGAAAGGGCCATATTCTAAAAAAGGCGCTTATAACCTAAGTCACTAATTGAACTCTTTCTGAAGTTTCGATATAAAAACCCTGTAAATGAAATATATCCCGCCACTCTTGCCTGTCTCCTACACTCTGTACAAGAGAGAAAACAACTTAATCTGATCAATAACTATTTGATGATTTACAAGCGTAAAAGCCTGCAAAGTCATCAACGGATCAAAAAGCCCCAACTCTTCCAGTTTCCTAACACCAGACCTATGATTGTTCCAAGTCCTTCTCCTTTACTTCATAGGCCTTCCACCAACGAGCTCGCCCTCTCTCATTTCGAACTTTCCTCCCCTGTCTTCTTCGAGTTTGTCGATCGCAACCTCTAAGGCTCTTTCTATAAACCGTGCCATTGTAAGACCTGGTGTCCAATAAACAGCATTTTTTACTCGTTCGGCAACGCTATAATCGATTTCAGCAGAAACCTTACTCCTTCTTCTTACCACTTTTTTATCAAATTTCCCCTCTTCCCTATTAACTTCTACCTTATTCATATTCACTCCTTTGCTTTAACCTAAATAACACATCTTATAAAAACTCCCCTTTTTTAAAAAGTATTTTTTTTTAGGTGGGATTTCATTTTTTATCATTTATATCGTAAACCACTCTATAACTACTCATAAAACGATAATATCTAATATCCAAAACCCCTTCTGATTAAAAATATATTTAATAGCACATAAATACTTTTTTGTGTATATTTTTCTATAAATATGAAAATTTTTAAATTTTTGGAAAATCGCTGATTTTTTTGTAAGAGTTTTATTTTGTGAAGAAATTTTTAAATTTTTCAAAAGCTGAAAAAAAGAAGAGTCAGGAAAATTGGAAAAACAAAAAATGTCTTTAGTCCCTAAAAATACAAATATAGATGAAAAAATTTCTTATCATACAACGCAGCATCTAAAAAAAGAGACGATGTGGGAAATTCTTCAGAAAATTGATCTATCTCGGGCCGTGGAGCTTTTTTTAAAAACACTGAGTGGAGGAACCTCCAAAACATATGGGTTTGCTTTTAAAAAGTTTTTTGAGGAACGGCTACTCGATCCAAAAATGACGTTAGGAAATTTTGCGATAATGAATCTAGAATCAAAATTAGATCAAATCAAGGAAGGGATCGAAGGGAAAGAGGCGACTAAGCAGGTAAGGGCTGCAGCATTTGTGAGCTTTACGGGGTTCCTTCAAAGAAAGACGGAAGGGCTGACTAAAAAAGCGGTGCCCAATAAGGAAAAAGGGAGAAAAACTTTTCAAAAGATACGCGAAAAGACTGCTGGAGATGTTTTATCATTGGAAGAAGTAGAAAAATTTTTAAAAGCCCTTAAGAGGGGGAGCTTGAGGAATTATTTGATTGGAGCATTGCAACTGCAGGGAGCAAAGAGGATTTCTGAGGTTTTGGAAGCACGGATAGAGGCTATTGACTGGGAGGCCGATACAATCCATTTTATTCAAAAGAAATCAGATGTTCTTGAAAAGAGAACGCAGGCATTTTTTCCAGGACATCTTATGAGAAGTTTAAAGGAGTATTTAGGACAGCGAGATGCTGGACTTATTTTTATTACGCGCTCAGGAAGAGGGTTGTCACGATTTGATGTGAGACAGTTTTATCAGTCTGCTTATAAAAGAGCTGGGATCAACAAAAAAGGGCTCACTCATATGTTAAGAGCAACGACGATTACGGAGCTCTCTAGAAAAGGTTTTCATCCAGAGGAAATCATGACTCTATCGGGGCACTCTAGTATGCAAATGGTTAGTTATTATGACCGCTCTTCTGAAGAAAGAAACCCTTCTAGGAGGTTTTCGATGGTTTAAGGGCGGTAAATGGAGGTCTTTTTGTTTAGGCATCTTGCCATACCAGCAGGGTGGAGAAATCGCAACAGAGGGGGTTTATGTGGGTCATTTGTGAGGCGGTTCGAGAAATGTTGCCGTTTATTAACTCACTCTTAAATGTAAGACCAAGAGCAATTAGAGAGAAGTTAGTTATGAAGCAGAAAAGAAAATCAGCTCATCCAGGGAAAATTCTTGATGAGCTTTATATTAAACCTCTTGATCTTAATCTGCAGAAGATTGCAGAAGGGCTGCTGATTGATCGAATTTGTTCGCAGACTACAAAGCTAGGAACCTTAATACCAGCTACTCAGGTGGATCAAAACAAAGGCTATGGGAAGAAGTGCTTTGAAAGGAACGCCTTTGGTTATTTTGATAAGAAAAATTTAAAATACAAAAGACAAAAAAATACAAGCTATCGTAAGTCTTTTTCAATCAAATTGAGACCACTGGTCACTTCTTGCATTAATGTATAGACCGTTGATCGTCCAAATTTTCATCTGCTGGGCTATCTCTGAAGCCCCAGTTCCTTTTTCAATCAATTCCTTTCGCCCACACCATATCTTGTAGTTGCTCCCAAATCCTCCAAAAGCTAAGATAGAGGAAACTATTTATAAAGGATCAATCATGGATTGGACACAAGCAATTACTGTCATCGGAACAAACCTCGCTCTTCTTTCTGGCTTTATCATATACCTCTTAGGGAGAATGGACGCTAATAAAAGAGATACGGACCATAAGATCTACTCGGTTCAGAAAGAGAACAACGCTAAATTTGAGAAAGTGTTCGGACTGATAGACTCAAACCAGAAAGAGAACAATGCTAAATTTGAGAAAGTGCTCGGACTGATGGACTCAAACCAGAAAGAGAACAACGCTAAATTTGAAGCGATGAATGGTAGGTTTAACGGACTTGAGAACCGTCTTACCGCAATGGAGGTGGAGATCAAGAATACCAACCAAAGGCTTACGGACTTTCAGGGACAAATGAACCAACGCCTATCGACGGTCGAAGGATATCTTGTTCTCAAGAAGGTATTTCATTTTGAAGAGTCCCATAAGGGTGATGACGAGGAGCCCAAGGAGAACTGATGAGTTGAGATCCAAATAGCAGTTATTATCTCGTCTGCAACTGTGTTTGCTGGCTCTATTGCATATGTTCTCAGGATAAAAATTAACAGTCAGCTTTATGTTAAAACTCCAAAGGACAGGACCTCGGGGGCCTAAAGAAAACTCATCAACTAACAGCAGCCTTTTTGTATTTACAAATGATTCTTCTTGCTTCAACCTTACTGGGGTAAGCAATCGCTTCAAAACTTAAGCCATCAAGCCTGCCCTTGTCGTTTTCCTCAGCAGCCAAACCTGTTTTCATCCCTTAAGGGGTGATTTAAGAGATTTTTTTCTGTTCACATGAACGGAAATTGGACAATAATATTTCGCTTTGAAAAAGGCGATACACATGATGTAAATTTAATAGATTACCATTAGAGAGAAGTTAGTTATGAAGAGAAAAAGAAAACCAACTCATCCAGGAAAAATTCTTGATGAGCTTTACATTAAACCTCTTGATCTTAATCTCCAGAAGCTTGCAGAGAGGCTGCTGATTGCACGAAACACATTATTTAAAATTAGATCCGGTAGGACAAGTATTACTCCTGCCATAGCGATTTCTTTATCAGAAGCGTTTGATACAACCTCTCAACTTTGGCTTAATTTGCAGCAAACGTATGACCTATGGGTTGAAGAGAAAGAATATGAACACGAATTTATACAGCCCATCATCAAAAATGGTAAGTTTGTTTCAATCAAACAAAATGATGAAATCGTCAAAAGAGCCCATGCATAATTTGATGTTAGCCATTGAGAACTGTTCCTTGTTTCATAATGCGATAGCACACTTCCCTTCAAAAGAAGTGCATAAATTTTCGCCTTTCTTAATCTAGCCCTCAAGGTCAGAGGGGATAGCTATATATGTGTTACCTAAATTTGACCATTTTTGAACCATGCCGTTTTTTCAGTAAAAGAGGAGACAATCTTCCTTCATTCGGGTGGTTTATTTTTTTAAAGCTAGAGTCAATTTTCTTTTGGCTCTTCTTCTTCTTAGTATCTTTTTTTGATTGAAACTATATTAGGTCGAGTCATTTGGGTGATTTGTCCTTCGATGTTACTGACTTTAGAGTCGATGCGATTGATGTCTTTTTGAAGAGCTTCTATTTTATCGCTTAACGACCTAGTAGAAGTTTCGACTTTGTCATTAAGATCTTTCCTAAAACTATCCAATCGACTCATAAGATATATAAAGAAAGCTCCGAACCCTATAAAAATTGCTAAAATTTCTGGCCAATTTATTGAAGACACATCCACCTACCTTTACTTTACGGGTATCTTAGCTGATAGTAAAAGTGATTTCAAGATATTTTTTCTTATTAGAATAAGACTAATTATGTTTTATAAATGGTTGGATTTAAGAGGAGCTTTTTGAAGAAAGGATTGTCTGACAGAATCAAAGCAGGCTTCGTTTTTCATAGACCAGTTAAAGAGTTGGGAGATATTTCCTCCTCCCAGGCTAGGAAGCTTTGTTGTAGCGATGATATTTCCAACAACTTCTGCAGAAAGACACGCAATTTCGAGGGGAATCACAATTTCGTTTTCTTGAGGAGGAAATGGTTGAATGTCGATTGTAATAACCTTTACAACCTTTTCTGCAGCAAACTCTTTAGAACTAATCTAATCCTTAATGAGTTGTATCCTGATTTTCCCCCGAAAAAGTGGACAGTTATGATATAGACTCTTCGAAGCAAAAGAGGAGTTAACAGATAATGAAAAAATTCAATGATTAATTTAAGGCAAATGCTGTGAGATTGGTGAGAGAGGAAGGGTTAAAAGTGGCTACAAAAACGGGGGAAGATCATTCCATCCTAATATCAAACAGAAACATTAATCTGTGATTTCAGGGAAATATTTTTCTATACCTTGTTTCCACGGATAGCAATTAACGTGGTCGAATGTTTTCATAAAACGGTCTTGGCTCAAAACGATTGCTTCACAATTTGGAATCTCTCTTGTGATTTTAATGAAGGATCTAATATTTATTGCATCAATTACCTCAGAACTTTTTATTTCGATGCATAGAAGTGGTTTATTGGGCCTTTCTACTATTAAATCAACTTCAACATCTGACACTGTACGAATAAAAGAGAATCGATAATCAGCTTGAAAATAACTACCCAATCGTATGAATTCTAGTAAAATAAAGTGCTCAAATGCTTCTCCATAAGCAGCTGTTTTCGGAATCAGAGGAACTGAAAGTCTTCTAGAAAGGCTCCTAACAACGCCTGGATCAAAGAAGTAAAACTTTGGTTTTCCTACTAGGCGCTTTCTAAAGGAATTATGAAAAGGCTCTAAAAAGAAACCAATCATTGTATCCTCTAGAATTGAAAAATACTCTTTAATTGTCTTATCATCCACACCAACATCCCTTGCTATGTTTGCGTAGTTAATAATTTTTCCATTGCATTGTGCCGCTACCTCAAGAAATCGACGAAATGGTTGCAACTTTCGCACGATCTGTTCATTCCAAATCTCTTCTTTGAGATAGGTGTCTGCATATGATCTTAAAAACTCGTTTTTTTCTGTCTCTTCATCAAGGTTAAAAATCCTCGGTAGAGTGCCCCAGTGTAGGGCTTCTTCTAAATCGAATTGATCCTTTAATTCAAAGCAAGAAAAGGAATGGAGATGATAGACGAAGGCGCGACCAGCAAGCAAATTCGCTCCATCGCGTTTCAATCTTCTTGCACTAGAACCAGTTAAAATGAATATTTTTCCTGTTTCTTCAATTAATCGGTGAACTTCGTCGAGTAATTTAGGAACCTTTTGGATCTCATCAACAATGACGTATTTGATTTCATCTGGAAGGGCTTTTACAATGGCATAAAGCTCATTAGGGTTACGAAAAAACCGATCCTCAATGCTTGAGTCCAAAAGATCTAACCAAAAGCATTCGTTTTGACTGAATCGGTGCTTAAGCAAAGTGCTTTTGCCTGTCCCGCGAGGACCAAATAGAAAAAAACTACGTTTACTAGAAAAGCGTCTTAAGCGGGGAAACATACCTTACTCCTGATTTTGCCTGGTATTTACGGAAATTACTCCAATTATTCTATTAAATCAACGATTTATAACGCATATTACGGAGTATATTCCGGTTATACCTGGTATTTACGGAGTATACTCCGACAAGGGGGGGGGTAGGTAGCTTCCCGAAAAAGGAGAGATAATCAAAAGATATTTTTCCTGAGACAGGCGAGTAAAACCCTCTTCGTTCTTAACCTCTGGTAAAGTTAGTTATGTTTTTAAATCCTACAAAAATCCTTCAATTTTTCTAGTTTAGAAAATAGTGACTCAATTAAAACATCACGATTTCTTCCTGCACTAAAATTATATATTAGAGTTCCTATATTCTGCTGAGTAAAAAACTTCATTCCATGGGGTGTCATTGTTCCTGGTTCTGAGATGTCATGCGCATGAAGAATGTCATTTCCTCTCTCCATGAAAAAAAGTAAATTACGTTGAATGTCTTGGATAAATTCAAGATTCGATGGAGCAATTGTATATTTCATTGAGTCTAAACTCAACTCAAGGTTACTGGAAGCTGATCTAAAATCTGAGATAAGATACTGGCAGGCAAGTAGAAGAAGAGGATCTTTCATGATTGACCCAGAGTTTTGATGGATCATAAGTTGATCTAATCTTCTTATCCGGTTTTGAATCTTCTCTATCAATCGCTGGATCTGCTTTAATTCTGAGGTTTCATCTCGTTCACCCTCGTCAGCAGACACCATTTTTTTCTTGCCTAAACAACATTGATTAGCTTCAATCCATACTTTTGTTGCTTCTCTTTTAATTCCAAGTACATGTAGCAAAATCTCTAGATTATTTGGAGAAACTTTACCTAGTTGCATATCTTTAATAAGTTGAACCACACGTATCTCAATATCTGAATCATCAAGGCCAATAGGAATTTCGCTGAGGATTGAAAATAAACGTTCTCCTTTTCGTTCTTTATACTCTTCTACACTCTCAGTAAGATTATCAAGATTTTCTTGGACCACGTCAAGTTGACCCTGTGGCAAAGAATTTTGTTTCCATATTTTTTTTAAGCCTTCAAAACAATTCCTTGTTGCAGACACTTTTTCGATGAATTCTTCACTTTTGATAGATTTCTTACACCCCTCGAGCATTTTTTTCAGGTGGGTTAGCTGATCTCTAGGGTATTGTTCTCGTTTATTCTGAAGAAGACTATTAACAATACTAATAGATGTTTTTAACATTGAAGGTTTTGCATCTCTGGCATCATTCTCTGCAGCTTTTGGGCTGATAAGAATTTTAATTCCATTTTCTATCTCTTTTTTCTGACCAGTTGTTAGGGGCAGCAACTTGACTAAATCTCTATAGGTTTCTGAATTAAACTCTTGGTTTTTAAACTTTTGTACAACAGAAGAAATTTCAACTCGACATTTTCTTGCTTCATCTGAGAATAAACTATTCAATAGAGCTCTTTGCCTTTCTAAAGAGATCTTATTGGTCAAAAAGATAAAAAGGCCCTCTAATCCAGAAAGATCTAGAAAAGTGCGCTGGGTTGTTCCCGAATCTAAATAGTTTAAGCACTCATCCCAAGTTCCACAGGCATTGAGCAAGCGGTAACGAGGTTGGAGAAATTCTCGTGTATTTCTAAAGTCTTCGAACAATCTCGTAAGAATAGGGTGATTCTCAGAGTTTTCCAAAAGCTCATTTAATCGTCTTTCCGTTGTAATTTGGGAGGTTTTTTTTGATAAAGAATAGGGTCTTTTCGTACTAACCTTGAACATTGTCTAAACTAAAATATCTGACCATGCAGGTACCAATCATTGGCTCTTACTTAAATTTAGGACTAGTTCCCTAGATTTTCTAGAAATAAAGTGCTAATTATGAGCGCTGAATCTATGCACTCCAACTACGAGGGATTTCCTAAAATGAGCCAAAAAATTAAGTATCTATTAAAAACTTATTTATGGATAATTAAAGGTGTTTGGAAATGAAGGGATGTAGAACGTATGCGTCTTTCCCAAGCAGTTCGCTCTAGCGGTTTTTTATGGAATTGCTTGCCAGAGTGTTTTGATTTACGGATCAAAGCAGCGTGCAAAAATAGACTAGAACTTCGTGCGAAAGTCTGGTGGGATAATCTTTTAGTCAGTAGATTAAAATGATGAGGCCTCGAATGAAATACAAGAGATGGAAGCAACAAGAATGTGTCTATCTCTGGTGAACTGGATGGACTTTTGCGCTTTTCCTTCCGGCCGCGTGGTGGTTGGTTCGTTTGGGTCCTCTGGCCTGAACGTCAACAACAACAACGACGACAACCGCAACGACAACAACGGCTTGGGTGGTCTCCGGAAATTCAGTTGCACATCCCGTTAAATATTGATGCGTATTTAACGGGAGGCGAACTTAATCCAACCCCCAAGCATTTTTCCGATTTCTTGTATTTTGTTTTCAATTTCCAAATATTGCTTAGCATCAATACAGCGTGTTTCTTTTGAGAGACGAATAAAAACTTTGAGCATATCTAACTCGATGCTAATCGTCCGGAGGATTTCTAGTTGTTTAGGCCCAAAATAATGGCCAGCTGCTATAATACCCTCAAGAACGGAAAGAACAGACTTCTCACAGCGATTCCAGAGTGTATAACGCTTTGTTTTAGGAATACGTAAATAGTAAGTATCAATCAGTTTGTAGAGAGCATAGGTTTGATGAAAAATAGGAACATCAGAGGTTGAGCGTTTATGAGTCATCAGCCGTCCTTATATAGTAAGATGATTTCATTAGAGGATCTTTTCTTGTGTTGGGAACAGTTTAGACGAGGTAAGAGAAAAAGAAAAGATGTCCAAGACTTTGAGAGGCATCTTGAAGATGAGATTTTTGATCTTCATGAAAAGCTCAAAACAGACACTTATTGTCATAGTCCCTATAGAAAATTCTATGTTTTCGATCCAAAAGAGCGACATATTAGCAAGGCTTCTATACGAGATCGTCTTGTGCATCATATGATCTATAATGTATTGAATGCCATTTATGAGCCTCGATTTATCTTCCATTCCTTTTCCTGCCGTTTGGGTAAAGGAACGCATGTTGGAATCAAACACTTGAACCAAATGTTGAAAAAATCCTCTCGCAATAATACAAGGCTTGCTTATGGACTTAAAATGGATGTTAAACGGTTCTTTGATACGTTAAATCACTCTATCTTAAAAATCCTGCTCGAGAAACAAATCGAAGATCAAAAGGTTTTAAATTTAATTGGTTTGATTATTGATAGCTTTAAAGTATCAAGTGGTGAAAACGGTAATCGAGGAATCCCTTTAGGTAATGTCACCTCACAAATATTTTCGAATATTTATTTACATGAGCTTGACCACTTCGTCAAACATCATTTAAGGGAGCATTTTTACCTTAGGTACTGCGATGATTTTATGGTGATTTCTGAAGATTTTGAGCATTTAGAAAATTTAATTTTTCCCATTGCCCAGTTTTTAGATAAAAATCTTCACTTAGAAATTCATCCGAAAAAATTGATTTTGAGAAAATGGAGGAGTGGAATCGATTTTTTAGGGTATATCTCATTTCCCCATCATCAATTAATGCGTGCGTCTAGCAAAAAAAGGATGCAGCGTCGGTTAAAAGAGGGATATAAAAATTTTATAGAAGAAAAAATTGATGAAGTCTCTTTTGATCAAAAATTGCAGTCATATTTAGGGATGTTAAGACATTCAAACCAATCTTTTTTAGACCATACTTTAAAAAATATGTATTGGTGTAGGAAATAAGATCGAAAATACGATCTATGAGAAATAACGCTGTAGCAATAAACTTGACCAGAAAGGTATCGCAAAATTTCCTAGGTTTTGCTTCTTGTTTTATTCCTGGAATTACGGACTCAAATAAAAGCGCCGCTTCAGGATTAGAAATACAAAACAACTCTCTTAATAATAATGATTGGTGGGAGGAGACGCCTCAAAAGAATGTTGAATGGAAGTCCATTTCGGATCTTGGGTATTAATTTTCACACTTTCTGTTAAGAAGTCCTTTTGTCAACCTGTAAACGTCCAAAAATCTCTGAACTTTCAAGACAATAACAATCTTTCAATGGTTGAGAAGCGTTGGTTCACGTCAGTTTTAAGGTCGGTAATTCTTTGACTGAGATTTTTGAGATCGCCTTCCACAGCAGTAAGGCAGTTTTCAATTCCGTTAAATCTTATGTTGTTTTCCTTTTGATTAGCATCAAGTTTACTTATCAAGTAGATAAACTCAGCTACAATAACAGTCACTGCTTGGGTCCAGTCCATAAATTTTCGTTATTTATTAATAAAGTTTGCAACCACAACCTTCCATCATTTTACCTGATAGTTGCTTTGGTATTAATCAGTTTTCCGTACCATTCTTTCGGTACAGGAATAGCAGAACGAAAAACATAATTTTACAGGCTCTGAGCTAGCTTTTTCAAAACCTGACTAAACAACTTACGCACCGACATGTACCAAAACAGCTTATTTATCCCCAGTCGCTTTAACCAAGGCCCCCTGACGGGGGCTTAATGACCCCTTACCATAGACCAAATTACCAATGGCCAAGTCC
>Ga0075467_10003147_pt1 | contig 12749 bp, 11 predicted proteins | sample DEB08_DNA_9_FD_75067 | JGI IMG/M metagenome (GOLD analysis project Ga0075467, IMG submission 75067) | Aqueous microbial communities from the Delaware River and Bay under freshwater to marine salinity gradient to study organic matter... | ecosystem: Environmental > Aquatic > Marine > Coastal ...
AATCGATAGAGGTCTGGCGGTCGGCGCCCATGATCGTGATGTGGTGCACACCTTGGGTTTGAATCTTACGAAGTTCCTTGGCCTTGGTCATTTGGCATTCCCTTGTTTCCTCAGCGAAGGACCCTTTGTCTTCCACGCGAGGCACTCATTAGAGCCAAATGTAGCACGGGTTCGTTTTGGGCTCAAAGCATGCGTCATTGGACCAACCTCCGCAACGCGGGGGCATTGATGCGATTGACTAGCCGCAGCAGCTTTCACCCTGTTGGATAGGGGGGCACGGCACGGTCGCATAGGAGCAGAAGACGCAGCAGTCGCCCTCCTTTGGCTTCAAGATGGTTCCGCAGGCCTTGCATTCGTAAAACCACTGGCACGCGTCAGACGGCATCGTCTCGTTTTCGATGTGTCCGCACGATGGGCAGGTCAGAGTGCTTTCCAGAATGACGGTTTGCATGTTCATGATCTCACATTTGCATAATTAGGTAGTCGTTTATCCGAGCCTCGTTGAAAACGACGACCCAAGCCAAAGCAGTCAGGGCAGTGCTCCCTGCCAACCATCCCTTTAGCCGATTTGCCGAACCGCGCCGAAACGAAACCAGCCATGAAACTGCTATAAGGACCGAAGAAGTGGCCAATACATAGTAGCTTGCGGCAGCGATTTTTCCGAAGACAGCCAGCCAGCTCCCGCCCAATCCCAAAAGCATCAATGCCATGGGCAGGACGCAGCAAGTTGCCACCCCGAGGGCCGAGACGGAACCCAAATAACTAAGACTAAGGTATTTCTGCATTTTCCCGCTCCTTGGGCATAATCGCAATTCGGTAGATACCGCGAACAGCAGAACGTATAAGTCCTGTAGCAGCTACAGGAGCAAGCGGGGAGGTATCACATGATTGCGATTGGAGAAGCGTCCCGACAAAGCGGCGTCGGGATCGAAGCGATCCGCTACTATGAACGCGAAGGTCTTGTTCCAAAGCCGAAACGCGCGTCGAACAATAGGCGGCTTTACTCAGAGCGCGACGTAGGTCGACTTCGCTTTCTGAAGAAGTGCCGTGATCTGGGCTTCCCGCTTGCAGATGCAAAAGTGCTGCTCTCTCTTTCAGAGAGCCGTGACGGCGACTGTCAGTCGGTCAAAACGATGGCCGAAATTCATACTGCCAATGTGCGCGCAAAGATCGCCGAACTCAGAATGCTTGAAGCTGCATTGAGCGAACTCACCGTAAATTGCTCTGGTGGTTCTGTTGCCTGCCCAATGCTTGACCAGTTGCAGACGGCCTAGTTTCATAAAGGGCTGACAGCGGACCTTCGCGGCAGTTCGCACTAAGGTCCGCACAGCGGAAATACTGTTGAAAACAGTCGGCTTTCGGCCGGGAACGGGCAAATCGGTAGAATTTCTTGCCGCCAAACAACCCTACAGCAAGCGCAGTTTGCTAAAGGCCATTCTGGAGGAATGTTATTCCAAAATTTTGAGACGTTTTGGGGCGCGTCGAGTTTTTAACACAATCCGGACAAAGCGGTCGCCTAGACTTTTCCGATCGATCAATGACGCAAACTTGATGCCTCTTCTGCGGACACGCGCGCCTTGTGCGCTAGGTTCTTCACAAGAGGATTATGTTTATGAAAAAGATAGTGACAGTCGTTGCCTGTCTACTTGCGACTGAACCAAATTTTGCCAGCGCTCAGCAAGTCGTATTCGGCAAAAGCTGGAAGGAACAGCGCTTTTCGATGCTCACTAGCAACGATTTTGCGCTGAATGGTGACAGCCTTGGCGTGACGTCCGACGGTACCGTATCGCTTTTGTGGACGTCACTCCCTGAAACCATGTGGGACAAGATACAGGCCACTTGGGAATGGGCTGTGGAACGGTCTGTGCCTGCCACAGACCTTTCACGAAAGGGTGGCGATGACCGTAACCTATCAGTCTACTTCATATTCCTGCCGGAAGACGCAGCGAAGGGCGCCCAGAGCAAAGGCGTAAGGGCGCTATTGAACAACCCGGATGCCCGCGTCTTGATGTATATCTGGGGCGGCGCTCATGCCCGCGGGGAAATGCTACCCAGTCCATATCTGGGCTCGCGTGGTCGTAGTATTATTCAACGGGGTGTGGGTATCGGAACCGCTTCCGAGCGTGTCGACCTTGCTCGAGACCACCGACGGGCTTTTGGAGAAGAGCCGCAAAGCCTGGTCGGCCTTGCGGTATCATCAGACAGCGATGATACGGGAACAGAAGTCGTGGCACGTATATCGCGGATGCGGATCGAATAGTCGGTTTTGCCACACCTCTTTGGACGTCGTTTGACACCTAATTTACGTTTCCCTTGCCCGCATCCAAGAGTTCGATTTGGGCTCCTAGCGAGCGTTTGCTGGAGTTCGTACGAAGGTCTGCTGTGCGGACAAAGCCCAAATGTGCATGAATGACACCAAACGATTGGTCTTGACATAATCCTGCCACTCTATTTTTTGTAATTCAGTTGCGATGTGGTCACCGGTTTCGCATGATAAAAGGTGCTCGAATTCTGTAGTATTGAGAGCTGTAAATTTTTGGATCATTTGTATGACACGGTACGAAAGATTGATGCGCCGCCTTCGCTCTGGGGCGCAAATAGTAATTGATGGCGGCACCGGGACCGAAGCCGAAAGACGTGGCGTTCCGGTTCTTGAGAATGCGTGGAGCGGCGGTGGAGCGCTGTCCCATCCTGACATCGTGCGCGAAATTCACGAAGATTATATTGGCCACGGTGCTGAGATTATCATTTCCAACACGTTCTCGACAGCGCGACATACACTCGGCGATTCAGAGGTCGAACATCAATTTGAACAGTACAACCGTCGCGGCGTAGAACTTGCATGCGAGGCGCGTCGTGCACAGCAAAAGCCAGAAGTCTTGGTTGCTGGCGGCATCTCATATTGGTCGTTTATCAATAAATATCCTTCCTTAAATATACTCGTGCACGACATTGCTGAGCAAGCAGCCATCATGGCCGACGCGGGAGCCGATCTGTTGATGCTTGAAATGATGGTAGATATTGACCGCATGCTTGTTACGCTTGAAGCAGCGCAAACCAGCGGTTTACCGGTCTGGGTCGGTTTCAGTTGTGAGCCAGATACAAACGGAAATATGTGCCTGCTTAATGGAGAGCCACTAGAGGATGCGCTTGCTTCCATCGGAGATAAAAACGTCGACGTCGTAAACATCATGCATACCGACATTAGATATATAGATGCTTGCCTCGACATTACGGATGAACACTGGCCGGGCGTCGTCGGTGTCTATGCCCACTCAGGTAAATTTGTGAAGCCTAATTGGGTTTTCGAGGGCACGATCTCACCGGCGGGATATGCCGCGTATTGCGACCGTTGGCTGCAGCGAGACGTGCAGATCATCGGTGGGTGTTGCGGCATTCGGCCAGACCATATAGCGATGCTTAGCGAACTTGTTTGAATAAACGTGATTGCAGTATTTGTTGATATTTCAACAAAAAACGGCTCAATATCGACCTTCGCTGCAGGTCATACTAAGGCCCGAAGGGCCGACTTTGTTGCTTTCTAATTTTTGATAGCAGACACTCGCTCATATACCGGTGATCTATCAACGCCCATGATCGGTTACCCTGGAAAAGGCAGCCGTAGATCCATCTGACAACACTCAGTCATCATGCTTTGGTTCCTGCCTTCAGTGAGGCCCACTTTGCAGTCAAATGATCCTATAAATGTTCAGCTGACAAACCGGATAGTGATCGCACGGGTGGATGAGCTTCGTGCGCAACTCGCCGAAGCCGAAGCTGCGTTGAACGTGACACTGGATCTGACGGCGACAACGGCCATGGACACCGCTGGGGCGTGGCTGATCGTCGAAGTGCAAAGTAAAATTCGAGAGCACGGCGGGCAATGCAACATCGTTGGTGAGTCGGCAAAGCAATCCGATCTTCTGGAGATCGTTCGCGCCAGTATCCCCGTCAAGGAAGACTCCAAGAAGGAACGCCACGGCGTCGTTGATTGGTTTGAACGTGTTGGCGAGGCAACGTACCTAGCATTTCAAGCGCTGATCGAAATCTTGGGCTTTTTTGGCTTGGTCGTCGCGCGTCTTGGCGGGCTGGTTATGCATCCGCAGCGCCTACGGGTTACCTCACTTGTACACCACATGCAGGAGATCGGGTTAAGCGCAATTCCCATCGTATCATTGATGGCATTCCTGATCGGCGTGGTCATGGCATTTCAAGGTGCTGTTCAGTTGCGTCAGTTCGGAGCCGAGGTCTTCGTCGTCGACCTGATTGCGATTTCAGTTCTGCGCGAGTTGGGCATCCTTCTGACTGCGATCATTGTTGCAGGCCGTTCGGGGGCAGCGTTCACCGCCGCAATCGGATCGATGAAAATGCGGGAAGAGGTTGACGCAATGCAAACGCTTGGCCTTGATCCGATTGAGGTTCTCGTTCTGCCGCGGGTGCTGGCGTTGGTGTTCGTGCTGCCACTTCTGGGCTTCGTGGCCGACGTCATGGGGCTACTCGGCGGAGCGATGATGTCTTGGATCGAACTCGATGTCTCTCCGGGCATGTTCAAGACCCGGCTCTACGATTCAGTTGACGTTTGGCACTATGCTGTCGGTCTGATCAAGGCGCCGTTCTTTGCCGTCATCATCGGAATCGTCGGATGCTATGAGGGCATGAAGGTTGGAGGCGATGCGGAATCCCTTGGGCGTCTGACATCGACCTCCGTTGTGCTGTCCATCTTCTTAGTTATTGTGGCCGACGCCATGTTCTCGATCTTTTTTGCCTTGGTGGGTGTCTGATGACTGAACCTCGCGAACCTGTCATTATGGTCCGTGGCTTGCGCACCCAGTTCGGAGATCATGTCGTGCATGACGGGTTGGATCTGGACGTTAATCGGGGCGAAGTGCTGGGGGTCGTCGGCGGATCGGGAAGTGGAAAATCCGTCCTGTTGCGCGCCATCGTCGGCCTGATACGCCCCAAAGCGGGCGACGTCAGCGTGTTTGGCACGGACATGCTGACCGCCTCGGACGCGGCACGCCAGAAGATCGAACAACGCTGGGGCGTGATGTTTCAGGACGGGGCATTGTTCTCATCGCTGACGGTGTGCGAGAATGTTGAAGTCCCAATGCGCGAACAGACCGACCTGTCTCCCAAGACCCGCAGATCTCTTGCAGAGCTTAAGGTGTCGATGGTCGGGCTGCCGCAAATCGCTTGCGATAAATATCCTTCTGAGCTGTCAGGTGGGATGCGAAAACGTGCCGGACTTGCCCGTGCGTTGGCGCTTGACCCTGAAATTGTATTCTTGGACGAGCCCACCGCCGGTCTCGATCCAATCGGTGCCGCCGCATTTGACGCGCTTATTAAAAAGTTGCAGACGACCATGGGCTTGACTGTATTTATGGTCACTCACGATCTGGATAGCCTGCACGCAGTCTGCGACCGGATCGCCGTTCTCGCCGAAAAGAAGGTTTTTGTGACAGGTACGATGAAAGACATGTTGAAGGTGGACCATCCTTGGGTTCACGAGTATTTTCATGGTCCCAGAGCCCGCGCGGCAGGGTTTGGGGCTGAGGATTGATTTCGGATGGAGACTAAGGCCAATTTTGTTCTGATCGGAGCGGTGACGGTTCTTGGTGTCCTCGGTCTCTTGGGCCTTTTGATCTGGTTCGCCAAAGTCGAAATCGACCGCCAGTATGCCTGGTACGAGACGTTGTTCGAAAGCGCTTCAGGGCTCGGGATGGCGGCGGATGTGCGCTACAATGGACTGTCTGTCGGTACGGTCATTGGTCTGGGGCTGGATGCGGACGACCCCAGCAAAGTCCGCGTTCGGATCGAGGTTACCGCTGACACTCCGATCAAGACCGACACTGTTGCACAACTTAACTCTCAGGGCGTTACGGGCGTCGCGTTTGTCGCGCTGACTGGCGGCAGTCCGGAGGCGGCTCTGTTGCGCGATCCAATTGATCTAACAGTAATTCCGATGATCCAATCCGAACTGTCCGTCGTTCAGGCGCTTACCGAGGATGCCCCTGATCTTGTGGCTGAAGCCGTCGCGGCGATCAAAGATTTTAGAAATGTCATGGGGCCAGAGAACCAGACAGCCGTGTCCAACATGCTGCAGAACATCGAAGCAGCCTCAGGCCAACTTGAGCAGGCCTTGTCGGATTTCTCTAATATTTCCCGTACTGTGGCAGAGGGCACGGCCGAGATATCTAAATTTACTGGGCGTCTTGATGAGATCGGCTCTACGATCCAGACAACACTTTTGAAAGTCAACGAAACATTGGATGTCGCGAAGGTCGCGATTGCCGAAGTCGAGCCAACGATGCAATCTGCGACGGCGGCATTCACAACTGCCGAAACCACAATTTCTGGCGTCGACGTTTTTGTTAAGAACCGTATTCCGCAGATCGCCGATGACCTGTCCGGTGCTATCCAGTCCATCGACACGGCTACGACAGGGTTGAGCACCCAGCTTGATGCGGTATTGAAGCAGTTTGGCGGCACGGCGGACGCAGCGACGGACCGGTTCGTGGCGCTTGAAACAACGATTGCCACGCTCGACCAGACCCTTGCGGAGGTGCGAACGTCGCTTGCAGCCGTTGAGTCCGCATCGGTCAGCTTCCAAGGCCTGATGGACGGCGAAGGCACAGCGTTGGTTTCCGATGCCAGAGCGACGCTGAAGACCATGCAGATGACTATCTCCGGTATGGATAAGACGCTGCAGGAGGACATCCCGGCAATCGTCGCAGATATCAGAACAGCCGTCACAAAGGCCACCGATGTTATTGATCAGGTCTCAGGCGATGTAACCGCCTTCACAAAACGGCTCGAGCCATTGGTCGATACAGGCGACGCGACGCTAAAGGCGGCGACAGAAACGCTGCAGAACGCTAATCGCACCTTGGCCAACCTGGACAAGGCGCTGAGCGCGACAGAGAAGACGCTTGATACCGCCGAACGCACCTTTGCGGAAGCTGAGACGGTCATCACGGCAGATCTGGGTCCGGCCATCTCGGACGTTCGGACGGCGGCGGGCCAGTTTGAGTCAACAATGACAAACCTGTCGCAGGATATCCCGGCCATTACGGCCGATCTACGCAACGCTATGGCGCGCGCGCTCGAGGTGATCCAGGATATTAACGAGACCGTCACAGCCAGCGCGCCGCCAATCCAGACCTTCGCGCGGACCGGCCTGCCGGAGTTCACCAAATTCGCCCGCGAAGCGCAGCAACTGGTCTACCAGTTAGATCAGTTGGCCAGGAAACTGGAGCGCGACCCCGCGCGGTTCTTCTTTGGCAACAACGTTCCCGAATTCAGGAGATAGGCACACATGACCATTCGCAGATCCCTGCGCTACGGTATCCTAGGCCTTGGACTAACGGCATTGGCTGGATGTTCTACCCTTTCCAGCATCCAGTCTGCCTCAACACCGCTCGACACTTTTGAGCTGACGCCTCTGCCCACTGGTGTTGTCACCACGTCCCGAAGCCGACGCCAGTTGGAGGTCGCACTGCCGACTGCGACAGGCGCGCTGTCCAGCGACAGAATTCTGATCAAGCCCACCGCGCTTCAGATCGCGTCTTTGCCGGACGGGCGATGGGTCAATGAGACGACCGAACTCGTACAGTTGCTGTTGGTCCGGTCGCTTGCCAACTCGGGCCGCTTCGCCCTTGTCACCAGCGCAGGCCTGGGTCCGCCGCCGGACTTTGTGCTTATGACGGATTTACGGGCATTTCAGGCTGAGGTCATCAACGACCGAGTAACAGTTGTCATAAGCTCGACCATGACATTGTTGCGCGACACAGATGACATCGTGATTTCGTCTCACCGTTTCACCAATTCATCGTTTGTAACAGATACCAACGCGGAAAGTCTGGTCGATGCCTTCGATCAAGTAATGACGCGGCAATTGGCAGACGTGGTCGCTTGGATAGTCAGAAGCTCTGGGAGTTGATGCGCGTTGTCTGAGACCCAGGGGGCTTACCCGCATCCATATTTTTATTGCCGATTATGGTGTCTGGGAAATAACCCCGCGAGGGGCAGTAGCGCGCAACTTTTCTGAGTTGATAGCCCGTTGAAGTCGCGTGCAAAGCACCTGATGTAACGCAACCTAAGTGGTGTCTGAACCAACCGAGAGAGTTGTTCACCCGCGTTTCCTGGGATGTTCCCAGCGATTTGTGAGATTTTTTCCCTGGACCGGGAAAGGGGTCATAAGATGCGACAAACAGACAGAAAAACCGCTGCATGTTTAGCAGTTATCGAGCCAGAAGTGAACACAGGGAAACAGGGCCTAGATCGGGAGCGGCGGCGCAAACCAAGCGCTGCTAAATCAGCGACCAGGGCTACTAACACAACCACTTTACAATCGGGTTTTCAAAGATCTTCGTCACTCAATTTGGACTGCTGAAAACCCTTATCTCACGTGATCGCAAACGCTTCCCTACAAAGCACTATCCATGACCGACCCAAGACGGCGAACAAAATCGGCTGGGTCGGACGGCACTTCTCCATCTGCAATACGTGCCTGGTCCAGCAGTAAGTGAGCGGCATCCTTGAGTAAATGATCGGACGCTGACTCGGTGCCTTTCGCGCGCTCAGCGAGTTTTTTGATAATCCGGTGGTCAGGATTCAACTCAAGAACCCTCGGCATATCCTGCTGCAACTGACCATGCCGCTTCAGCAGTTTCTCAAGGTTGACGTCCATGTCCCCCTCGTCTGCAATTAGGCACACAGGGCTGTCGGTTAATCGCTTTGACGGGCGAACATCTTTAACCGCATCACCCAGCTCGTGCTTAATTGACGCAATTAGATCAACGAGATCAGGAGCTTCATCATCATCCTCTTTGTCGCTCGCTTTTTCATCAGTGGTGATTTTGTCGAGATTAGTCGCTCCCCGCGTGACGGACTTGAACTGCTTACCTTCAAATTCAGTGATGTGCTGCAGCCAGAACTCATCAACATGGTCTGACAACAGCAGCACTTCTACGCCTTTGGCCTTGAAGCCTTCCAAATGGGGAGAATGCGCAATTTTCTTCGCATCTTCCCCGGCCAAGTAATATATCGCCTCCTGACCGTCTTTGCAGCGGCTCACGTAGTCTGACAAGCTGGTCAATTCACCGCTTTTGGTGGACGAAAAGCGGCAGACCTCAAGAATCCTCTCCCGCAAAGACGGATCCTCAATCAAGCCTTCTTTTAAAACAGCCCCAAAATTGTGCCAGAAATTCTCATATTCTTCCGGAGCCTTGTTCGCTTTCTTTTTCAGCTCACCAAGCACCTTTTTCGTGATCGAGGTTTTTATTTTTGCAAGTTTTGGATCCGACTGGAGCATCTCGCGGGAGACATTGAGTGACAGGTCCTGTGAATCGACCACACCCCGGAGGAATCGCAGATAGGCAGGAATAAGATCCTTTGTTGTGTCAGAGATAAAGACCCGGTTCACATACAGCTTCACGTGGCTTTTACGTTCCGCGTCGAACAAATCGAACGGTGCCGTCGAAGGTATGTAAAGAAGGCTGGTGTGGTTCACCGTACCTTCGACGCGGTTATGCATGACAAGCCACGGCTTATCGAATGCATGTGACGTGTGATGGTAGAACTCTGTATGCTGCTCCTCGGTGATATCTTTGGGCGCGCGGGTCCAGATCGCAGAAGCCGAATTGAGAGTGTTTGAACCGAGCTTCACTGGGAAGCTGATATGTTCGGAATAGGTATTGATGATGTGGCGAATGCGGCTTTCTTCGAGGAACTCCTTCGCATCCTTCTTCATGTGCAAGACGACAGTCGTGCCGCATGCTTCGCGTTCTCCGGGCTCGATTGTGAATTCGCCCTTCCCGTCCGAAGACCACTGCCAGCTTTTTTCCTCACCTGCTTTGCGCGTTAAAACGTCAACACGGTCGGCAACCATGAAAGCGGAATAAAAGCCGACGCCGAACTTGCCAATCAGTCCCAAGTCACCCTTCTCGCCAGTCTTCAGCGCCTCAAGAAACGCGCCCGTGCCCGACCTCGCGATTGTTCCGAGCGTTTCCAGCAAATCATCGTGGCTCATCCCGATGCCGCTATCAGAGACCGATAGTGTCTTTGCTTTCTTGTCGACCTCCAGCGAAATTGAGAATTCTCCAGAGTTTTCAGCAAGCGATGGATTTGTAAGGGACCCATACCGAAGTTTGTCACAAGCATCAGAGGCGTTGGATACCAACTCACGAAGAAAAATTTCGCGATTGGAATAGAGTGACCCTGCAACGATATCAAGGAGTTGCCCCACCTCTGTTTGGAAAGAAAATGTCTCTTTTTCACTCGCATCTGTCATGGTGAAAACCTCTATATTTGTAGAACGGCTGGCCGGGATCATCGGTGGAGATAAGAAGACAACAAAAATGTTTCAACCTGCTGGTTTCTTCAAGCTGAACGGACGTCTGGGTTAAGCGTCTTCGCCCAGAACAAGATCGTATATGTATTCTGACCTAAAAATAATGACCAGTTTAAAAGCGTGACTGGTTTTCGCGGCTTGCTGTCTCTCAGCGATGCCGCTCTGGTCCAATCCATTGCTCATCTGAATAGCGGGCGCCATGCGCCCATCCGGCAGGCAGGACAGACGCAATACCCTGAAGAGCTGTCTCCGAGAGTGCCAAATCAGCGCCCGACAGCTGCCGCACTCGACGCCGCCATTCTTTACAGGACTTTTTGGGACATTGCTGAAGGCATATTCGCTCCCCATATTTGTGGAACGATTGCCAGGAGAATTAGATGGGATACGTAAAAACCGCGATGCTGATGGCGGCAATGACCGCACTTTTCATGGGTGTCGGATACTTACTGGGCGGCGGAAGCGGCGCAGCGATCGCGCTTATTGCAGCTGGCGGCATGAACGCCTTTTCGTGGTGGAACTCCGACAAAATGGTGCTTCGGATGCATAATGCGCAACCCGTAGCGCCAGGGGACCGGGCCGGCCTGAACGTCTTGGTCAAAGAACTGTCCGGCAGAGCGGGTTTGCCTGTGCCGAAAGTGTACCTGATTGATGCCGCTCAACCCAATGCCTTTGCAACTGGTCGGAATCCTGAAAATGCGGCCGTTGCTGTGACCTCCGGTCTATTGCAACGCCTGTCGCGTGAAGAGGTGGCCGGGGTCATCGCCCACGAGTTGGCGCATATCCAGAACCACGACACAGCGATCATGACCGTGACCGCAACCTTTGCGGGTGCAATTTCGATGCTTGCGAACTTCGCGATGTTCTTCGGCGGTTCGCGTGAACGGATCGGTGTAGCAGGTACTCTCGCGATGATGATCCTCGCCCCACTTGCGGCAATGCTGGTTCAGATGGCGATCTCGCGCAGTCGAGAATACGAGGCAGACCGGATCGGCGCTGAGATTTGCGGCGATCCGATATGGCTTGCGGATGCACTTGAGGGTCTCGAGCGGAGTGCGGCAGCAATCGATTACATGTCAGCGGAGCGCAACCCGGCAACCGCGCATATGTTTATCATCAACCCTCTACACGGGCAGCGGATGGACAACCTTTTTGCAACCCATCCTGCCACAGAAAACCGTGTGGCTGCTCTGCGCCAGATGTCGAAAAGCACTGGAAGTAAGCGGCGCAAGTCGGACGCCCGTTCTGAGACAGGTAAATCCCGGCCTTGGGGTAAATAACGCAGAGATTGTTGCGCATATCGTACGGCACCTATACTCACTTTTGCTGCCGCGACCACCAAGCCGTTTCTTTCTCGTGTGGAGACCTTCGAACGGATGACGTTTGGCGATTACAAGACAGCGCAGCTGGCGCTCCAGGTTGAAAATGGGTGAGGATTGAGGTGTGAACGGCCACAATTTTGCCAGCTCTCGCTCAGCACTGCGCCTTTCATTTCACGACAAATGTCAGGAGGCGGACTTTCACTGCGATGCGTAGCTAGGTCCGCTTTGATGCATTTGCAGCGAACATTGCTACGACACACCGGTCGAAACAGCGACCGAGTTGCGGCAGTGCAGCACAATTCCCCCAAACCGGCCGTTCGCTGCGCCCACTCTCGATGTCTCAGTTGCGGGACAAAACGGACAAAAAGCCCATGACGAAAAACCGGGGAAGCGGAGCTATTGTCCGTTTTGTCCCAAAAGTCCGGTGTCCCAAAGCCTGACGGCGGTAGGGCTCAGTCTCGATGCAACGGTTTCTGTCCGTCCACGATGCCATCTACAATCACTTCAATTTACAACGCCATCTGGTCTCCCGCCGAACTCTCCATAAAACCCGCGCCAAGGCATTCACTGAATGGTTCGAAATTGTGCCTGCTTGATCTGGGATTACGCCGGCATAATTGGTTCAGCTGAGTTAACGTGACAAAGCCCTGCGGACAAAGAAGCTGGCCCAAACAAGAAAAGACCACTGCTGCTGCAATGGTCTTTTTACTTTTCTGACCGACGCTTCTTGGGGAATGAAGCTTCGGGCTTTGGGCGCGGGCAATTATTTCAAGATCGCGCGGATCGAATTCTTCGCACGTGCTTCTGCACGTCCCGGATGCTGGATGTCGCTGTCTACGCTCAGCAGCGCAAGAGAAGAGACCTGTGCGGAACTTAGCTTGCTGGCGTCGACGTCGAAGTCATAGGTTTCGAGCGTTTCCTGTGCAGCGTCTACATGAGGGCTTACCGAGATATGCCCAAAAGTTGGTGACGGCCCTCATCAGGCGGCAGTTTGAAGCTGCTTGATCCCGTCTTTGAACTCAACCCCCTGAATGACTTCTGGCAGACGGTTTGGCCCAGAGATCTTTCGCCACTTCTTC
>Ga0075467_10003148_pt1 | contig 12746 bp, 13 predicted proteins | sample DEB08_DNA_9_FD_75067 | JGI IMG/M metagenome (GOLD analysis project Ga0075467, IMG submission 75067) | Aqueous microbial communities from the Delaware River and Bay under freshwater to marine salinity gradient to study organic matter... | ecosystem: Environmental > Aquatic > Marine > Coastal ...
AACATGTTTTTGTAAATTGAGCATCAAAAGAAATTACAAAATTATGTTATTAAGTATAATAAACAGGCAAATTAATAGAGAAATTGAAAAATTCTAATGAATGAAGACATATTAAAAAAACGTTATCAAAGAGAGCGTCAAGCACGGCTGTCTGCTGAAGTTATTTTAGAACATAAATCTTTAGAATTATTTCAGCGTAATCAAGAGTTAGAAGACTTCAAAGAGAACTTAGAAAAACAGGTTTTAGAGCGCACCAGTGAAGCAGAAAAAGCAAAAACTGAAGCTTATGCGGCAAACCAAGCTAAATCAGAATTCTTAGCCAATATGAGTCATGCAATTAGAACACCTTTGACTGCGATTATTGGTTTTGCGGAAGTGTTATTGCAACACCGAATTAGTCGCGAAGAAAGTAACAAATATCTGACCACCATTATTGATGGTGGTCGCCACTTAACTACTTTGTTAAGTGAGATCCTGGATATAAGTAAGATTGAAAATCAAAAATTAGAGCTCGAAAACCTGCGCTTTAACCTTCCAAATTTACTGCAAGATGTGGAACAAATTTACCTTTTTAATTGTAAGAAAAAACAGCTTGATTTTAACCTAGTATTGGACTCGGTTATACCTGAATGGATAGTGGCAGACCCTACACGTATTAAACAGGTAATACATAACTTGTTAAGTAATGCGATTAAGTTCACTAAGACTGGCAGTATCAGTTTGCATGTGAAATTTTTAGTGAGTACCAGCACCTTACAGTTAGAAGTGATTGATACCGGCGAGGGTATTGCGAGAGATAAGCAAACGTTAATATTTGAATACTTCCGCCAAGCTGATTCTAGTATCACCCGGAATTTTGGTGGCAGTGGATTGGGATTATTTATCACTAAAAGTATGGTTGAATTAATGGGAGGTGCGGTTGAATTAGAGTCTACCCTTGGCAAAGGCTCAAGATTCGGTGTGACTATAGTCTGCCAAGAATATGATGGTGAATGCGAGTCTATCCTTAACCGAGGCAATATTGTCCCTAAACCTTTAGTGATCCCTTCATTAGTCGGCAATATTTTATTGGTCGAAGACACGAAAGTGAATCAACAGTTGATCACCTTTAATCTTGAGCAAACAGGAGCGCAGGTGGATTTGGCAGTGAATGGGCTTGAAGGATTACAAAAGGCCCTGGCAGTTCAATATGATGTGATCTTAATGGATATTCAGATGCCAATCATGGATGGTAAAGAAGCCATGAAATCACTGCTGCAACAAGGTAACAATACACCAACTTATGCCTTAACTGCCAATGTTATGCCTTCAGATATAGAGGAGTATGCGGCAATCGGTTTTGCAGGGGCCTTAAGTAAACCTCTGGAGTTAGAAAACTTATACGCTGTGCTTGAACAACATTTATCCGTTTGTGACGTCATAGACAACCATGAGCCACAAATTACGCCATTATTCATTCCGAATGCTAAATTAACAAAGCTATTTTATACAGAGTTAGCTAAGCAACATATCGAAATAACTAAAAATATACACAACCTCAACTATGATGGCTTGATGGAAGTCGTGCATATTATCAAGGGTTCAGCAGGGAGCTTTGGTTATGATGATTTAACCCATTTAGCTGCACATTCTTTGATGCTACTTAGAAAAAAGGAGTATATACAAGGAGTAGAATACTGCATTAAGCTAAATCTAAGAGCTGCAGATATATTAAATAAGCATAACGTTTAGCATATTATTAGCGAATACTGTCGAAAACAATAGAGGGCTATTACGTGCAATATGTTAACCTCTATGATGAACTAAAGGTTAATTTTCAAGCTATTACGGGCGGATCAATACCCGAGCGAACGGTTTTATTGTTATAACTTTTACTTTGGACGTATTTTAGAAGCATTAATATTACTTTAAATGAGTGCAGTGGTTATGAAAGGTATCGTATTTACAGAATTTATGGACATGGTAGAAGATGTATTTTCTATCGATGTGCTTGAGGACGTTATTGAAAAAAGTGAATTGCCCAATAATGGGGCTTACACGGCTATAGGCACTTATCACCACGAAGAAATTGTCAGAATGACAACACACTTAAGTCAAGCTGTTGATATTCCAGTGACGACCTTATTGGAAGTTTTTGGTGAACACCTTTTTGGTCGTTTTTCCAAACGCTACCCAGCATTTTTCGAGAGTGTGTCTGAGCCATTTGAATTTTTAAAAAATATTGATTCGTATATTCATGTTGAGGTGAGAAAGCTTTACCCCGACGCTGAACTACCGCGTTTTTATCATGAGCAAAAATCGGACAATGAATTAACCATGTATTATATGTCTTCTCGACATTTTGAAGATTTAGCGGTAGGTCTCATTAGTGGTTGTTTAAAGCATTTTAATGTGACTGGGGAAGTACATAAAAATGAAACTATGTATCAAGGTGAAGAGGCGATAGGGCTGCATATAAAATTGATGTGAACAGCCACTGTTATCTTTAGTGTGACCGCACTTATTATGCAGATTTCAGGTAGGCAGATCGTTTTTAAGTAAGTGGCCGTATTTAGGCAGTTGCATTGTTCAACATCTTGTCATTCTCCTTCTCATTTATTGTATTGATGTTATTGAAGTTATTGAAGTTATTGATAGTGATGACATCTTTGCGCTTAATGGGTTCTGACTGCTGTTGTGTCAGTTTATATCACTGGGCGCCTCACTCATGTTCATCCATGCCCTGTTAGTACTGTAAATTCACCTCTATTAATACACATTGCTATCTGCGTGTATATGTATGGCATCTGTGATGTTCTCCAAGCGGACGTGGATCTGGCCTGTTAACGTACATTGCTCACCCACTGGTTGGCTTGAAGTAATGATGACAATCCAGGCACACATTCACCAAAAGCCATATGCGCTAATATTGACGCCAATATTAACACTATCGTTTGGAATATGAATGTTGTCACTTTGGTTATCTGATGATATTTAGTCACTGAATGCGTTGCTAAATGAGCGGGAAAAATCTGGTCCAGATGATGTAAATTCACGGTATAGAAGTCAATATTTTTCACGGATTATCACGAAGAAAGCATCACCGTAATATAAATAACGCGCGACACGTTCATTTTACCCGCTGTGCATTGCCCAACACTGGTAAAAGTTAAATAGATAAATGATTTGCCGTCATCTGTAATATTTTTTGGCGGGGCTTTGGTCACGTTGTAACTGCAATCTTTTAATCCGTTTACGCCACTGAATTCTTTGCTAAGATTATCGGGGCAGCCTAAACCAAAATTAGCCGCCACCGCACACTCTATCCCAGATCTAGCCGCATTGATGGCTCTTTGTCCCAATACTTCATGAACCGTATTTTCTGAAGAAGATGATAACAGCCGTGTCATGGTTTGGCCTAAAAGAGCTAAAACAATAATGACAAATAAAGCTATGACTAGCATACTGCCGTGCTGAGAACGGGGAGCAGCTGAAAAATTTTGTGGATGACGTTTAAGGTACATTAGGAATATGTACCTCTCTGGAAAAGTGAATAATTTCTTCGTTTAGCTCAAAGGTTAATAAAATATGCACCAAGCCATTTCGGGTCAAGGTCGCGTCGAATACTTGAAACGGTACTTCAAGAGTATTGGTAAAATCATTGTTTAGATTGTTGGCCATTAAAGTGCCAGAAGTATAAACGGTTTGTGCGGTGTTTATACTGTCTTCATTTCGATATATCTCACCACTGGCGTGTGCGCAATAACTCACCGACGCTCTGGTAATGTATAAACGTGAGGCTGGCGATAGGTCTTCAAAGGCGCTGTTAAACGTTAATTCAGCAATACCATTGTCAGAAACATCTGCGTTACAACTGCCTGGACCATCTTCTGTGTTTACTGTGCAACCTTCGATGGCTTTTCGTCTATTGTGACCTAAGTCATAGACATCTTCGTTGGATGTGGGATAAACAATTGCGAAATCTTCATTAGTATTTAATGTAAATTTAGCCGCATTAGAAGCAAATTCTACTATGTTGGCGGTTGACGTTGATGTTGTCTCTGACATAACAGATAAACGGGTGTAGTAGGTGGTCCATGCTGCAGGTAAAAACTCGATACACTGAATAGTATTAGCACTATTGAACATAATACGTGAGCTGTTGGGAATCGCTAAGCGTAATTCCCGATTGATGCGCTCTACCACAAAATGACTTTCGCTTAAGAGCTGTTCCCGCTCAGTCACATCAGCATAAATTTGTACACCGGTACGAACAAACCCTGATATTCCAATCGACACCACCCCCAACACTATGATCACTGTGACCAGTTCAACAAGCGTAAAGCCTTTTGCGGTCGCCCTGGTATTTGCTGTCGTCTTGGTAAGGTGTGTCATTAGTAGTTACTCCGAAACGATGAAAATGAAATATCTTCATTGTTGGGAGTGGTGATGGTGACAATAATAAGCTTAGTGTTACTCACTGCTGTATCTGCTGTGCCATTCATATCTTCATCATAAACAACATTCACATTTAAACTAAACCCTGCATATAAAAAACTGTCATTCAATACGATTGATTGATTTAAGCTGTTTTTTATATCACTGTTAGAGACATTTAGGCCATGATAATCGTCTACATCATCAAAACCAGTGCGGTTCTCGTCATCATCAGGGCCTAAGTCATCAACGTCAGTGCAGGTTATGGTTGTGGATGGTGCACCGCACAGGGTGGCACCGCCTGTGCGATCCGAATTTTCATCAAACGACTTACTGGTAATCTCATTCAACAGGGATTGCCCTAATTCAGATGCACGAATTTGATATATAGGATCAACACTGCGTATTGCTTGGGGCACTACCAGCGACATGAACGATACTAAAGCAATCGAAAACACCACTATGCCTACTACCAATTCGACTAAGGTAAAACCTTTGGCTTTATTAACAAGCATGAATATAGCCCTGGGATTCTATGCACACGGATACTGATGACTCACCTGTTAGCACGATTTCACATTGGGCGCTGCAGGTTAGTACTCCAGCAGCATCCACAGGCTGACCTAAACCATTGAAGGCGATGAAATCAAAGTTGGGCAGGGTTGACAAGCTCACTTGCTCAGCTGTCATTTCGGTTGCGTTGGTGCTCAGGTACTGTGGATTGGTAAAGTCGATGCCAGTGTCACAGGTATCAGCAGAGGTGCCGGTTGTATAACTGAGTGTCGGGGGACCAAAAGCCGCGGGCGAAGTATCCACGTTGATTTGAAAACAGTATTCTTGCCGTGTGTCGTGCATCGCACGTGTTTGCATATTACGCAGCGAGGAAATTAGCCTTGCCTGATAGGTATACTCGGCAAAACCTGAGGTGTCAGAAAAACGGCTAAAAACCGATACAGACAACACACCGATTATCATCATCACAGCCACCAGCTCTACAAGCGTAAAACCTGCATGTTTGATTGAAAAGTGCTGGCTATTTAACATCATTCCCACATTTGCGTGATGTTTTTAAGATAAAATGGGAGCCAAAGCTCCCCGTTTTATAACTGCTCAGCAGATTAACAGCCGCCGGTTACCACTGTGACTATAGGAGCGGCTTGAAAAATTTCTGGAGTAGAACCATCTCCAGACGCTTCTGTGTAGAGAACATGACAGCTGTTTCCGCCCTCAGTAATTACAGTATAATCAACTGTTGGATTACCTCCAGCTGGTTTGATCGCAAACGTGCCGGCTGCTGGAGATGCAGTTGCAGCTGTACCAGCGCCGACGTCTAAAGTAAATTCCGTACTAATATCTACCCAACCAAGTAAGTTGTCTAAGGTGGTTGCTACTGTAGCATCTGCAGCTGGATAACCGAATCTTGTAGGTACGACCTGGCCTCCGGTTGTAAGAGTGGTATCGGGTTTTCGTTGATCACTGGCAATGGCCGATTTTGCATAGACTAATTGTGACCCGCCCTGCAATGCTCCTTTGACTCCTTTTAAAGTAGAAGCTGTGGCATCTCCTTGAATATCAATGAATTTAGGCGCGGCAGTGACTGCCAATATACCCAGTATGACGATCACGATAATTAATTCGATTAAGGTAAAACCACTTTGTTGTTGCTGTTGCTGCATGTGTGTCTCCAAAAAGATTGTTTAAAGTTATTTCATAGCAATTGATGTATTTATACCACGAAATCACCAGTTTCTCTAAAAGTTTACTATGTTAAAGTAATGTAATTACATACCTAAGTATGTAATTGGTGCTGCGAGTGACGTAACCAATCGTCTCTCAATAAAAAAAGCGCTTCACTGCACAACAAACAGATTTGAAATTCTATGACTATTATCTGTCGTGCTCATTTTGTTGCCCGTCTCTCTTAACGAGCAACGTCATCTTAGTTCTAGTTATTACTGAACACGATCACTTGACCAATCCGTGGATCATAAATAAAACCATTGCCGGCTAAGTCGTTGGCTGGCTCGGTAATAAGGTTTTTGATGGTTTGAGTAAGATAGTAATAACAGACATCATTCCCCCCTGAGCCTTCATTTGTTCTTACATTCGTAAAATAACGGAAATCTTCAAAGGGGCGATCGTCCCAATCAGATGAAATTGTGGGGGCGCTTTGCATGATGAGGTTGAAAATACTTTCGCAGTCTAAAGTGCTCATTTGGTCATCTTCACTGCTATTGTCTGTGTCTAATTGGCCGGTGGGATAACCGGTATTTTGATCAATGCCTACTTCAATGCTTTCTATGGTGACAAAGGTTTTACTGGATGCTTTATTTGCTTTGGGGCGCCCCTCCAACTCCCATTTTGCTCGCACTAGCCCCACACCCGTGGCATAACCCCCAGCAACACCATCTACAGTGGCATCTTCTGCATCCGCAGTCACATCCAGCAATCTGGGTAAAGCGGTCGCGGCTAATAAGCCTAAAATAACCACCACTATGACCAGTTCAATAAGGGTAAAACCCGAAAGCATTTTTTGTGGGTGACCATATTGGAGGGTGTTGTGTGGTTTGTTTTGTCTCACTAAAGGGTTTTTATCGTTCATAATGTTGCTCCTACAAGCTGTTGCATTTGTGAAAGTGTTAATTAGGGCGATGACTTTTGTTCTTTTAATACATGACCAGAAGATACTTTGTATTCGAAGTATTGACCAGTGGCTATTCGATATCGGCAAACAGATTCAAGGGTATTGTTGACGAGTTTTACCCCATCATAATATTCAGCTATTATCTGAAAGCCATCTATGTTCATAGGGATATTTAACACCATATTCCATAAGTCTGCACACCCCTTTGAGGTCGGTTCAGCTTCTGGCCAACCTAGGTGGCTCATAAAAACCGGCCTTTTGTCTGTTTCTATGAGCGTGTTGTTTTCACCTAATTTATTGGCATAACTGCTCAACATTATAATTTGCGGTCGCCCCTCACCTTGCCACTGCCAGTGGGAATGACTGACACTAGTGGAAAATCGCTCGGCTAAATTATCTAATGCGGAACGCTTAAGATTAGTGGAGCCATCGTTTAAATACCTGATAAAACTCACCATTAAAACGACAAACACCATGACTACCGTGATGTTGACAAATAAGCTACGATTTCGCTCGTCTGCTGCTTGATTTCTTTTCATGATGTTAGCCTTTTATCGCTCCCATCATATCCCACATGGGGCTGAAAATACCCAAGGCTAGTATCAATACCATCCCAGCTACCACGCTAATTAAAATAGGTTCAATTTTTGAAGTGAGACTTTTTAAGTCATAGTCAACTTCTCGTTCATAGAAATCCGCCACTTCGGCTAATAATTCGCCGACTCGACCTGTTTCTTCACCTACGCTGATCATTTGTATCACTAAAGGGGTAAACATTTTACTGCTACCTGCCACTCTAGATAAGCTTTCGCCCTTTTCGATATTTTTGCGCATACCCAAAATACGCTTGGCCATAAAGGCGTTGTTAACAGCTTCTGCTACTAAATTAAGCGCTGATGGTAATGGCACTCCAGAATTCAACATCATAGAAAAGCTTCGTGCAAATCGACCCAGTAAAGTACGCTCTAGAATACTGCCAACTACAGGTAATTTTAATTTGGCCCTGTCCCATTTATAACGGCCATTTGGGGTGCCTAAATATCTCGCTATCATGAAAATTGTCAGCGCAATGCCCGTTATTAAATATTGCCATTTTGTAATAAAAAGGTCAGAAGTGGCTAACAATATACGCGTCATTAGTGGCAACTCAGCACCAAAAGATAAAAACATATTGGCAAAAATAGGAATGACGACGGTATTCATGATCACCATAGCAACAACAATGGCAAGTATCACAAAGGTAGGATAACGGGTCGCCGCTTTAATTTGTTTACGGGTCTCTTGGTCACGTGCCAGGTAAAATGATAACTGCAAAAAAGCCTCATCTAACTTACCGGTATTTTCACCCACATGCACAATGCTGACAAATAATGAGCCAAACACATCACGATGTTTATTTAACGCAGAAGATAAGGTGCGTCCACGTTCAAGTTGGCCTGCCACATCATCGAGGATCACAGTCATACGTTTAGAGTTGTTGGTATCAGCTAATCCTCTGACAGCCCGTAAAATTGGGATCCCAGACTTGGCTAAAGAATACATTTGCCGAGAAAATATGACCAAGTCATCGAGTGTAATTTGGGGGGTGAAAAACGAGATTTCTGTCGATTCACTGGCTTGTACTTGGCTATTTTCGACGATTTCTATAGGGGTAAAGCTACGTCCAGCTAGAATTTGTGCAACAGTTGACGCATCTGGCGCTTCTAGTACACCTGTTGCGAGTTGACCGCCGGATTTTCTGGCTTTATAACTAAATTGTGCCATCGTCGCCTCCTGGTAGTGGATCATTCTGCGCCTGATTACTGACTTTTTCTATCACTGAGCCTGTTAAATCTTGCTCCATCGTGTCGTCAATATCCGTTTGAGGCACGACCTGTTCATCTGCTACGGTTTCAATTAGCTTAAGCACTTCATCTACTGAAGTGATGCCCATTTTCGCGTACATCAGCGCTACCTTGGCCAATGGCACAAAACCAGGACTGAGTTGTGCCGCTTGTGAAAAGGTCACAATGTCATTGACTTTTAATGCGTTCATCATGTTTTCGGTCATTTCAAGCAATTCAAATACACCGACTCGTCCTTTATAACCGGTGCTGTTACAATTTTGACAACCTTTACCTCGCTTGAATGTGATGGCTTTAAGATTGCTATCCAAGCTATTCATCCACGATAGTTCTTCAGTATTGAGTGGGTGATCCTCGCTACACTTTTCACATATTTTACGGACTAGCCTTTGTGCCACCATTGCACGTAAAGAACTGGCGACTAAATAACCGGGGGCACCCATATCTAACAATCTTACTGCACTACTTATCGCGTCGTTGGTATGCAAGGTTGAAAGTACTAAGTGACCTGTTAATGCGCCACGTAGTCCAATCTCAGCGGTTTCTTGATCACGCATTTCGCCAACCATAATAATGTCAGGATCTTGGCGAAGTGTGGTGCGTAATATTTTTGAAAAACCGAGTCCAATTTTTTCATTCGTTTGTACCTGATTAATTCTTGGAAGCTTATATTCTACTGGATCTTCAACGGTAATAATTTTTGTAGTGGCTTTATTTAACTCACTCAATGCACCATATAAAGTGGTGGTTTTTCCAGACCCTGTGGGACCGGTCACTAAAATCATGCCATGTGGACGATGTAACAAACGTCTAAAGCGAGCTAGTAAATGACTTGGCATACCCGTTTGATCTAGGGTCAATATACCGGCAGATTGATCCAACAAACGCATGACAACAGACTCGCCTGTTTGGATCGGCATAGTTGAAACCCGCACATCGACAGTATGACCATTGATACGCATGCTCGTTCGCCCATCTTGCGGCAAACGTTTCTCAGATATGTCTAGCCCAGACATTAATTTAAGTCTTAGAACTAAGGCCGACGCAATATTTTTTTCTTGGATCACGTTTTCTTGTAAGACCCCGTCTACCCGCATCCGAATGCGTAACGAGTCTTCGTCAGGTTCAATATGGATATCTGACGCCTTGGTTTGAATTGCATCTTCAAATATAGATTGCAATAACCTGGCTACCGCTGTGTCTTGATCGCCTTCTTCGTCGGACTTAAAATCGAATTCGGTTTCATCTTGATATTCTTCAGCCAGCTCTTGGGCAAAAGAGGCGATTTCTTCGGTACGACGATAAAAATTGTCATACGCTAAAATCAATTGTGTATCGGTAACGACGGCGACATCTATTGGTTTGGGTAATAATCCAGATAAAAAATCAAGCGCCGCTAAATCAGCGGGGTCGCTCATTGCCACTAGTAGTCTGTCACCTTTGTCTTCAAGTACTAATGCTCTGTGCCTGCGCGCTTGCACTTCAGGTAACATATTCACAGCAGCCAATGACACATTATGGTTACCGATGTCCACCAAGGGCACTTTTAAGTGTTGCGACAAAAAAGACAGCAGCTGATTTTCGGTCACAAGGCCCAGCTCTATTAACATAAAGCCCAGTTTGCGACCTGATTCCTTTTGGGCAGCCAGTGCTTGTATTAACTGTTCTTCGTTAATGATACCTTGTTGAACCAGTAAATCGCCTAAGCGAATTTTGACTTTAGGTTTCATTGCACGCCTACTAATACTGTTATACGTTGTTGAATAAACTCGTTTACTGGCTCTTCTAATTGGCCAAGTGAACTTGCCTTATTGTAAGAATTTATTGCCCTAGTTGTTTCACCCAATTGATCTTCAGCTATCGCTAAACCCAACCACCATTTGGCATTATCAGATTCGTTGCTGATCAGGGTTTGATAATCGGTCTTAGCTACCGTTGTCTGCTTAGATTGCTGAGCTAACGTGGCACGATACGCCAAGTATTCGGTTTGCTTGTCTCTGTCAGGCTGAAATTCAGATAATATATTCATGGCTAATATAGGTTCATTTTGAACCATGTATAATCGTGCCAACATCAATCTCAGATCACCTGTGAAAGGTTGCAATTCAATACCTTGAACAAGTAACTGCCTAGATTGCATGTAATTACCTTGTGCGAAAAGCAATGATGCTAATCTTTTCCTTGCTTTAACATTATCTGGTTCAGCTGCCAATAATTCCTGTAATAAGGAACGTGCTAAGTCGCGATCATCATTATTGAGGCTCTCGGCAATGCGTTGTTTTAAACTGTCGCTGTTATTTTCCTGACGGCTGCCTGTCATGCTAAAGCTTGATGTCTGTTCTGGTGGTGTTTGGGTGTTGAGTGCGTCGCTGACTTGCGCGCTTGGTTGTTGTTCTTCGGCGCTTAAATTGAGTAAGGAAACTGAATTATCTGCCACTATTTTAGGTTCGTTTGGCAATATTGCTTCGTTAACTGCAGCGTTATTTTTAAGAGGAACATCGATTGAGGGTTGAGCGGCCGCAATTTGTGACTGAGCGGGCTGTTTTATATTGGCCGTTTTAGTCAGAACCATCATCTTTTTTGGCAAAGCGGTAGATGACAAAGGTTGAGTATCCTCGGTGGCCATAACCTTTGTATGCTTGCTTTCACTTGTATTTTTGTTTTCACCAAAGAGTTGATATTTATTTGCTAAGGCAAAAATGATAGCGGCAATGGCCAATATCAACACTATTAATACGAATCGCTTTGATTGCTTTTTTTGAGGCGCATGATAATCAGCATTGATCTCCTGTGTTGAAGAGTGGCGTGCTTCTAAATCTTTTAGCATTTTATTGACTACACTCACAAAGCAAACCCCGACCAGCCAACATAAGTAAAACTGATAGTCATCATAACCACTAAAATGCTGATGCAGGATATGAGTAACGTGTTTTTAGTTTGAGTTGCGGCTTCGGTATCTATTATTGCGAGTTTTACATGTGATTCAGTAATTTTTTGCAAGCCTTCGCCGTAAGCTAACATTAAGGCTTTGTGGCATAAAACATTCACGATGCGTGGGGTGCCTTTACTGGCATTAAAAAGTAATGAGCAACATTTACGGTCGAATAAATCATCACCAGGATAGCCGGCTACCGTCATCCTATGTTGAACATATTGATACAGTTGATCGGCATCCATCATTTGCAGATTATAAGAAAATGTCACTCTTTGTTTTAGTTGTCTTAATTCAGGCAAAGCCAACTTATCGTTTAATTCTGGCTGACCAAACAATACCACCTGCAACAATTTACGCGATTCGGTTTCTAGATTAGTAATCAGCCTCAGTGCTTCAATACTTTCTACCGGCAGTGCTTGTGACTCATCAATGATGAGCACTACCCCTTTATTTTCTTTGTGTATCTGTACCAGGCGTTCTTGTATACGCTGCGTAAATTCTTGCTGATCAGAATGGTCTGTTAACAACACATTTAACTCACTCGCCACTGCCCGGCGCAGTTCTGTGGGGGTTAAATATGGATTAGGAATATAGGCTGCAACAAAATGCGCAGGCAATTCATTTAACAATTTACGACAAATTAATGTTTTACCTGTACCTACTTCACCGGTGACTTTAATAAAACCTTCACCGGTTTTGAGTGCCGTCAATAACACTTGAATCGCTTCTTTATGGCTGGGTAAGCCGAAAAAGTAATTGGTGTTTGGGGTTAAAGTAAAAGGTAATTCTTTAATACCGTAGTGGTATAGATACATGATTTATTCCACGTGCAGCCAATCCGCCATTTGATCTCTACTGCGTTTTAACTCCTGTTTCCAGGTGTTTTTACCCACCACAGTTGGCTTGA
>Ga0075467_10003150_pt1 | contig 12743 bp, 10 predicted proteins | sample DEB08_DNA_9_FD_75067 | JGI IMG/M metagenome (GOLD analysis project Ga0075467, IMG submission 75067) | Aqueous microbial communities from the Delaware River and Bay under freshwater to marine salinity gradient to study organic matter... | ecosystem: Environmental > Aquatic > Marine > Coastal ...
CAGGCGGATTTGGCGACCGCCAATATTGGGTTGATCTCGGATATCATCGCCTGCCCCGGCATGGATTACTGCGCCTTGGCGACCGCGCGCTCCATTCCGGTGGCCCAGCAGATCGCAACCCGCTTTCACGCGCTAAAGCTGGAACATGACATTGGGCCGTTGAAACTCAAGATCTCAGGCTGCATCAATGCTTGCGGCCATCACCATATTGGGCACATCGGGATTTTGGGCCTCGAGAAAGCCGGTGTTGAAAGCTATCAAATCACTCTTGGCGGCGATGCGGGTGCTGACGCTGAAATTGGCACCCGTGCGGGCCCCGGTTTCGGCGCCGATGAGATAGTCCCGGCAATTGAGCGCTTGCTGCTGGGGTATCTGCAGCTGCGCATAGATCGGAGTGAAAGCTTTCTGGCAGCCTATCGCCGGCTCGGATTGGCGCCCTTCAAAGCCCTTCTGTACCCGCAAGCGAGAAAGGCCGCATGAGCCATGCCCTACCTCAATGACATTCCGCTAGAGGCCCGGCTCGCCATGCTCAACCGCCGCGATGCAGACAGGCAGCTCCAAGATATTTTAAAGCCTGCGCTTGCCCTTTTGGATCAAAAAATTGCTTTGGTCGGCTCTTTTGGCGCAGAGCCAGCGGTCTTGCTTCATATGGCGGCGCAAATTGCGTCCAAACCAACCCTTCGCGCGGGCCATTGGCCTGGGCAATCCAAAACCGAATAATGCATGAGGATCCCATGACTGTTATCGTGAATGACCATGGCTTTGCGCCCGAAGATACCGGCGCAATCGCGGCGGATTTACAATCAGACTTTGACCCGAAGGGAATCACGGCTGAGCTGCTAAAGCAACGCTCCATTCGCATCACCTTAGACAGCTTCGCCAATGGGCGCGGCTTTACCCTGGCGACAAGGTTGCGGCAAAACGGCTATCGCGGGCACCTCAGGCTCGCGGGCCATGTGCTGGCCGATCAATACACTATGGCGCGGCGTTCTGGGTTTGATGATGTCGAAATTCCGCAAGACTTGGCCGCGCGGCAGCCAGAATCCCAATGGCTGGCCCGCGCCGACTGGCGCGCCCATGATTACCAATCACGCCTGCGCCGCCCCAACGGGCGCATCGCAACATAATGTCGAAAAGCCGCAATTGAACTTCTGCCTTTGAAAGACTAGACCGAAAAGGATCCTAAATGACCGAGCAAAGCACCGTGACACTGACGACAGCAACACCCGTGACCCTGCCTGACGCCCAAACCGTCACAGAGGTTGAACATTACACCGACAGCCTGTTTCGCTTCCGCGTCACCCGGCCCGCCTCATTGCGGTTCCGCTCTGGTGAGTTCGTGATGATTGGTTTGATGAGCGACCCTGATCCTGTGACGGGCAAGCAAAAGCCGCTGCTGCGCGCCTATTCCATTGCCTCACCGGCCTGGGATGACACTTTGCAATTCTATTCCATCAAGGTCAAAGACGGTCCTCTGACCAGCAAGTTGCAGCACATCAAACCAGGCGATCAAGTGATCTTGCGGCCCAAACCGGTCGGCACATTGGTGCATGATGCCCTCACCCCGGCCAAACGCATCTGGTTCTTTTCGACCGGCACCGGAATCGCCCCCTTTGCCTCGCTCCTGCGCGAGCCGGAAACCTATGAGCGTTTTGAACAGGTGATTTTAACCCACAGCTGCCGAGATCTGGCGGAGCTCAAATTCGGGCAAGAGCTGGTTGAGGAGACGAAAAACGATATTTTGGTCGGCGAAGAGGCGCAATCCAAGCTGATCTATTACCCCACCACCACGCGCGAGCCCTCTGCCAAGATGGGCCGTATCACCACCTTGTTGGAAGATGGCACGCTCTTCGCTGATCTGAAAATAGCAGATTTCAACGCGGAAAATGACCGCGCGATGGTCTGCGGCTCCATGGGGTTGAACACGGATATGAAACGCATTCTTGAGGCCTATGGCCTTCGCGAGGGGGCCAATTCCGATCCGGGCGACTATGTGATCGAGAAAGCCTTCGTCGGATAGGCACTCGCCCGCCCATGAAGATACGCCTTGAAACTATGTGGCCACGCGGCTAGATAGGCGACGTTAATTTATCCACAAAAGGACGATAGCTATAGCCCGCAGACCTCACAACGCGCCTCCGCAGCGCGAAACCGGCCCTCGCATCAACGAACGCATTCGTGGGAGCGAACTTCGCTTGATTGACGAAAATGGCGAAAACATTGGCGTGGTCACGCCAGAACGCGCTTTAATCATGGCAGAAGACGCCGGATTGGACTTGGTGGAAATTTCGCCAAATGCCAATCCACCTGTTTGCAAGATTATGGATTTTGGGAAATTCAAATATGAATCCCAAAAGAAAGAAGCCGAAGCGCGCAAAAAACAAAAGATCATTGAAATTAAAGAGGTCAAGTTCCGACCGAACACAGATAAGCATGACTATGAAGTCAAAATGCGCAATGTGTTTAAGTTTTTGGAAAATGGCGACAAGGTTAAAATAACCCTTCGCTTTAAGGGCCGCGAGATGGCACACCAAGAATTGGGTCGCGATTTATTGCTGCGCGTTGCTGAAGATACCAAAGAAATCGGCCGGGTTGAAAATATGCCAAAAATGGAAGGTCGCCAGATGATCATGCTGGTTGGCCCCCTGCCAAAATAGTCTCAAACACTTAGAGCATTGAAAACCCGGGGCGCAGGCTTCGGGTTTTTTTGTGTCTACCATTTGCCGCAGGCCCTTTGCCTCATGAGGGGTTGTACTCCCGCGGCCGTTGGATCAAATTTGCGCAAACCTATTAGGAGCATTCACCATGGCGGACCTTAAACCACAATTGGCAGATTTTAATTGGCCCGACCCGTTTTTACTGGACACTCAGCTGACCGAAGATGATCGCATGCTGCGCGATGCGGCGGCACAGTTTGCCCAAAATGAGTTGCAACCTTTGATTATTGATGCCTACCGCGAGGCTACAGTCAATCCTGGCCTATTCCCCAAAATGGGCGAAGCCGGGCTGCTCGGGGCCACTATTCCTGAGGAATACGGCGGCCTTGGCGCCTCATATACGGCCTATGGTTTGATCGCGCGGGAGGTCGAGCGGGTCGACAGCGGCTATCGCTCGATGATGTCCGTGCAATCCTCTTTGGTCATCTACCCCATCCACGCCTACGGCAGTGAGGCGCAACGGCAAAAGTTCCTGCCTGGATTGTGCTCTGGCGCCTTGATCGGCTGCTTTGGTTTGACCGAGCCGGATGCTGGATCAGATCCCGCCGGGATGAAAACCCGCGCTGAGAAAACCGCAACGGGGTATAGGCTGACAGGATCCAAGATGTGGATTTCCAATGCGCCGATTGCGGATGTCTTTGTGGTTTGGGCCAAATCAGAAGAACATGGTGGAAAAATCCGCGGGTTCATACTGGAAAAAGGTATGAGCGGGTTATCGGCGCCAAAAATTGGCGGCAAGCTCTCCCTGCGCGCCTCGGTCACTGGGGAAATCGTTATGGATGGTGTCGAGGTGGGCGAAGACGCGCTTTTGCCGAATGTGGAAGGGCTCAAAGGACCCTTTGGCTGTCTCAACCGAGCCCGCTATGGCATTGCCTGGGGTGTTATGGGCGCAGCAGAGTTTTGTTGGCACGCCGCATTGCAATATGGTCTGGACAGAAAGCAATTCAACAAGCCTCTGGCGCAAACCCAACTGTTCCAGAAAAAGCTGGCCGATATGCAAACCGAAATTTCTCTGGGTCTGCAATCTGCCTTCCGATTGGGTCAAATGATGGACGACGGCACGGCCAGCCCAGAGCTCATTAGCCTGATGAAACGCAACAATTGCGGCAAAGCTTTGGACATCGCCCGGGTTAGCCGAGACATGCATGGGGGCAATGGCATTGCTGAGGGTTTCCAGATCATGCGCCATGCGGCCAATCTTGAAACGGTCAACACATATGAGGGGACGCATGACGTGCATGCTTTGATCCTTGGGCGGGCGCAAACGGGCTTGCAGGCCTTCTTTTAGCCATCAAAGCGCTGCGCCACCCCGTTGATTTGGCGCATAAACCGGGTTTGACCTCCTTTTTGTGATCACAGATTTTTTTTCTGTGATCACAAATGTACGAAAAACAGCTTTTCTGAAAAAATTTACTATATCGCCACGACTTATGTGTTTTACATGCGATAAGGAATAAATTGCAGGATCAGCTCTATGAATATTCATGAATATCAAGCCAAAGCCCTTTTGCGCAGCTACGGCGCACCCGTCAGCGACGGGCGCATAGTCCTCAGCGCCGATGCCGCCAAAGCGGCAGCGTCCGAAATGGATGGTCCCTTGTGGGTTGTGAAAGCTCAAATCCACGCTGGTGGGCGCGGAAAAGGCAGCTTTATCGAAGCTGACGCCGGCGCTGCCGGTGGTGTGCGCCTTGCGCGGTCGGTCGATGAAGCGGAAAAAGAAGCCAAAGCCATGCTGGGCCGGACACTTGTGACCAAGCAAACTGGCCCTGCGGGAAAATTGGTCAACCGAATTTATATCGAAGATGGCTCCGGCATTGAAAAAGAATTTTATCTCGCGATCCTGGTGGACCGTCAGACTAGCCGCATCTCCTTTGTGGCCTCCACCGAGGGCGGGATGGACATTGAAGAGGTGGCAGAGGCGACACCGGAAAAAATTCTCTCCTTCTCCGTTGATCCCGCCACTGGCTATCAAGGCTTTCATGGCCGCCGCATCGCCTTTTCTCTGGGCCTCAAAGGCGCGCAGATCAAGCAATGCGTTAAACTCATGGGCCAGCTCTACAAAGCCTTTGTCGAAAAAGATATGGAGATGCTGGAAATCAACCCTTTGATCATCACCGACGGTGGGGATTTGAAGGTCTTGGATGCTAAAATTGGCTTCGATGGCAATGCGGTGTACCGCCATGCAGATATCGCTGAGCTGCGCGACACCACCGAGGAGGATGCCCGTGAACTGGAAGCGTCGAAATATGACCTGAACTATATCGCCTTGGATGGCGAAATCGGTTGCATGGTCAACGGTGCGGGTCTGGCCATGGCCACGATGGACATTATCAAACTCTATGGTGCTGAACCGGCGAACTTCTTGGATGTCGGCGGCGGCGCCACAAAGGAAAAAGTGACCGAAGCCTTCAAGATCATCACCTCCGATCCGCAGGTCAAAGGTATTTTGGTCAATATCTTCGGCGGGATCATGCGCTGTGACGTGATCGCTGATGGGGTGGTATCTGCGGTGAAAGAAGTAGGGCTTTCCGTGCCGTTGGTCGTTCGTTTGGAAGGCACCAATGTCGATGAAGGCAAGCGGATCATCACCGAAAGTGGCCTCAATGTGATCGCGGCCGACAATCTTCGCGATGGCGCCGAGAAAATCGTTGCTGCTGTAAAGGCGCTGTAACGCGGCCCTGCGACCGCTGAATTGGAATTTTGCAGCCGGCCCAAGGTGCCGCTGCCAACATACGAACGAGGAGCGCCGAATGGCCGTACTTATCGACGAAAACACCAAAGTCATCTGCCAGGGATTCACCGGCAGCCAGGGCACATTTCACTCAGAACAAGCCATTGCCTATGGCACGAAAATGGTCGGTGGGGTCACCCCCGGCAAGGGCGGGCAAACCCATTTAAATCTGCGGGTTTTTAACTCTGTGCATGAGGCCAAATCGGTCACTGAAGCCAATGCCTCTGTCATCTATGTCCCGCCCCCCTTTGCCGCCGACTCCATTCTCGAAGCGATTGATGCGCAAATGGAAGTCATCGTCTGCATCACAGAAGGCATTCCCGTCTTGGACATGATGCGCGTTAAGCGGGCGCTTGAAGGCTCCTCAAGCCGGTTAATCGGACCCAACTGCCCTGGGGTGATCACACCCGACGCCTGCAAGATCGGCATTATGCCCGGCCATATTCACCGCCGCGGCTCTGTCGGCGTGGTCTCCCGCTCAGGCACTTTGACCTATGAAGCTGTGAAGCAAACCACGGATGTCGGTTTGGGCCAATCGACCTGCGTCGGCATCGGCGGCGATCCCATCAAAGGCACAGAGCATATCGATGTGCTCGAGTGGTTCCTCGCAGATGACGAAACCCAATCCATCATCATGATCGGCGAAATTGGCGGCTCAGCTGAAGAGGAAGCCGCGCAATTCCTGGCTGATGAAAAGAAAAAAGGCCGCTGGAAACCCGTCGCAGGCTTCATCGCTGGCCGTACAGCTCCCGCAGGCCGCAGAATGGGCCACGCGGGCGCGATTGTCGCCGGCGGCAAAGGCGGCGCAGAAGATAAGATCGAAGCCATGAAAATGGCAGGTATTGTCGTCGCAGAGAGTCCCGCCAGCCTTGGCGAAGCTGTTTTGGCCGCGATCGACGCGTAATGTGGGAGCGGCGGGTATGACGCTTAAACTCAAATTTGATGTTAGACGATCACGCCCCGCGCTTGAGCTCACCCACGGCGGCAAGGAAAGGCCCAGGGCCCTCCTTGCCGCGACACGTTCAAACCCTCTTTTTGTTCCTTACCAAGGTGTCATCCTATGACCGATCAGTCTGCAAACGATCAATTCCATGCCTCAAGCTTCATGCAGGGCCATAACGCGGAATATCTCGAGCAAATGCACGCCCGCTACAGCGCCGATCCGGTGTCAGTTGACGCGCAATGGGCTGATTTCTTTGCGGCAATGGGCGATGAAGACAGGGATGTGCGCGCCAAAGCCTCAGGCCCCTCTTGGGCACGCAGCGATTGGCCGCCCATGCCAATGGATGATCTCACATCCGCCTTTACCGGCGAATACCCAGCGGCAGCCGAGGCGCGCGATGCGGGCAAGAAAATCAGCAACAAGGCCGCTGAAACGGGCGTGTCATTAAATGAGGAGCAACTCAAACGCGCAGTGCTCGACGGTCTGCGCGCCCTGATGCTGATCCGTGCCTACCGTATTCGCGGCCATTTGGCGGCGGATTTGGATCCTTTGGGCATGCGCGAAGATGACCCCCGCCCCGAATTGGATCCAGCCAGCTATGGTTTCACCGAGGCCGATATGGACCGGCCGATCTTTCTCGATAATGTTTTGGGGCTGCAATTCGCCTCTATGCGTGAGATCTTGGAAATTGTTCGCCGCACCTATTGTGGCACTTTCGCCCTGCAATATATGCATATTTCTGACCCCGAAGAATCCTCCTGGCTCAAAGAGCGCATTGAAGGTTATGGCAAAGAAATCAGCTTCACCCGCGAGGGTCGCAAGGCGATTCTCAACAAATTGGTGGAGGCGGAGGGCTTCGAAAAATTCCTCCATGTCAAATACATGGGCACCAAACGCTTTGGGCTTGATGGCGGCGAAAGCCTCATTCCAGCGATGGAGCAAATCATCAAACGTGGCGGCGCCCTTGGCGTAAGAGACATCATCATTGGCATGCCCCACCGGGGCCGCCTGTCGGTGCTGGCCAATGTCATGGCCAAACCCTACCGGGCGATCTTTAACGAATTCCAAGGCGGCTCGTTCAAGCCTGAGGATGTGGATGGATCGGGCGATGTGAAATACCACCTCGGCGCCTCCTCTGATCGTGAATTTGATGGCAATTCTGTGCATTTGTCGCTCACCGCCAACCCCAGCCACCTTGAGGCCGTCAATCCGGTGGTCTTGGGCAAAGCGCGTGCGAAACAAGATCAAAATCACGACACAGAGCGTACCAGCGTTCTGCCGATCCTGCTGCATGGGGATGCCGCCTTTGCCGGTCAGGGTGTTGTGGCCGAAGGCTTTGGACTGTCGGGCCTGAAAGGGCATAAAACCGGCGGCACCATGCACATCGTGGTGAACAACCAAATCGGGTTCACCACCGCGCCGCATTTCAGCCGCTCCTCTCCCTATCCCACTGACATTGCTCTGATGGTCGAAGCCCCTATTTTCCACGTCAATGGCGATGATCCAGAGGCCGTGGTCCATGCCGCCCGCGTCGCCACGGAATTCCGTCAAAAATTCAAAAAAGACGTGGTTGTCGATATTATTTGCTATCGCCGCTTTGGTCATAACGAAGGCGATGAGCCGATGTTCACCAATCCGCTGATGTACAAAAAGATCAAAACGCAGAAAACCACCCTCACCCTCTACACCGAGCGGCTTGTGCGTGATGGCTTGATCCCAGAGGGCGAAATCGAAGATATGAAGGCCAGCTTTCAATCATTTTTGAATGCGGAATTTGAAGCGGGTAAGGACTATAAGCCCAATAAGGCCGATTGGCTGGATGGGCGCTGGTCGAAAATGAACCGCCACGGTGAAGAATACCAACGCGGCGCCACAGCCATGTCCGAAGAGACTTTTGACGACGTGTCCCGCACTCTTTGCCAGGTGCCCGAAGGCTTTCCAATCCATAAAACCGTGCAGCGTATGCTGGATGCTAAATCCAAAGCGCTGAGCAGCGGCGAAGGGATCGATTGGGCCACAGGCGAGGCTTTGGCCTTTGGCTCCTTGCTGACAGAGGGCCATCCAGTGCGGCTCGCCGGGCAAGACAGTACACGCGGCACCTTTAGCCACCGCCATTCTGGCCTGGTCAATCAGGATACCGAGGAGCGCTACTACCCGCTCAACAATATCCGTGAAGGACAGGGCCAGTATGAGGTCATCGATTCGATGCTTTCCGAATATGCGGTCTTGGGCTTTGAATATGGTTACAGCTTGGCCGAGCCCAATGCTTTGGTCATGTGGGAAGCGCAATTTGGTGATTTTGCCAATGGCGCGCAGATCATGTTTGATCAATTCATCTCCAGCGGGGAAAGCAAGTGGCTGCGCATGTCCGGTCTCACGATGCTGCTGCCCCATGGGTTTGAAGGCCAAGGCCCAGAGCACAGCTCCGCCCGCCTAGAGCGCTTTTTGCAAATGTGCGGCCATGACAATTGGATCGTTGCCAATTGCACCACCCCGGCCAATTATTTCCATATCTTGCGCCGGCAAATTCACCGCACCTTCCGAAAACCCTTGGTTCTCATGACGCCAAAATCTCTGTTGCGTCACAAGATGGCAGTGTCAAAGCGCGCAGAATTCACCACCGGATCCAGCTTTCACCGGGTGCTGTGGGATGATGCACAATATGGCAATTCCGAGACAAAGTTGGTTGCGGATAAAAAGATCAAACGTGTGGTGATCTGTTCGGGCAAAGTCTATTACGATCTGCTCGAAGAACGCGACGCGCGTGGCATAGAGGATATCTATCTGCTGCGGGTCGAGCAATTCTACCCTTTCCCCGCGATCTCAATGGTCAACGAATTGGAACGCTTCAAACAGGCAGAAATCGTCTGGTGCCAGGAAGAGCCGAAAAACCAGGGTGCCTGGACCTTTATTGAGCCAAATATTGAATGGGTCCTCACGCGCATTGGTGCCAAATACAGCCGCCCGGCCTATGTCGGACGGGCCACCTCGGCCTCCCCTGCAACCGGGCTTGCCTCTATACACAAATCACAACAAGCCGCGCTCGTCGATGAAGCGCTTACGTTGAAAGGATAAAATCATGGCCACCGAAGTTCGTGTTCCCACTTTGGGCGAATCTGTGACCGAGGCCACTGTCGCGACCTGGTTCAAAAAACCTGGCGATCAAGTTGCCGTGGACGATATGCTCTGTGAGCTGGAAACTGACAAGGTCACCGTTGAAGTGCCCAGCCCCGTGGCGGGCACATTGGCGGAAATCGTTGCCGCGGAAGGCGCGACCGTCAGCACCGAAGCGCTATTGGCACAAATCAACGAGGGTGCCGCAGCCCCGGGACCCGCCGCAGCCACAGCCACGGCGACAGCCGCCAAGAGTGCACCTGCGCCGGCGGAACAAACCGTCGCAGTGATGGTACCGGTCTTGGGCGAATCTGTCACGGAGGCCACAGTCTCGACCTGGTACAAAAAGCCAGGCGATACGGTGGCGCAGGATGAAATGCTCTGTGAATTGGAAACCGATAAGGTGAGTGTGGAAGTGCCCGCACCGGCCGCCGGTGTTTTGGGGCAAATCCTTGCCGCCGAAGGCAGCACCGTGCAAGCGGGCGGACAATTGGCTGTGATTGGCGGGGACATCTCCAGCAAGCCAGCCCCAGCGGAGGCCGCCGCCACCGCCGCTGCAAAAAGCCATGATGTCGAAGATGCCCCATCAGCGAAAAAGCTCATGTCCGAGGCCGGCCTCAACCGAAATGATGTGACCGCAACAGGCAAAGATAACCGTGTGATGAAACAAGACGTTCAAAAAGCCCTCGCCGCAGCCGCGCCCCAGGCCGCTCCGATCCCGCCAGCCACGCCCATTCGCGCGGCGGTTCCTGCAGATGATGCCGCGCGCGAAGAGCGCGTGAAGATGACACGCCTGCGCCAAACCATTGCGCGGCGTCTCAAGGACAGCCAGAACACTGCGGCCATGTTGACCACTTACAATGAAGTCGACATGACAGAGGTCATGGCCCTGCGTAATGAATATAAAGATCTGTTTTTAAAGAAACATGGCGTAAAACTGGGCTTTATGTCTTTTTTCACAGTGGCCTGCTGCCATGCGCTGCGCGAGGTGCCAGAGGTCAACTCGGAAATTGATGGCACAGATATCGTGTATAAAAATTTCGTCCACATGGGCATCGCCGCGGGCACGCCAACAGGATTGGTGGTTCCGGTGATCCGTGATGCGGATTCCTTGTCCTTTGCCGAGATCGAAAAAGCCATTGCAGAAAAAGGCGCCCGCGCGCGTGATGGTAAATTGTCCATGGCGGAAATGCAGGGCGGCACCTTCACCATCTCCAACGGAGGTGTCTACGGCTCGCTGATGTCTTCGCCTATTCTCAATCCGCCGCAATCGGGCATATTGGGCATGCATAAGATCCAAGACCGTCCGATGGCGATCAACGGTGAGGTGGTTATTCGCCCCATGATGTATCTGGCTTTGAGCTATGATCACCGGGTCGTGGACGGCAAGGGCGCCGTCACCTTCCTCGTGCGCGTCAAAGAAGCCTTAGAAGACCCGCGCCGCCTGTTGATGGATCTCTAATCCGGCAGAGATCCAACGTCACCGGCGGTGGCCATAGTGTTCATTTTGGACATTTGTCCGTTATGATCTTTGCCCGGCCTCACTTAGGTTGAGGTTGGGACAGAAATACAACCATGGGCTCCCGGGCCCGCCCTGAAAATAAAGGACCTTTCTTATGGCTTCTTATGATGTAATTGTGATTGGCTCCGGCCCCGGTGGCTATGTCAGCGCTATTCGCTGCGCCCAGCTCGGTCTCAAAACCGCCTGTGTCGAGGGGCGTGACACGCTTGGCGGGACCTGCCTGAATGTCGGCTGTATCCCCTCCAAAGCCCTGCTACATGCCAGCCACCAATTGCATGAAGCGCAACATAATTTTGCCAAAATGGGTTTGATTGCCGAAGATCCCAAGGTCGATTGGGCGAAGATGCAGGGGTATAAAACCGAGGTGATTGACGGCAATACCAAGGGCATCGAGTTTCTATTCAAGAAAAACAAAATTGACTGGCTGAAAGGCTGGGGCAGCATTCCTGCGGCCGGTCAGGTCAAAGTTGGTGATGACATCCATCAGGCCAAACACATCATCATCGCTTCTGGCTCCGAACCCTCCAGCCTGCCCGGAATTGAAATTGATGAGAAAACCGTCGTGACATCAACAGGTGCCCTGGCGTTGGACAAAATTCCGAGCAAAATGGTGGTGATCGGCGCTGGTGTTATTGGATTGGAATTGGGATCTGTCTATGCGCGCCTGGGCACCGAGGTTGAGGTGATAGAATTTCTGGACGACATCACCCCCGGTATGGACGGTGAGGTGCAAAAAACCTTCCTCAGGATTCTCAAGAAACAAGGCCTCAAGTTCACCATGGGCGCAGCCGTGCAATCCGTTGCAGTGAAAAAAGGCAAAGCCACTGTGAGCTATGTCAAACGCAAAAAAGACACCACGCATGAGCTGGAGGCGGATGTGGTGCTTGTCGCCACGGGCCGGCGTCCCTACGTCGACGGCCTCGGATTGGACGCGCTTGGCGTCACCCTCACCGCGCGCGGTCAAATCCAAACCGATGCCCATTATGCAACCTCTGTTCCCGGCATTTATGCCATTGGCGACGCCATAACGGGGCCCATGCTGGCCCATAAGGCCGAAGATGAAGGCATGGCCGTGGCGGAAATCTTGGCAGGGCAAGCAGGCCATGTGAACTATGATGTAATCCCCGGTGTGATCTACACCCATCCAGAGGTCGCCACCGTTGGCCAAACCGAAGAGCAATTGAAAGAGGCAGGCCAAGCCTACAAGGCCGGCAAGTTTTCCTTCATGGGCAATGGCCGCGCAAAAGCAAATTTTGCGGCTGATGGCTTTGTGAAAATCCTAGCAGACGCAACAACCGATCGCATTCTTGGCGCGCATATCATCGGCCCAATGGCGGGAGATCTGATCCATGAGGTCTGCGTGGCAATGGAATTTGGCGCCGCCGCTGAAGATTTGGCGCGTACCTGCCACGCCCATCCCACCTATTCCGAAGCCGTGCGCGAGGCGGCTTTGGCCTGTGGCGATGGGGCAATTCACAGCTAAGCCAGGCCGCCGCCGTCACGCAATCTATCGTATTTTCAGGCCTGCGCCCATGGGTGCAGGTCTTAACGAAGACCTATGCATAACCCCCTTGCAATATGAAATGAGGGCAGCGGGCACAGTGTTTTAGCTTGGCAGTTGAGTTATGCAGAGGTCTCAGCGCGCCAACATGCGCAGCCCCTGGGTGACATCCGCCCGCACAGCCACCCGAAGGCCCGGTTCATCGCCAGCTTTCA
>Ga0075467_10003153_pt1 | contig 12736 bp, 16 predicted proteins | sample DEB08_DNA_9_FD_75067 | JGI IMG/M metagenome (GOLD analysis project Ga0075467, IMG submission 75067) | Aqueous microbial communities from the Delaware River and Bay under freshwater to marine salinity gradient to study organic matter... | ecosystem: Environmental > Aquatic > Marine > Coastal ...
CCCCAAAACCCCAAAACCCCAGCTATTTGAATTTGGCGATCGTGTATTTAAATGAGGGCCTTTATTTATTAATTAGTTTTATTTTTTAGAACTTTATATACATTCAAACAAGCGATCGACTTATGAATTACCAAAGCAACAATGGCCCCCAGAGCTAGGAAGGAAGCAGGGCAGGTAAGTATTCCACATCTACTCACATTCTTTGAAGGCCTCATGCTACAGAAATAGGCTCCTGCCTCGAGTATCCCGAGATTTAACCCTCATGGACCTCAGGCACCGCCTCAAGAAAGAAAACGCGAGAGCGTGTCCCCAAAGAAAATCGGAGTTGTCAAGAAGAGAGAGAACACCGAGAAGACAGTTGACTTCAAGAAGTTCAGTATTGAGGAACTCCTCCTCGAGTAGGTAAGTGTCACACTTTCTTTTCCACAACTTTCGTATCTTTTTTATAACGTCCGCTTTTAATTCAAATTTTAACAATTAATTTAAATAGGGCATTGAATTCAGAAACCCAGCAAAGGCCCCCGGTGGCTGGTTGCCACTTGAAGCCTACGACGATAAGAACATGGACTAGAGAGCACCCAAGGACTGGATGATTGTCAAGAAGGACGTTGCAAAGGGTCCCGATGGCAAGCCCGCAGAGCCAAACAAGGTTCCCAAGCTCGTTAAGACAGAGATCCCTGCTCAGGGTCTTTGGAGAGACCGAGATGGGCTGTGCTACTGGCGCAGAATGATGATCCAGAAGTACCTGGTTTAGTCGGAGAGATACGATGGGTACTGGGAGAATACTAAAGAGAAGGTGCGCCTGCACCGTATCTTCATCCTCTTCGATGAAGAAGACCCCCGTGAGTTCGCCAAGAGGTTCAAGAAAGCCTATGACACTAGAACCATGGCTGACTCCATGCTCAAGTACAACTTCTACATCGAGAACATGCCTACTCACCAGATCCCCGAGATTGACAACGAGGAGGTGAACCGCATTCTAGGCATGACTCAGAACACCAAGCAGCTCAGAGGAAAGAGTTCCTCAGACACTACTGCTTTGTTGAGCGAGGTCAACTTCGAGTTTGCCAAGACGATGAATAAGATCATTTTCGACAAACACATCGATGCCAATGGCCCCGACCTCATTTCAGGACCTCTTTCTCTTCCAGAAGCGCCTCCTGTACCTGAAGCTCCTATATTTGGCATGATAAGCATCGAAGTGCGCCAAAATCCTTTCCCCAAGACCTTCAGCGACTTCGCTTACTCTTCCATCCTGAACAAGGATCAGTCAATCAGAGCGATGCAGGAGATAAGAAAGGAGTGCAACGACGTTCTGACCAAGGATATCTTCAACTCCAACATCACCAAGTCGATGAGAGTCAATGAGTTCCAGCAGATTCAGAAAAGCTCTACCAGTCAGATCTCCTACTACCTCAAGGAGACTTGGGTAAACAAGATCAAAGATATAATCAAGACCAACTTCAACGAGGACGCCCAAGCCAGTGCCTAGTTCGGTAAACCATGGTATAGCCTCAACGAGACCTCTAGAGATGTCTATGAGATTGGAAAGCTTAAGAAGTTCTTGACTTAGGCCAAGTTCGTCATGCAGGATGTGCTCTTGTTCATGACTGAAGCCTCAGTGAAGCGATTTGTAAAGTCAATTTGCTCCTTTGTGCCTCTCAGTGCTGAGATCAAGGACTCCTTCAACGTTGTCAACACCTTCTTCACTCCTGAGCAGATCAAGGAGATGGGTGCACCCAAGGAGATCATGCCTCTCTTCCACATTGACCTTATGCTGGGAGAGGATGGACGCCCCAAGTACAGCACCTCAGCCAAGGAGGTAGTGCAGACCATCCTAGGAATCTTCCAGAACGGTATTCGCTCTCTCCACGAGATCAACCAGGTGGAGCAAAAGCTGCTCCCCCACCTCTTCAAGTCTAACCAGAAGATGTTCTTGAAGGCAATCCGCCTTCCTGAGTACAGACCCGAAGAGCCTGATCCTTTGGACAAGAGCCAACTGCCCGACGACTCCATCTGGCTGTATGACGAGTACGACACTCTCAGAACCAAGGTCACCGACATCATCGAGCCCCTCGACAAGTATATTGAGACTTATGCCCGTTTTGAGAACGAGTACAAGTTCGACCCCGTCACCGAGATGGCTCAATACGACGACCCTGAGAACTGGCCAGATGTTGAGACACTCAAATAACAGATCATCTTCCACAACAATGAGTCTAAGCGTATTGAAGGCGAAATCCCCGAAGAAATCATCGTTTCTGTGTTTAAGGTGTCTACCAAGGTTATTCGTGAGAATCTCTCGGCCAAGCACACAAAGATTGCAGGAGAAATGATTGAACTCATCGCCAAGATTGCTAAAAGAGACTCTGTTAAGCTTTTGAGCGAGTTCGACAAATTCAACGAGAAAGTTGAGAGTATTCCCAAGAATATCGAAGAGTTGTCCGCCATCAGAGACTTCATGACTACTCTGCCCGGTGAGCTCGAGAAGCAACAAGTTGCCATCAAGCAGTGCATGCAGATCTATGAGACCCTTGACATGTTCCACCATAGGTTTGAAGACGAGGAGGAACAAGACAGAGTCTTTGTTGTCTACGGTGCGCCCAAAGAAGTGATGGAGAGAATCTCTAAGCAGCAAGGATTCCTTGACAAAGAAAAGGAGAAGTTTGTGAAACAGATGGACAACAACAAGTCTGACTTCAGCGCGTAGATTATGGAGCTGGAGGGTTTGACAACTGGCTTCAAGAAGTATCAGGATGCCGAGCAGTTTGAAGAAGTCTCCGCTATGGCCAAGAGCATCAAACAAAGGTGTGATGAGGCAAATGAGTATGCAAAGATGATTAACAACCGAGAGAACCTTGTTGGGTAGGATGATACCTCAGACTACACATCCATCATCCAAATGAACAAGGATTTCAAGCCATACTACGATCTCTGGACCGTTGTTGAGACGTGGAGAGTCAGCTATAACAGCTGGCTCAAGGACCCCTTTGATGACCTCAACGCTCAAGAGGTTGAGGACTGCGTCGACAATTCCTACAAGGTTATGGCCCAGGTAATCAGATTCTTCAGGGACAAGGAGCTTCCAAAGATCCTTCAGATTGCAGAGGGAATCAAGAAGGCAGTCGATGACTTCAAAATCCAAGTGCCTATCGTGATTGCTCTCCGAACTGATGGAATGAAAGACCGCCACTGGACTATGCTTTCCGAAAAGGTGGGTTTCAAAGTTGAGCCTCACGAAGGTTTCACCTTCCAGCAGTGCATGGACATGAAGCTCGTGGACCATACTGAGAATGTGGTTGACATTGGAGAAAAAGCTGGAAAAGAGTATAACATTGAGTGCTCTCTGGCCAAGATGAAGGAGGAGTGGCTAGCCATCGAGTTCGTGCTCAAGCCCTTCAAAAATACTGGCACATTCACCGTGGCAGGCTTCGATGATGCTATGATGGTTCTCGATGAGCACATCGTGCTTACCCAGACCATGAGTTTCTCTCCATTCAAGGGACCTTTCCTTGATGAGATTGATGAGTGGAATGAGAAGATGCTCTACGTTTCCGAATGTATTGATGAGTGGATGAAGTGCCAAGGCCAGTGGATGTACCTCCAGCCTATTTTCGACTCTCCAGATATCATGAAGCAGCTGCCCTCAGAGAACAAGAAGTTTAAGGCAGTTGACAAGAACTGGAAGGCTTGCATCAACGGCTGCATTGACAACCCTAATGCTCTCGTGGCATGCACTAGAGAAGGGCTCCTCGAAAGATTCAGAGATGCCAACAAGAACCTTGACGTCGTCCAAAGAGGTCTCAGAGACTACCTTGAGTCCAAGAGATCTGTGTTCGCCCGTTTCTATTTCCTGTCTAACGATGATCTTCTCGAGATCCTGTCCCAGACCAAGGAAGTCGAAAACGTGCGACCTCACTTGAGAAAGGTCTTCGAAAACCTGATGGATGTCACTTTTGAGCGCGATAAGACAATTTCTTCAATGTTCTCTGGAGAGAAAGAAGAAATCAAGTTCGTATCCAACGTCGATCCCAAAGAGAAGGGAGTCGAGTTCTGGATGGGAGAAGTGGAGCAAATGATGTACGACTCCATCAGAAACGTCTTGAAGATTTCTGTTGAGCAGTACCTGACAACTCCAAGAACTGATTGGGTGCTTGAGCATTGTGGTCAGTGCGTGCTGAACGGCTCTCAGGTTCATTGGACATCTGAGGTTGAAGAAGCAATCAAAGGAGGAACTCTACCTAAGTATCTTGAAAAACTGGAGCAGCAGCTCGGTGAATGTGTCGTGCTTGTGCGAAGAAAGCTGACCAAGCTTCAGTCAATCACGATGGGAGCCCTGATCACAATTGATGTGCACGCTAAGGATGTCATCAAGGACCTTTGCAAACTTGGTTTGACTGATGTGAATGCCTTCGAGTGGATCCAGCAGCTGAGATACTATTGGGAGAACAAAAACTGCAGAGTTAAGTGCATCCAGACCGACTTCCCTTACGGTTACGAGTACCTTGGCAACACCTTTAGACTGGTTATCACACCTCTTACAGATAAGTGCTACATGACACTCATGGGAGCGCTTAACCTCAACCTGGGAGGAGCCCCTGCTGGTCCTGCCGGAACAGGAAAGACAGAGACAACCAAGGATCTAGCAAAGGCTCTTGCCAAGCAGTGCGTTGTGTTCAACTGCTCTGACGGTATGGACTTCATCATGATTGGTAAGTTCTTCAAGGGACTCTCTGCCTCAGGAGCTTGGGCTTGTTTCGATGAGTTCAACCGTATCAACCTGGAAGTACTGTCTGTCGTTGCTCAGCAACTTCAGCAACTTTTCTAGGCCAAGGCTCTGAAGCTTGAAGAGATTATCTTCGAAGAGTCCACCATCAGAATGAAAGACACTTTCTGCGCCTTCATTACCATGAACCCTGGTTATGCCGGAAGATCTGAACTCCCCGATAACCTCAAGGCTCTTTTCAGACCCGTTGCTATGATGGTGCCCGACTACGGTCTTATTGCTTAGATCTCACTCTACTCCTTCGGATACTCCACTGCCGGAATTCTCTCCAAGAAGATGGTGACGACCTTCAAGCTGAATTCAGAGCAACTCTCGTCTCAAGATCATTACGATTACGGAATGAGAGCTGTCAAATCTGTCATTAACGCCGCTGGTCTCCTCAAGAGAGCTGATCCCGATATGGCAGAAGACCAACTCCTGCTGAGAGCGTTGAGAGATGTCAATGTGCCCAAGTTCCTCAAGGATGATGTACCTCTCTTCGAAAACATTATCAATGATCTGTTCCCAGGTGTTGAGCGCCCAGTCATTGACTACGGAAAGCTTTAGACCCAGCTTGTTGATAGCTGCAAAGATCTCAACAAGCAGCCTATTCAGGCCTTCTTGGACAAGACCATCCAGCTTTACGATACAATTCAGGTTCGTCACGGACTCATGATCGTTGGACCCACTGGTGGAGGAAAGACCTCTAACTACAAGACTCTCGCTCACGCTATGACTGCCATCAGAGACCTTCCCAACTTCGAAAAGGTCAACTACCACATTCTGAACCCCAAATCTATCCTCATGGGACAGCTCTATGGTGACTTTGATCCCCAGACAACTGAATGGTAAGATGGAGTCCTTGCTAAGATTGTGCAAGACTGCGCCAAGGACGAGTCTCCCGAGAGACATTGGATCATGTTCGATGGCCCTGTCGATGCCATTTGGATTGAGAACATGAACACCGTGCTTGATGACAACAAGAAGCTGTGCCTCAACTCAGGTCAGATCATTACCCTCACAGACCGCATGACCATGATGTTCGAGGTCGAAGACCTGGCTGTGGCATCCCCAGCTACAGTGTCGAGATGTGGAATGGTGTATATGGAGCCAGGTGCTATTGGCAACGACCCTCTCATCCAGTCTTGGTTAAACACCTGCCCAGATACATTCAGAAAGCACCGCAAGACACTCATCCCCAGTCTTGAGGGCTTCTTCAAGAAGTATCTGGAGGAAATGCTTAAGTTCATGCGCAAGAAGTGTCTCGAGCCCGTGGTGACAGTGAACAACAACCTTGTTCAGAGTCTCATGAGAATTCTCGACTGCTACTTTGCCGATTTCGTCGAGAGTGAGACCAACCAGGTCAAACCTGAGGATGTTGAAGAGTTCGAACAATCAATTGAGCACCTCTTTGTCTTTGCTCTTACCTGGTCTATCGGTGTCACCACCAACCTTGAAGGCAGAGAGAAGTTCGACAACAAGTTCCGTCAACTTATCAACCCTAAGCTGGAAATTCCTTCTGAGGGTCTGATCTATGACTACTTGTGGGACCTCAAGAAGAAGGAATGGGTCATCTGGACAAACACTAAACCCGAGTACAACGTAGACTCAAAGCTGGGCTATAGTGAGATTGTGGTGCCTACTTTTGATTCCATCAGAATGCAGTACCTTACTCGCCTGCTCCTCATGCAAAAGAAGCACGTGCTGTGCCCTGGACCTACTGGAACAGGTAAGACAGTGAACATCCAGATGATGCTCTAGAACTAACTGCCCGAGGAGTACCAGTACATTCCTATCACTTTCTCCGCCCAGACCTCAGCAAACTAGACCCAGGATGCTCTCGATGAGAAGTTTGAAAAGAGAAGAAAGGGTATCTACGGCCCTCCTACTGGAAAGCGTTTCGTTATCTTCATCGATGATCTCAACATGCCCAAGAAGGAGACCTATGGAGCCCAGCCTCCTATTGAAATCCTTCGTCAATGGATGGATCATCAGGGATGGTATGACAGATCCCAGAAAGAGAAGCCCTTCATGAAGATCGAGGACATCATCTTTGTGTCTGCCATGGGCCCACCAGGAGGTGGCAAGAGCAATATCACTTAAAGAATGCAACGTCATTTCAACATCATGACTTACACCAATCTCGGTAAAGAGTCAATCACCATGATTTTCTCTAAGATCCTTAAGGCTTTCATCGGAGGCTTCTCCGCCAAGATTGCCGAATCTCTCGGTCAACTTGTTGACAGCACCCAAATTGTGTACAACTCCGTTGCCGAAACTCTTAAGCCTACTCCAAGTAAGTCCCACTACACCTTCAACTTGAGAGATATTTCCAAGATCTTCCAGGGAGTGTGCTCTGCCTACTCAAAGGCCACTCAAGAGCCCGTTGATTTGATCAGAATCTGGGTTCACGAGAACCAGAGAGTGTTCGGAGATAGAATGATCAACAATGATGACAAGGAGATCCTCCTCTCTCTTCTCATGAAAGAAGCTGAGAAGTTCAACCTCAAGAAAGAAACTATCTTCAACGTTGAGAGAATCATCTTCGGTGATTACTTTAACGGAATCGATGGTGAAAATAGACCATATGTTCAGATTGAAGACATTCCAAATATGCTCATAAAAATTGCTGAATACCTCGAGGACTTCAACCAAGGCTCCAAGGTACCAATGAAGCTTGTCATGTTCCTCGATGCTTGCGACCATGTCAGTAAGATTTGCAGAGTGCTCAGACAGCCTCTTGGACACGCTCTGCTCCTTGGAGTGGGTGGTTCTGGACGTCAGTCTCTGAGTAAGCTGGCCACATTCATGTCCAACTTCAAGCTGTACCAGATTGAGGTTGTGAAGGGCTACTCCATGCGTGACTGGCGTGACAACCTTAAGTTTGTTCTGATGCAGGCTGGTGTCGAGCTGAAGGTGACTTCCTTCTTGTTCGTGGACACCCAGATCATTAACGAGCAGATGCTTGAGGATATCAACAATGTGCTCAACAGTGGAGATGTGCCTCAGCTATACAAGAGTGAAGACTTTGAGGGCATCTACAATGTTGGTAAGCAAGAGTGCCAGAAGAAGGGACTGCTTCTCAACAAGATGAATATGTTCGGCCAGTACCTGCAGAGAGTCAAGAGCAACGTCCATTGCGTCATTGCTATGAGTCCTCTAGGTGACATCTTCAGACAGAGACTTCTTAAATTCCCATCACTGGTCAACTGCTGCACTCTCGATTGGTTCTCTGAGTGGCCTGAGGAGGCTCTGCTCAGTGTTGCCAAGGGTTCTGTCCAGGATGGAGAGGTTGATCTTGGTGAAGACGAGGAAGGTTGCATCCAAATGTTCAAGACAATCCATCAGAGTGTCGAGAAGATGCGTGAGAGATACCTTGATGAAGTTAGGAGAATCACCTACGTCACACCCACTTCCTACCTGGAATTGCTGAGCACCTACAAGAAAACTCTCAAGGAGAGAAAGAAGCAGGTAGGAGACGCCAAAAACAGACTTGCAAGAGGTCTTGATGTCCTTCAAACTGCCCAGGTTGAGGTCGCCAAACTCCAGCAGCAGATTCAGGACAGTCAGCCCGAGCTTGAAAAGACTCTTAAGGAGGCAGCTGAGAAGAATGTGATCATCGCCAAGGAGAACGAAGACGCTCAGGGCATCAAAGAAGTCGTGAGTGTCGAAGAAGAGAAGGCTTCCAAAGAAGCAGCTGAAGTAAAGTCCGTCAAAGATGAAGCAGATGCTGATCTTGCAGTTGCTCTGCCCGCTCTGGATGAGGCTGTCAAAGCCGTAAGGAAGATTGATGTCAACAACTTCTACGAGCTTAAGGGAGTCGCTGCTCCTGGACCCTCTATTGTAGCTTGTTTCCAGGTCGTCATGCAGTTCTTCCCTGGTAAAGGTAAGCCCAAGAAACCAACCGACGACAAGAAGAAGGCCGTCGATCCCGATGGTTGGTGGGAGCTTGCCAAGAAAGAGTTGCTTGGTAACCCTAAGGGTTTCTTGCAAGATCTAATCAATTACGACAAGGATCATATTCCTGACTAAATTATCAGTAAGGTCAAGCCCATGATGGAGTGGGAGACTATGAGCGAGGCAAAGATCAAGAATTCTTCCGTCGCCCTGGTTGCTGTCAGAATCTGGATTAACGCAATGGTAACGTACCACGAGGTGCTTAAAATTGTTAACCCCAAGAGAGCTATTGCTGCTGAAAAGACGATTCAGCTTGAAGGTGTGATGAGGTCCTTGAACGAGAAGAGAGCTCAAGTCAAAGCTATTGATGATAAGCTTGCCGCTTACGCTGCTGAGTTGAACGCTCTCGAGACAAAGAAGAAGAACCTCAATGATGCCATTATCGATGCCGAACTCAAGCTTGAGAGAGCCAAAAAGATGATCGGTGGTCTCGCAGGAGAGAAGGACAGATGGACCAACATCGTTGCAGACCTAACCAACCAATTGACCCTCGTCATTGGTGACTCCCTGATTGCCGCTGGAGCAGTTTCCTACTCCGGCTCCTTCACCTCTCTCTACAGAGAAGAGCTCGAACAACTCTGGAGAGACTCTCTCGAAGACAACCGCATCAAGTTCACTGAAAAGGTTACAATGAGCAAGGTGCTGGGTGATGACGTCACTATCCGAATGTGGGGTATTGCTGGCCTACCATCAGACAAGCTGTCTGTAGAGAACGGCATTATTATGTTCAAGTCGCGCAGATGGCCTCTCATGATTGATCCTCAGACTCAAGCCAACAAGTTCATCAAAAACCTTGGAAAGAATGAGCCTCAGGGATGCGATGTGTACAAGCAATCTGACCCCAAGATTCTCAAGAACTTGGAGATGGCTATCACCTATGGAAAGTGGGTGCTCCTTGAGAACATTAATGAGAACCTCGATCCAGCTCTTGAGCCAATCCTGCTGCAACAAAAGATTAAGCAAGGTTCAAGCTACGTGATCAAGCTTGGAGACAAGTCAGTTACCTACAACGATGACTTTAAGTTCTTCCTGACCACCACTCTGCCCAACCCTCATTACAGCCCTGAGACACAGGTCAAGATCAATCTTCTCAACTTCGCCATTACCCAGTTCGGTCTGGAAGAATAAATGCTCAACATGCTCGTCAAGCTTGACTTCCCTGATCTTGCCCAGCAAAAGGATGAGATTGTATAGAGCAATGCTACCAATGCAAAGATTACATTTGAGCTTGAGAACAAGATTCTGCACACTCTATCTGCCGCAGAATAGATCATGGACCTGCTTTCAGACGACAACCTTATCAACATCCTCGCTGACAGTAAGAAGGTTTCTACCGAAATTGAGGAGCAGAACAAGATCTCAGCCATTGCTGAGAAGCAGATCGATGAGACCAGAGAACAGTTCAGAGTGGTTGCTTACAGAGCAAGTCTGCTTTACTTCTGTATCACTGACCTCGATACCATCGACCCTATGTACCAGTACTCTCTCCAGTGGTTCCAGAGACTGTTCTCTGCAGGTGTCAAGAACTCCGAGCAGTCAACCGTTCCTGAAGATAGAATCAAGAGTCTAAACGACTACTTCACACTTTCTTTGTACCAGAACGTTTGTCGATCCCTGTTCGAGGCGCATAAGCTGCTCTTCTCCTTCTTGCTATGTACCAAGATCCTCTTCGGAGACAACAAGATCAACATGGACGAGTGGAGATTCTTCCTCGCTGGTCCAAGTGGTCAGATTGACGTAAAGCCTAACCCTACAGACTGGCTTGACGATATTGAATGGGGTCAGCTATACGAGCAACTCTTCTGCCTTGAAAAGCTGGAGTGCTTCAAGGGCATAGAATCATACTTCATTGAATTCCACAAAAAGTTCAAGAAAATTTACGATGCCACCGAAGCTCACAAGGAGAAGATGCCAGGTGAATGGGATGAACGCCTTAACACTTTCCAAAAAATGATTCTTCTGAAGGCTCTGAGAGCCGATAAGGTGACTTCAGCTATCCAGGACTTCATCACTGAGCACATTGGAAAAGAGTTTATTGAACCTCCTACCTTCAATCTTGGAGCCTGTCATGCAGACTCTACAAATATTTCTCCTCTTATTTTCGTGCTCTCTGCTGGTTCTGATCCAGTTGCTGATTTCAGGAAGTTTGCAGAGGAGTCAAACATGCAAGATAAAATTGACTTGGTCTCCCTTGGATAAGGTCAGGCCCCAAAGGCAGAGAAAGCTATTGAAAAGGCCAAGGCAACAGGTGGATGGTGCCTCCTTTAGAACTGCCATTTGTCTATTTCTTGGATGCCAAGCCTCGAAGCTATTGTGGAGCAACTTACAGAGCAGAACAATCCAGAATTCCGTATCTGGTTGACTTCGATGCCTTCTGCTCATTTCCCTGTATCTGTGTTGTAGACCTCTGTGAAGATGACACTTGAGCCTCCCACAGGTCTCAAGTCAAACTTGTTGAGAACCTACGCCAACTTGGATAACAAGATGCTAAACGACTGCAAAAAGCCAAACGAGTTCAAGAAACTCATGTTCGCCTTCTCCTTCTTCCACGCCATTGTGCAGGACAGAAGAAAGTTCGGCCCCATTGGCTGGAACATCCCCTACGCCTTTACTTTCGAGGACTTCGACGTGTGCCGTAAGCAGCTAAAGAGTTTCCTTGATGACTACGACGTCATCGACTACAAGGTCCTCAACACCCTTGGTTCGGAAGTAAACTATGGAGGAAGAGTCACAGATGACAAGGACATCCGTCTTATTAAGTCCATCTTGTGGCGCTTTGTCAACAAGGGTGCCATTGAGAACGACTTCAAATTCTCAGACAGTGGACTCTACAAGACTATTGAAGCAGGTGGCCAAGAAGACTATATCAAGTACGTCAACACTCTGCCTCTTGTACCTCATCCTGAGGCTTTCGGTCTCCACGAGAACGCTGAGATTACTACCAACTAGAGCTCTACTCGTCAGATCCTTGAGCATGTGCTCTCCGTGCAGCCTAGAACTTCATCAGGCGGAGGAAAGTCTCGTGAGGAGATCATTGGTGACATCAGCAAGGGCATCGAGGACAAGACTCCTCCCGTGATTGACCTTGACTACATCATTGAGAAGTACCCAACCATGTACACCGAGTCTATGAACACTGTCCTTACTCAGGAAGTTATTCGTTATAACCGTCTGCTCAGCATCATGGCCAAGATGCTCAAGGATGTCCAGAAGGCACTAAAGGGAGAAATCGTTATGAGTGAAGACTTGGACGCCCTTGCTACCTCCATGTTCAACAACCAAGTTCCAGCTGCATTCGGAAAGGTGGGCTTCCTGTCTCTCAAGCCACTTTCATCGTGGATCAACGACCTGAACGACAGAATTAAGTTCATCACCTCCTGGATCGATGTGGGCATGCCTGCCGCTTACTGGCTCTCTGGATTCTTCTTCCCTCAGGCTTTCTTCACAGGAGCACTCCAGAACTACGCTAGAAAGCACACGATCGCCATTGATGAGCTAGACTACGACTTCAAAGTGCATGATGAAATTGATCCTCAGGATGTGACTGAGAAGCCAGCTGATGGAGTGTTCTGCTTCGGCATGTACTTCGAAGGTGCCAGATGGAACAAGACCATCCACATGCTCGACGAGTCCAAGCCCAAGCAGCTCTACGTCGAGATCCCTCTAATCTGGTACGTCCCCAAGAGGAACAGAGTTAAGGCTGAAACCGGCATCTACAACTGCCCCGTGTACAAGGTGCTGTCCAGAACAGGTCTGCTCTCGACCACGGGTCACTCCACCAACTTCGTGCAGTACATCGAGCTGCCCACCAAAGAAGAAGAGGCCAAGTGGATTAGAGGCGGTGTTGCAGCATTCCTTGCCCTGAGATATTGATTGAGCAACCCTTAAATCTATCTTTAAATTTTCATAAAACATTCATTTCTTGAAAAAGTTTACTTTTCTAGCTTATTTTCATTACATATTTCTAGTTTCGGAATCAAATTTGTTAAATAATATTATTAATTTTTAAGTTGC
>Ga0075467_10003154_pt1 | contig 12736 bp, 14 predicted proteins | sample DEB08_DNA_9_FD_75067 | JGI IMG/M metagenome (GOLD analysis project Ga0075467, IMG submission 75067) | Aqueous microbial communities from the Delaware River and Bay under freshwater to marine salinity gradient to study organic matter... | ecosystem: Environmental > Aquatic > Marine > Coastal ...
GCGAGTATTATCAGAGCGGATTCAACCTTTTCTGACTTTTCTCAAACGGTGACTTTACCGGCTTACACCCTAGTTAATGCTGGTGTTTTTTATGATGCAGAAACCTGGACAGCCAGCTTAAGTATTAAAAACCTGACTGATGAAGATTACTTTAGAGCAAACTTCCCAGACTTGTTTGGGGCTCAAATAGTCTTACCTGAGCTACCGAGACATTACCAAGCGAAGTTCAGCTATAAGTTTTAATAGAAGTTAAGCTATAAAAACCATTTAAAATATTCAAACTATATGAGGGTAAATATGTGTCATGCATGTTTACCCTTTTTTATTGGGAGAAAAAGTATGCGCAAATCAATTTTTAAACGACTAACTATTTTTAATATTGTTGTTCTATCGCTATTTTTAATGAGCAGTTGCCAGGATAACAGTAAATTAAACAAAACTAATGATACCTCCCCTATAGAGATAAAAGTGGTCGTCGTCACTATGTTTGAAATTGGTGCTGATGAAGGCGATAAACCGGGTGAGTTCCAACTATGGAAAGCGGGTCAAAAGCTTAATACCTGTTTACCTTTTGCCGTTTCGCATCATGATATTTGTATTAATGCAGAAACAGGCGTTATGGGCATAGTCACGGGTATGGGAACCGCTAAAGCGGCCACGGCTATTATGGCATTAGGTTTAGATCCTAGATTTGATTTAACTCATGCATATTGGTTAGTGGCTGGGATCGCTGGTTTTGACCCTGCTGATGCTTCAATAGGCTCTGCCGCTTGGGCTACTTGGCTAATTGACGGTGATTTAGCTCATCAAATTGATGCCAGAGAAATACCGGATAGCTGGTCAAACGGTTACTTCCCACTATTTACCACCGACCCATTATTGGAAAAGCAAACTATAGACGCAAGTAAGCTCAATAGACATGGTCAGTCCACGAATGGCGAAGTATACCAACTCAATTCTCAATTAGTTGATTGGGCATACACACTTACCAAAGATGTTGCGTTAAATGATTATCCAGCCATGCAAACTCTGCGAGACAAATACACTGGGTATACGAACGCACAAAAATTACCTTTTGTATTAAAAGGTGAACATGTGGCTGCTTCCACTTTTTGGCATGGGGACTTATTAAACCAGTGGGCAAATAACTGGACTCATTACTGGACAGCAGGACAAGGTAATTTTGTCAGTTCAGGTATGGAAGATACTGGCAGTTACCAGTCAATAATTTACTTAGATAATGTGAATAAAGTTGATAAATCTCGTTTTATGGTGGTTCGAACAGGCAGTAATTATTCTGCTCCTCCACCAAATTTAACCGCAATCGAAAATTTAAGGTTAGAAAGTGGTGAAGATGGTTATGCAGGCATGCGCTCTGCACTAGAGTCAGCCTATTTAGTAGGCAGTAAAGTAGTGGATACTATTATCGCTAATTGGCCACAATACAAAACCACTATGCCCTATGAAGTTAAAGGCAATATAGCTGAAGTTAGCCAACAGCAGCTTACACAAAGCAATGAGAGTTCAGCCTCAACCAGTGAATTATCTAGTATCACTGATAGCGAAAACCTATTGACCGCAAATCAATTGGCTAAAGCCTTGAACTTAGAAGCGCATATTGAAGGCGGCTATTTTCGCCAAACATTTAAAGCGGATCATCGGCCTACTATTGCTACTCAAAATGGCGACAGAGTCACCATGAGCAGTATTTATTATTTGTTAAGTGCTGAGTCACCTATTGGTCATTTCCATATGAATCAATCAGACATCATGCATTATTTTCATATGGGCGATCCGATCACCTACTATATGCTTAACGCCGACGGTAGTTTACAGAAAACTATATTAGGGCCAGACCCCATCAAAGGACATCAAATGCAAATGATGGTTAAAGGTGGGACTTGGAAGGCATCGAAAATCTCTTCCGGTGGTAAATATGGATACGGCCTTATTGGTGAAGCCGTGGCTCCTGGTTTTGAGTACCCTGATATGCAGTTAGGTAAAACCGCTATGTTGTTGAAGCAGTTTCCACAGCATACACAAATCGTTGAAGAACTGAGTCAAAAATAGGCTGTTAACTTTGCTAGGCATTGATACTATTAAATCAGTATTGTTTTTTAATTCATTTTAACGTTGAGAAAAAACATGAAAAAAATATGCATCCCAGTAACATTAAGCTTAGCTTTTATGATCTCCAGCATTAACGCTCAGGAAACAACACCACTCAACTTTATGACCGAGCAGTTATCAGAGCAGTTATTGAATCAAACCGTTGCACTTAGCGAGCCAAAATTAGTTAAAGCTCAAGCAGAATTATTACGTAAACACTATGACGCGTTAGTGCAAAGTGGATTTAGTAAAGACGAAGCACTGCAGCTTGTTATTGCGATGGCTTCGCAACATCAACAATAATATATAAGACTTAAAATACGACTCGAAAACATTCATTCTCTTCAATGTAAATGTTAAAAATAAGAGGTTGTGGCGTATTTTTCCTATATGTATACATCAAAGGTTTATGAACGAACATGTGTCGGTGATGTTGTGCCTGAAGACCTGAGTTTAAATGCTTGATGCTGATAGCATCATGACCTCTTTGTTTAGACCTAGTAGGACCTGAAATATATAAAAATACCTAAAAAGATTTTATTTAATATGGTGGATGAATTTGTAACTATTGACGCAAAAAAAACAGTTAGCTTATCTCAAATTGGTGAGATATCGATAAATACAGCAACCATAAACTTTTCTTTTTATTTATGTATATTGATTGAAAAAATAAGACTATGAGTGGTTTTTTGTGATTTATCTAGTAATTTAGATACAGTATCTTCGCTTTGAATAGTTCAGAAAAATCACCTGATATGTAGAGTAGTTATTAATGAATAGGTTTTATATTTAAACTTTTATTAATAATCTTTATTGCATTACCCTTTTAAATGTCTATTTTTCATTGGTGAATATGATGCAAAAAAAATTAAAACTAGGCTAAATGGCAGAAAAAACTAGTATACTTTTAATAAATTAGCATCATCAAAAGCCTCAAATTCCTTTAAACAACCCAACTGATGTCCCTTAACTTAAACTCAAAATGTGTAATGTAAATAAAAGTTCGTTCTCTATTAAATAATTTTTTGCAACCAATGTTGTTTAACATCTTCTGCTAAAAAACTGGCGTTAAAACTATTTTTTACTAACTGTTCTAGATGATGTTTTTCTATAGGCAAGTGATCAATAATCGCACAAAAATTATCATTTAAATACCCCCCGAAGTAACTAGGATCATCGGCATTAATGGTGGCCATTAGTCCTAAGTCGAGTAATTGCAATACGTTATGCTCTTGCATATGTTTAAACACTTTTAACTTAGTATTAGACAGGGGACACACGGTAAGTGGATGTTGTGATTGGATTAAAAACGCAATTAACTCAGGGTCTTCAGTACACCGTACACCGTGATCGATTCGATGCACATCCAATACTTTCAGAGCTTCCCAAATGTACTCTGTTGGACCTTCTTCACCCGCATGAGCCACTCGCTTTAAGCCTAACGATTTGGCCATTTTAAACACTTGAGCAAATTTTTCAGGTGGATTACCTAATTCGCTACTGTCCAGACCAACGGCAGTAATGTCGTCTAAATAAGGTCTTGCAGTTTCTAGCGTCTCAATAGCACTTTGTTCTGTTAAATGCCTCAAGAAAGACATAATCAATAAGCAGGATTGCCCCCATTCTTGTTGTGCTTGTTGGATAGCCCGCTTAAATCCTGGCATAAATATTTCAAATCCAATACCGCGTTGAGTATGGGTCTGCGGGTCAAACATTATTTCAGCGTGTACCACATTATCATCTTTGCACCTGAGCAAATAATTCCACATCAACTGGTAAAAATCGTCTTCGTCTTTAAGTACTGAAGCACCGAAGTAGTATAGGTTTAAAAAACTTTGAAGATCTTCGAAATCATAAGCCTTTCTTACATCTTCAATATTTGCATAGGGTAAGTCAACCTGATGTTTCTTTGCTAGAGCCATCATTAAGTCAGGCTCTAACGAACCTTCTATGTGTAAGTGTAATTCTACTTTTGGTAATGATGCTACCCAATGCTTTAAGTTTTTTTTTTGTCATTTCTCCACCTATCTTGTTTAACATTCAGCCCCTAGAGTTGCGCCTATAATTGCACCAAAAAATATAAATTTGTTAAATATTGGTGCAAAAATAACGATGTTATCTAGACCAAACATATATTTATGTCTCAAATCAAATAGCTAAAGCACAATTTTATTATTGTTTTATCACATTAGATGACATGATAAGTGTTTTTACAGGATAAATCAGACCAATGCCAGACTAGATGGTCAGCTTCTTGCTGTATAATTTTGTAAAACAACCATAAAAATAAAAATGATGTCACATCAAAACCAGAGCGATAAATATGTCTAATTTTCTTGAACACTTTTTTAAACTAAAAGAAAAAGGTACCAATCTCAAAACGGAATTTATAGCAGGCTTAACGACCTTTGCAGCTATGTCTTATGTACTGGTAGTTAACCCTAGTATTTTAGGTGCAGGTGGTATGCCAATCGAAGGGCTGATCACCGTCACTGCAATTGCAGCATGTCTCGGTACCTTGTTAATGGCACTGATGACCAACTACCCCATCGCTATGGCACCGGGCATGGGTTTGAATGCTTTTTTCGCTTTTACTATTTGTTTAACCAGAGAAATACCTTGGGATGCCGCTTTAGGTATCGTGTTTTGGAATGGGATTTTATTTTTACTGTTGTCTGTCACAGGCGTTAGAACCAAAATAGCCGAGGCCATACCGGCAGCTCTTAAAATTGGAGTGCAGTGCGGCATTGGGTTATTTATTGCCTTCATAGGTTTAAAGAATGCGGGCCTAGTAGTTGATAACCCTGCCACCTTCGTTTCTATTGGCGACCTATCTGAACCTGCCACTTTATTGGCGTTGGCAGGCATCATCTTAACCATCGTATTAGTCATAAGAAAAGTCACCGGTGCTATTCTCATTTCAGTAGTCGTATTAAGCCTAATAGGGGCTTTCATACCTGTTGGCGACGGATATTTAACACAACATACTAGCCAGTTTATCGGTCTACCTGATGACATAAGCAGTACATTTTTTGCCATGGACATTATGTACCCCATCGAATATTTTGCTGAAACATGGGATCTTATTTTTGCACTACTATTCGTGAATATGTTTGATACCATCGGCACTTTAATAGGTGTATCCCGTCGAGCTAACCTGCTAGATGAGCAAGGAAAATTACCTAAAATGGGCAAAGCCATGACGGCAGATGCAGTGGCTAGCGTTATGGGCGCTGCTATAGGTACGTCACCCGTAACCTCATACGTAGAATCGGCTGCAGGCGTATCAGCAGGCGGCAGAACAGGACTGACATCGGTATTTGTTGCCCTGTGTTTTATGCTGGCATTGTTCCTCACTCCCCTTATGAAAGTCATCCCCTTAATGGCGACTACCCCAGCACTAATCATGGTGGGTATACTGATGATGGACTCCTTTAGACAGCTCGATTTTGACGACTTAACTTCCCTAGCGACGGCTACTGTCGCCCTGCTCGCTATGCCACTCACCTTTAGCATCAGCGAAGGTATTGCTCTTGGTTTTATTACTTACGTGGGCATAATGCTAGGCACAGGACGATATAAACAAGTGACAATGATCACTTATATTATGGCCGCGGTGTTTGTATTGAGATATGCGTTGGATTTGAAGTAAATCCAACATTTTGAAGACATTGCAACTGTCAGCACTTTTTATTTGAGAGCCATACTACCAGTATGGCTATTCATTAAATGTTTAGAGGTCAAAAACTAAACCCTATGAATTACAATAAATTTTATAAGAGATACGCTTTCAGAGGCATTAAGTTTCACTAGGATTTGATGGAAGTAGTCAATTTACATTTGGGATTAGCGAGAGTTGTAGTTTCTTTGCTCATAATAATAGAGATGATTTTGATAGGATATCACCAGTAATAATCAATCGGTCAATAGCACCAAACACATTCAAGCTAGTACAATAAAATTGAAGATGGAAGACATAAAATTGTTGTTAAATCATAAAGCTTGCTCATTCTTTAATCCCTGTGTGCTTTGTGTGTTGAAATTAAATAATGCGTAATGATATATTTATTAATAATTGTTCAATTATAGTTTGTGCAGTTATTCTTCTCATTTTTATTAATTTATATTTCAACACTTCACCCTAATTTGAGGACATCATATGTATTTTGAAGATTATCAACCGGGTGACACATCTAGGTTTGGCGCTTATCAAGTAACAGAAAGTGAAATAATAGAATTTGCGAGCAAATATGATCCCCAGTATTTTCATTTAGATGATGAAGCGGCTAAAGATTCACTTTTTGGGGGCTTATGTGCCAGTGGATGGCATACTTCGGCTATGTTCATGCGTATGCTAATTGATAATCTTCCTGAAGAACATGGGTCACTTGGCTCACCCGGCATCAACAATCTCAAGTGGCTAAAACCTGTATATCCGGGGTATATTTTAAGTGTGAAAAGTTGTGTGACACAGTGTAGATTGTCTAAAAGTAAACCCGACGTTGGTCTAATTTGTGTGAATTATGAAATTATGAATCAACATGATGTGGCAGTCATGACGTTAGAATCAAATGCATTTTTTAGATGCAAAAACACTCAAGCTCCACTGTGATAATGTAACAATGAGTAGTAGCTGAGTGAAACTTAGAAATTTATAAAACTTTAATTGCGTCGATAATAAACTGTCTGCAGCACTAATAATAACCTTTAGCTTTGAAAATCAGTAAGGATATCTTCCCCAGTGAGCCGCGAATACTTCACAGGTGCGAGTTTTCATATGACAATAATTATTGAATGGCAGAGACTCTCTTGTCAGCCCAATTTAAAGCATCTTGAAATAAACGATAAGATTGTTCATGGTCAATATTTATCTGTTTGCAAAACAGTTCAATATTTTGCCAATCTGCCTTTTCAAATAGCTCACATAATCTTAAAAAATATGCAGACTCACCTGTACGATTAATGATCGCATCTTTCATATCTTTGTGCAGAGGTAATTTATCCATAAGTTCTTGTATGTCACCATCCACCATGGCATCAATTAAAGATAATAAGCCAATTAAGAATGCAGAGGGTTGGGAATTAGTCGGCATGGTTGCATTCACCATTAACTCGCAGAAACGACCTCTAGATAATGCCATGGCAGTCAAGGCTTGTGGTTTACCTGCTGAAAATTGAGCTGTAAACAACAAACTAATAAAACGTTTTAACTCTTGGATCCCAAGTACAATTATTGCTTGTTTAATACTCTGTATAACAGCATCGCGTTTAAAGATTGGAGATTGCACATAACGTAATAACTTAAAAGACAGGTTGATATCATCTTCAAATATTGAAGTGACCTTTTTAATATCGATTTCGGCTCTATTGAATTCGGTCCACAGGTTAGCGACAGCAATCTGAGACGGATTAAAAGCAATCGTCTTAATAATTTCAGGCCGACTAAAAAAATAGCCTTGAAAATACTCACAGCCAATACTTAATCCGTGTTGAAAATGAGAATAAGTTTCAATCTTTTCTGCCAGTAGTTTGATATGAGGAAACGGTTTTAAAGCCGTTATGATCTCCTGAAATTGTTGTTCAGTTGTTAAAGAATAATCGAGCTTTATGATGTCAACATATGGAAAAAAATATTTCCACACTGAATCATGTTCGTAATCATCTAACGCAATGGAATAACCTTTATTTTTTAAATCAATACAAGCATCTAACAACCTTTTACTGGGTTTGGCTGTTTCGAGAATTTCAACCACAATTTTATCTTTGTCCAATAAAAATGGATAACCATTTATAATGGAGTCATGGGTAAAATTGATAAAGGCTAATGAGCCTTTGGTCAAACTCTCCAAACCTAAATTAAATTCTAATCCTTCAATTATTTTTGCAGTGGCTTCATCTTCATTAATATTTTTGGGAAATATATTATCAAGGCTGTCACGGAGTAATAATTCATATGCAAATAAGTTTTTATTCTTATCTAAGATAGGTTGGCGTGCCACATAAAAGCTCAATTTTATTCTCTCTGTTGTTACCGCTAATCAGAAACCTATGCTCCTACGAAAATTATTATAACAAATCATTTAAAAATTAGTAAGGTGAATTTCAAGCCAACATGTTTAAATAAAATTCGTATATACCCGCTCGATTTTCTGTAAATTTACGACCAATACAAGGTGTTTTGAATATACTTTAGTGGGCGTGCTTTCACACACAGCTGCCTTAAACATTATACCGGAAAATGCTCTTTCCAATGCAAGGCAATCTGCTCTCTGGTGCAGCACCACACTTTATCATGACTTTGCACATATTCTATAAATCGTTGCAATGCTGCCATTCGTGCAGGGCGACCGATAATTCGACAATGCAAACCAATAGATAACATTTTAGGTGCTGTTGCACCCTCTGCATATAACACATCAAATGCATCTTTAAGATACTCGTAAAACTGTGCGCCACTATTAAATCCTTGTGGCGTAGCAAAGCGCATATCGTTAGTATCCAACGTGTAAGGCACCATTAATAAAGGTTTAGCGTATTGAGTATCGTAATACGGCAGGTCATCTGCATAGGAGTCGGCGCAGTATAAAATGTCATCTCTTTCAGCTAACAATTTAAGGGTGTTAGGGCTTGTTCTTCCGGTATACCATCCCTTAGGCTTACTACCTGTGATAGCTTGATGTAACTGCACCGCAGCATTCATCATTTTCTTTTCTTGTGGTTCAGGCATATCTTGAAAATTAATCCAGCGCATTGCGTGACTCGCTATCTCCCAGTTTGCCTCTTTCATAGCTGCTACTGCTTCTGGATTGCGTTGCAATGCCATCGTGACACCAAATACGGTAATCGGTAAATTATAACGAATAAACAAATTATAAAGCCGCCAAAAGCCAGCACGACTGCCATATTCATACATCGACTCCATACTTAAATGTCTATCTGGGTATGCCTGCGCGCCTATAATTTCTGATAAAAAAGTTTCTGATTGTTGATCACCATGCAACACACAGTTTTCACCACCCTCTTCATAATTAAGAACAAATTGCACGGCTATCCTAGCTTGATTAGGCCATTTAGGATGTGGGGGATATTGGCCATAACCTATTAAATCCCTTGGGTATGCATGTTTCATCAACTACCTTCAAATTCTGTTGGAACTGATAAACCACAGCCAGTTAATATTAACCTCACCAAATTGTTTGTAGCTTCAGTAAAATCAGTTTGAGTCATTGATTTGCCTCTGAGTTCATTAATTTGCACAGAAAAGTCAGCATAATGTTGTGATGTTGCCCAAATATTAAAGAGCAAATAATGAGGGTCTGTTGCAACTAGTTTACCTTGCTCAATCCATTGTTTTATCACATCTACGCGGCCCGCCATCCAATTTGCATGCTGGTCTTTAAAAAACTTGTCTAAATTAGGTGCGCCATTGATAATTTCTAGTGCAAACATTTTGGATGCGTCTGGTCGACAACGAGATATCTCCATTTTGTCAGCAATATAATGTGCTAGTACTTCAGCTGGATCGTCACTCACAGTTGCTTCATCAAACCGACTATTCCATAACCGAAGAATATCTTCCAACAAAGCCATATAAAGTAACTCTTTAGATTTAAAATAATAAAGCACATTGGTTTTAGGTAATTTAGCTCTATTTGCTATTTGCTGAACCCGAGCTCCTTTATAACCGTGCAGAGCAAATTCCTTTTCAGCAGCATTTAATATTTTACAGCGGTTAAGCTCCCCAATACTGATTTCTTTGTGATTCTTACTTGCACACATTTAATATTTAATTTCCGTTGTATAAAATTTCATATGCTTTGATTAACATTGAAAATATCACCCAATCTAGGGGAATACTATAACCATAAGCTGTTACATTGAAATTACTATAACGCTCAACAATCGGCATTTTAATTGCTTAACTAATTTTAAACTCATAACAAAATGAATGGCCAGAGCATTTGGATCTGACTGAAAATCATACATATTGTGATATTAACGTTTAAATTATTAAAAACTGACCATTTAGTCTACTATTTATTGTATTTAACATCGCTAATCGGGATAATAATAATATTAGGTCTCTTTAATGGAGCGTCACATGATCAGCTTTTTACTTAACAACGATATAATCCACATAAGTCAAGCCAGAGCTGACTTAACTTTGCTTGAGTATTTACGGGAACAAAAAAATCTGACAGGTACTAAAGAAGGCTGCGCTTCAGGGGATTGTGGCGCCTGTACAGTAGTATTAGCTGAAGTCGTCTCTCCAAATCTTCAATATAAATCTATTAATAGTTGTGTGACATTTTTATCCGCATTACATGGCAAACAATTGATTACCGTTGAGCATTTACAAGATGAAAAAGTTTTACATCCAGTACAACAAAGCTTGGTAGATCATCATGGCTCACAATGTGGTTTTTGTACTCCAGGTTTTATTATGTCGATGTTTGCACTTTATCAGCAACAAGAACAACCAGACAGAGAAACGGTTATCCAAGCACTTTCTGGCAATTTATGCCGCTGTACGGGGTATCGTCCCATTATCGATGCCGCATTAAGTGCATGCCAAAATAAGCAGATTGATAAATTCGAACAAGCAGAGATCCAGACTGCTAAACGTTTAGAAGAAATTAAAAGTCAAAATATCAGTACAGATAATTTACTGGTTCCGACTTCAAGACAAGAGCTAGCAGCAGCGAAAGCTAAGTATCCCCAAGCTGGTATATTTGCAGGTAGCACTGACTTAGCGTTACAAGTCACACAACAGTTAAAATCCTTCGATAAGCTTATTGCCTTAAGTGCGATGCCTGATTTAAACCAGCTCGTTGAACAAGAGTTGGGACTATTAATTGGTGCCGCCCTTCCCTTTGGTAAAATGGAATCGAGCTTGTTAAAACATTTCCCAGAGTTATCCGAGCTTTTATGGCGCTTTGCTGCCACGCCTATTCGAAATCAAGCCAGTCTTGGTGGAAACGTTGCCAATGGTTCGCCTATAGGCGATATGCCACCTGCATTGTTAGCCCTCAATGCCGTTATACATATCGACAATGGGCTTCAAAAAAGATCCATTGCAGCAAGTGATTTCTTTTTAGATTACCGCAAAACCGCATTAAATAAATCTGAATGGATAGAAGCGATTTTTATCCCTTACACAGATCACAAAAATCTCGTTCGCGCCTACAAGGTATCAAAACGCTATGAAGATGATATTTCAGCAGTTTGTGCCGTGTTCAATTTACAAATCATTGATGGAAAAGTACGCAACATCGATGCTGGTTTTGGCGGTGTAGCGGCTATCCCAGCAACAGTGTTAGAGCTCAATACTCAGCTTAAAGGCAAATCTTGGTCTAGTAGCGAAACCTTTGATATAGGCAAAGATATCCTCAAACAAGCTTTCACGCCTTTAGATGATGTGCGGGCAAGTAAGATGTATAGAATTAGTATGTTGACTAATTTATGGAAACGTTTTTGGTTAGAAACAAACCAAAGTACCCAGAAAATTGCAACTCGTGTGGTACATATTCCTTTATTAAGGAAAGAAATACGACATGCGTAAACTTATTGAGCAGCCTACATTTGATTCCAAAAATCAAGCTGCTGCAGGCAAATCACATAATCATGAAAGTGCAGAGCGTCAGGTCAGTGGTCAAGCTCGATACATTGACGATATGCCAGAGGCTGCAAACATCCATCATGTTGCAGTCGGCGTTAGTCATGTAACCAGTGGCATAATAATATCCGTTGACTTGTCACAGGTAAAAACCAGTGAGGGCGTGATAGATGTGATCACAGTAGACGATATACCTGGCCATTCAGACATAGGTCCAGTTTTCCCGGGTGACCCATTGTTAGCCGGCCCGAAAATCTTGTACCACAGCCAACCTATATTTGCAGTTTTAGCGACCAGCGTAAATTTAGCTCGTCAAGCAACATTAAAAGCAAACATTATTATCTCGCCTACAGAAGCTTGTTTGTCGGTGAGTCAGGCCAAGGTGCAAGAAAATTTTGTGCGACCACCACACTTTATGCGCCGCGGAGATTTTGAACAGAGTTTTGCCAAGAGCCCTATTCATATTGAAGGTGAATTGATCATAGGTGGCCAAGAGCATATGTACCTTGAAGGCCAAGTGTCTATGGCCATCCCCGAAGAAGAAGACCGAATGTTAGTTTATTCTTCTAGCCAACATCCCAGTGAAGTACAAAAACTGATTGCTGAAGTATTAGATATTAAATTACACAAAGTAGTCGTCGACATGCGACGTATGGGAGGTGGATTTGGTGGTAAAGAAACACAGGCTGCTCAATGGGCTTGCATAGCAGCACTATTTGCTAGTCGTAATAAAGTAGCAGTCAAGCTTCGACTGCCACGCATGATGGATATGATGGCAACAGGTAAGCGTCATCCATTTGAAAATAGATTTAAAGTAGCCACTGACAATCAAGGGCTAATACAAGCAACCCATATAGACATAAACGGTAATTGTGGTCACTCACCCGACTTGTCAGATGCCATAGTAGACCGCGCCATGTTCCATGCTTATGTTAAACGTATCAGGCCAATGCTCCGAAGGGCCGACCGCTCTTTTTCCAGGATTCCCTGCATCTGAGCGACATGACGTGA
>Ga0075467_10003155_pt1 | contig 12732 bp, 14 predicted proteins | sample DEB08_DNA_9_FD_75067 | JGI IMG/M metagenome (GOLD analysis project Ga0075467, IMG submission 75067) | Aqueous microbial communities from the Delaware River and Bay under freshwater to marine salinity gradient to study organic matter... | ecosystem: Environmental > Aquatic > Marine > Coastal ...
CATCGTGTGCATTTTTCTGGGGGTGCGGATTGTGCCGCAGTCGGAAAAGCATGTGGTGGAGCGGTTTGGGCGCTTGCGGTCGGTGCTGGGGCCGGGGATCAACTTTGTCGTGCCGTTTCTGGATAAGGTGGCGCATAAGATTTCGATTTTGGAGCGGCAGTTGCCGACGGCGTTGCAAGACGCGATTACGACCGACAACGTGTTGGTGAAGGTAGAGACGAGCGTGTTTTACCGGATTATCGAGCCGGAAAAGACGGTGTACCGGATCCGCGATGTTGATGCGGCGATTGCGACGACAGTGGCGGGGATCGTGCGGAGCGAGATTGGCAAGATGGAGCTGGATCAGGTGCAGTCGAACCGGACGGGTTTGACGCAGCAGATCCGCGAGCAGGTGCGCGCGATGGTCGATGATTGGGGCATCGAGGTGACGCGGGCGGAACTGTTGGATGTGAACCTCGATGAGGCGACGCGGGCGGCGATGTTGCAGCAGTTGAATGCGGAACGCGCGCGGCGGGCGCAGGTGACGGAAGCCGAGGGCAAAAAGCGGTCGGTCGAGTTGAACGCGGATGCCCAGTTGTATGCCGCCCAGCGCGAGGCCGAGCAGCGCCGCGTTTTGGCGGATGCCGAGGCCTATGCCACGGGGGTGATTGCCGAGGCGATCAAGCTGAACGGGATTGAGGCGGCGCAGTATCAGGTCGCGTTGAAGCAGGTAGAGGCGTTGACGGCGGTGGGCCAAGGGGCAGGCAAGCAGACGATTATTGTGCCGGCGCAGGCCTTGGAGGCGTTTGGCGATGCGTTCAAGATGTTGCAGGGCAGAAAATGAGCTGGTTTGGATTGTGGTGGGTGTGGATCGTGCTCGGATTCTCTCTAGGGGTGCTAGAGGTGCTGGCCCCCGGTTACATCTTCCTTGGCTTTGCGATTGGCGCCGTGGCAACGGGCGTTTTGGTGGGCATCGGGGTTTTGGGCGGTACGCTGCCTGCGACACTGTTGGTGTTCGCGCTGGCGTCTCTTGCGGCGTGGTTCATCACGCGCAGGATGCTGGGTAAACAGGCGGGTGCCACCAAAATCTGGGACCGCGATATCAATGATGATTGAGGAATGGGGGGCGGTTTGCCCCCCGTTTAGTTCAAAACCACAATCGCTGCATTCAGCGCGGTGGCAAGGCTGACCCATGCAAGATAGGGCAGGAACATCACGGCGGACAAACGGTCGCTGTTCCATTCACGCCGGATGAACAGCGCGATCAGCAGCCACATCCCGACAATCACCAACAATGCCGCAAAGGGCTGATGTGCCAGAAAGAACACCGGCGACCACAGGAAGTTCAGCGCCATTTGCCCCCACCACAGCCCCACAGCGCCGCCATACATCCATTTGCGCGCCCCGACACAACCGATCAGGATATAAAGAACGGTCCAAACCGGGCCAAACAGCCAATTCGGCGGGCTGAACCAAGGCTTTACCAGCGTGGCGTACCACTCACCCGGTACCGTATTGATGCCAATCGCAGCCCCGATCATCACGACCGCCGCGACAAACACGCCGTAGGTTACTACTGTCCGTATCATAGCCACCTCACTCCAAAGCACGGGCTTCTGACACCAGCATGATCGGAATACCATTGCGGATCGGAAAGGCCATGTTTGCGGCCTTGGACACCAATTCTTGCGCCTCTGCATCATAAGTCAGCGTGGTCTGCGTCATCGGACACACCAACGCTTCCAACATCCGGCGATCAATGACGGCTGCATCCTGACCACTACCCTCGGCGTTTTGGCTTTTGTCATCCGTCATTGCATAATCTCCTCACCCGACCCGCCGCGCAGGGCGAATTCGATCAAGGTAACCATGGTTTCCCGCCGCGTGATCAAGGTTGGTGCTTCTAGCAGCGCTTGCTTGTCTTCGGGTGAAAATGGGCAAAGCATGGACAGCGAATTGATCAGCAACTCTTCATCCGCCTCGCCGAGACTTTCCCAATCTGTCGACAGATCCATCGATTCAAAGTAACGGTGCAACAGGTCCATAAAGGCTGGCCGGTCGAAGGCCTGATCCTCCTCGGCGGCACCTTGGTCACGCTCAAACCCGTGCCAATCGACGCGCGCGCGGCGGTAAGGCGAAAAGCCCTTGATCTCTTCACGCAAGCGAAAGCGTGAGACCCCCGAAAGTGTCACCATATAACGGCCATCCTCGGTTTCGGAAAAGCCGGTCAAACGGCCCGCGCAGCCGATGGATTGCAGCTTGGCCTCACCGCCGCCAGCACTTGCAGGCACCTCGCGCGTTTGGATCATGCCGATCAAACGCGCAGGTGTTTTCATACAATCTTCCAGCATCTGCAAATAGCGCGGCTCAAATATATGCAAAGGCAAGCGCGCGCGGGGCAGCAACAGCGCACCGGGCAGCGGGAAAAGCGGGATCGTATCGGGGAGGTCAGATATATGTTTCATAGACAGCAGCTAGGCCGCATTTCCACTTAGGCAAATATGATTGACGAAAGTTTGCGGCGCCCCTTCAGGGCAATCGGATCTTTCGGCGGCAATGCGTCAAAAATGGTGAAAAGCTGGGTTTTGGCGGCGGCTTCATTCCACTCACGGTCGCGACGGAACAGATCAAGCAACATATCAACGGCTTCCTCTATCTTGCCCGCAGCGTGCAAGGCTGTCGCAAGGTCAAACCGGGCTTGCAGGTTGTCCGGGTCGGCCTCAACGGCAGCACGCAGCTCTGCCTCGGGGCCAGCGTTTGCGGCTTGATGGATCAAAGCGATTTGGGCGCGCACGGCCTCCACCTCTTTGGCGGTGGCGATTTTGGCAGGCACGGCAGCCAAGGCGGCCTCGGCCTGCGGCACCTGATCCAGCGCCAGATGCGACCGCAACAGGCCACTATAGGCCACCGCATTTTCAGGCTCTTCTTCCAAAATCGCGGCAAAAGTTTCCAGCGCGTCTGCGGCTTCGCCTTCGGTCAGCATGGTTTCCGCTGCTTCAATCGCCTCACTCAGGCCACCATCGCCGCCCAACGCACCAACCTTTTCAACAAAGGCTTTCAGCTCGGATGCGGGCAGCGCACCTTGGAACCCGTCCACCGGCTTGCCTTGGAAAAACGCATAGACCGTGGGGATGGATTGAATGCGCAATTGGGCAGAAATGTTAGGGCTTTCATCGACATTGATCTTGACCATACGAACGCGGCCTTTGGCCGCCGTCACGGCTGCCTCTAGCGCTGGCCCAAGCTGTTTGCACGGGCCGCACCAAGGTGCCCAGAAATCCACGATCACCGGAACCTCGGCGCTGCCATCTATCACATCGGCAACAAAGCTGGCCTCGGTGCCGTCCTTGATCAAGTTTGCGTCCGGGGCGGTATCGGCCGCACCCAATTGCTCACCAAACGTCAACATAACATCCCTCTTTCGTCAAATCAGTTGCCCCTTATATGCGCATCCAAAGGCAAAAGGCCAAGGGGCTTTGCAAAGATGCGTCGGCGCAGTAGCGTGCCTTTCACAACCAAAGGAGCCGTTGATGCCCATTCTGATGTGTTTTGGCGATAGCAATACCCATGGAACGCCCCCGATCACCCAGCGCGGTGTCTATGCGCGCTATGATGCGGCCACACGCTGGCCTACGCGGGCTGTGGCGCAGTTGGGTTCCGAGTGGGCGCTGGTCGAAGAAGGGCTGCCGGGGCGCACCACCTGTTTTGACGACCCGATGATGGGTGACCATATGAACGCGGTGATTGGCCTGCGGATTGCGCTGAATTCACATGGGCCGCTGGATTATATGACCCTGATGCTGGGCACCAATGATGTCAAAGCACGGTTTGGCGCGTCGGCGGAACGGATTGTGGCGGGGATTGCGGGACTGGTAGATATGGCGCTAGCCCCCGAAATGGCGACGCGGCATCCCGGCTTGCGGATATTGTTGATCGCCCCACCCCCTGTGCAAGAGCTTGGCCCTCTGAACGGTGAATTCATCGGCGCTGCGGCCAAAGGGCAGGCCTTGGCGCCCTTGCTGCAATCTTATGCAGACACCCGCGGCCTTGGTTTCCTGGATGCAGGACGCGTTCTGCAAACCAGTCCGATCGATGGCATCCACTACGAACCCCAAGGCCACGAAGCCCTCGCCATCGCCGCCGCAAAGGCGCTCAGGGCACTTTAACTTGCCCTTTCATCTTGGCCCAAATACCTGAAACCCGTCAGCTGCGCCGCGCAATCAATTCGGCATGCAGCCCCACAGAGGCCACAATAACCCCCGGCGTGCGCGGATCGCTTGCGTTGAACCGCAAGTCCGCCCCCATGCCATCACTCACCGCAGCCCCTGCTTGCGCCGCAATCAGCGCACCCGCCGCGATGTCCCATTCCCATGTCGGGCGGAAGGCCAGCATCGCATCAAACCGCCCTTCTGCGATTAGGCACAAGCGATAGGCAAGCGATGGTCGAAATGCCCTGTACAGGTCTGGCACACCGCCGGGCCAATGATTGGACTGCATTGTGGGTTTTGAAGCCAGCACGCTTGCCCCAACCACTCCGGCCTGCGCGCTGGCGCGGATGGGTTGGCCGTTCATCTGAGCAGGTGATGCGGCATGGGCGCTGTACATCCGGTTTTTGGCGGGCAAAAACACAGCGCCAGCGATGATTTTATCGCCCTCGGCAATGGCCAGCGAATGGGCAAAGCTGTCTTGGCCATCAATAAACGCGCGGGTGCCGTCAATGGGATCGACGATAAAACAGCGCCGCGCGGACAGACGCTCTGTGCTGTCCGGGGTTTCCTCGGATAGCCAGCCATAGTTGGGGCGGGCGTGACGCAGGCGGCCCTCTAGCATGGTGTTCACCGCCAAATCGGCCTCGGTCACGGGGCCTGCGCCATCGCCTTTGTCCCATGTTTGCGGATCGCGCTTGAAATAGCGCAAGGCGATCGCCCCCGCCTCATGCGCGGCATCAACCAACAGGGCAAGGTCGGCGGCCAAATCAGCCGTTTTGTCAGGCACCAGCAAGCGTTAACCCTTCGACCAGCAAGGACGGCACGCGGGTGGACATATGCATCCGTGCATCATTAGCGGGCGTCATGCGCAGCAGCATATCGCGCAAATTGCCCGCAATGGTTACCTCATTCACCGCATAGGTAATCTCGCCGTTTTCGACCCAAAACCCAGACGCCCCGCGTGAATAATCGCCCGTGGTCGGATTGATCGACGACCCGATCAGCGAGGTGATCAAAAGCCCTGATCCCATATCGGCAATCAACTCGGCCCGCGTTTTGGTGCCTTGGGTCAGGTCAATATTCGACGTGCCGGGTGACGGTGGCGAGGAAGCCCCGCGTGCGGCATTGGCGGTGCTGGGCATACCCAGTTTACGGCCTGTGGCAAGGTCAAGCACCCAGCCCGTCAGCACGCCATTTTCGACAATCGCACGCCGCGCGGTGGGCAGGCCCTCGCCGTCAAAGGCGCGGCTGCCGGAAATACGGGGGCGGAGGGGGTCTTCGATCACCGACAGACCTGCGGGCAGGATTTGTTGGCCAAGCGCATCGCGCAACCAGCCCGAACCGCGCGCAATCGTCGACCCGTTGATCGCGCCTAACAGATGCCCGATCAAGCCCGATGAAATACGCTCATCATAAAGCACGGGATACGCCCCGGTTTTGGGTTTACGCGCGCCCACACGTTCCAAAGCACGCGCAGCAGCCAGCGCGCCGATACTTTCAGCACTGGGCAAATCGACCGCATGGATACGGCCTTCGGCAGACCAATCCCGCTCCATCGCTGTACCAGATCCGGTAAAGGCCACGGCAGACACAGACCGCGATGACCGCGCATAACCACCCGAAAACCCATTGCTGGCAGCCAGATGGATTTGGCGGCGTGACTGGCTGGCACTTGCCTCAACTTGGCTGATCCCAGCCACCGCCATCGCGGCAGCCTCGGCGCGCCGGGCATCGGATTCTAGCACAGCGGCGCTGACCTCGGGCGTCAGATCACACAGCTCCAATGCGGCCATATCCCAGTTTTGCGCCAGTTGCGACGGGTCGGCCAGGCCTGCGTAGGGGTCATTCGGAGCCTCACGGGCCATGGCGACAGCGCGTTCGGCCACGGCCCGGATTGTCGCATCGGACGTATCGGACACCGACACACAAGCTTGGCGCTGACCAATCAGCACCCGCAGGCCCAGCTCGACCCCTTCGGACCGTTCAGCTTGCTCCAGAGCACCGGCGCGAATATCAATCGCCGTCGCAATCCCTTCAACGGCAATTGCATCGGCGGCATCGGCTCCTGCGCGTTTGGCGGCTTGCAAAAGCGCATCGGTCAGCGTTTCATGCGAGCGGGTCATGGCGGCCTCCTAAATTCAACGTCATTGGGCAGGTAATCTGCCGGAGGCCCCATGACAAGGCGGATCAAAAGAAAGGGCAGCCCAAAGGCCGCCCGATCCCGATCAGAAATCGTGCCCATCCCTTAGAATGGCAGCGGGTTCCCGTTGGACAAAATTTGACCACCCTCTTTAATCTCTAGCTCGGCCACAAAGCTGTCGGGGGTTGGGCCGGGTTTGGCCAACATGCCCGCCATCATGCCAAAGGTCATGGTGATTTGCTGATCTACCAGACCCAACGCTTGCAGCTTGCCCAACAAGGTATTCGCACCTGTCAGCGAAAGGTTTACCTTGCCGGTTGGCATCGGGGCCACGCCACCCAACATGGGCGGTTTGCTATTATCAAAGGCCAGCGCGCCATTGCCGGTAAATTCAGCGCCCGCAACGGTCAGTTGCAACACCTCAATATCCAGTGCCGACACTTCGAGCGGGGGTTTGCCAGCCATTAAGGACGCTTGATCAGCTGACAGAAGGTCAACCAACGGCTTGGCCTTGCCTTTCAAGGCCACATTAAGCGTTGCCGGATCGCGCGGCAGGCTGGCACCGGGGTCAACCATATTCCAGAGCATATCAGACACGGTCAAACCCGCCAGTTTGACATTTAGAGCAAAATCCTTGGCGTCATCAGCCTTGGCGATTGGAATCAGCAGGCTGAGCACGGCATCATCATAAGCGGCGTTCAATTCTGGGAACGGAATCGCAGAGCCCGAGAGGGTCAGCCCAACACCCCTGCCGTGAACGCCGTAGGCTATGCGGTCCTTGTCCATCGACACATTCAGGCTGCCACCTTTGGAGGTGCTTTGCACATTGGTCGTGCTGCCATTTTCGTCAGTTGCTGCAAGGGTGAACCCGCCCGCATCATAGTTGAAAGAGCCATCGGTGGTGAAACCTTGGGCCAGCATCGCGCCCAAATCACCCGCCGCCGCCCCTTGGGATACGGTGCCAGCCGAGGCGCCGGCGATGCCGGACATTGCGCCCACCACATCAAACGTGCCGCCATTGTCGGGATTGGTGCCTTTGGCGTTGAACGCAAGATCAGACGCGGCAAAGGTGGAATTGATGCCAGTCATTGCGCCTTGCGTCACCTGATAATTAGCGGCAATTTTTGACAGGGCGACATCAAAGTTCATGTCATTGGGTTTGCCATCGACCATCATATCCAGCACTTTGAAGGCGATGGTATTGGCAGCAACGTCATAGCTGATTGCCGCAGGGTCGCCGCTGGCGGTGATCACCAGCGCATCTTGAGCAATCGCCACCGTACTGGCTGTGACTTTGTCCAACGCGTCTTTGCCGGTCATTTTCAACTGATAGGCATCGGACATGGTGATTTCCACTCGTCCGTCACCAATTTCACGAAAGGCGACCAGCGGGATCGTGCCTTTGACCTGTTGGGTCGCACTGGGCATATCGATGGTAAGATCGGTGATGGTCAGCGTATCGCCCGACCGCACCTCGGAACCGGCAGTGTAGGATTGGCCATAGGTTGACCCCATCTCTTTCCAGTTTTGCCAGACCTGATCGGCGGTGACATCAGCAAAGGCGGGGGCGACCAGAAAGGCCGACAGTGCGGCAAACGAGGTTGTGGCGAAAATGCGCTGTTTCACTGAGGGATCTCCGATTGAAAACAATTGGGGTTAGCATCGGTGCGCCGCTGCGTGCGGTCAAGAGGGGCCGGGCCTGTTATGGGCACGAAACCGTGTGTGAAAGGCTGGCGTAAAGGAAAGACTTGGCTGGAATAGGTGGACGGGCTGGGCTAGCCTTTGGCTAAATGGATTTAAGGAGGGGCAGAATGCCAGTCGCAATGCAGGGCAAAATCGTGGCAATTACAGGCGCAAGCCGGGGGATTGGGGCGGCGAGCGCGCGGGCGTTTGCCGATGCAGGGGCGCGCGTGGTGTTACTGGCGCGGTCGGAGGCTGCGATTACGGCGCTGGCCGACGAGATCGGGCGCGGGGCCTTGGCGATTGCTTGTGATGTGGGGGATGAGGTCTCTATGACTGCCGCGATGGCGCGGATCGTGGCAGAGTGTGGCGGATTGGATGTATTGATCGGCAATGCGGGTGTAATTGATCCGATTGGCCGTATTTGTGATGTGTCGGCCGAGGAATGGTCACGCGCTATCGACATCAATCTGAAGGGTATTTTTTACGGCATGCGGGCGGCTATTCCTGTGATGCGGGCGCGCGGCGGGACGATTATAACCGTGTCCTCAGGTGCGGCGCACAACCCCTTGGAAGGGTGGAGCAGCTATTGTGCATCAAAAGCCGGAGCTGCGATGTTAACCCGTGCCGCGCATTTGGAAGAAGGCGGAAACGGGTTGCGGATCATGGGGATGTCACCGGGAACGGTGGCGACCGAGATGCAGGTCAAGATTAAAGCGAGCGGGATCAATCCGGTCAGTGCGCTTGACCCATCGGTGCATATTCCCGCTGATTGGCCCGCACAGGTGATGCTGTGGATGTGCGGACCGGGGGGCGACGCTTGGTTGGGGCAAGAGGTATCCTTGCGCGATGAGGCCGTGCGCCGAGCGGCGGGATTGATTGCATGATTGATTTGGATGTTGACGAAGGGGTTTGGACCGCGACCATAAACCGGCCTGACAAGGCCAATTCCCTGACTGGCGTTATGTTGGCAGATTTGGCGGGGATTGCGGAACTTGCGGCGGTAGAAGGTGCGAGGGCCTTGATTGTCACCGGCGCGGGGCGCGTGTTTTCTGCCGGGGCGGATTTGGAGGAGGCGCATGCCGGGTTGGCGACCAACCCCGTATGGGAGCGGCTGTCGGGTGCGATCGCGGCCTTGCCTTGCCTGACCATCGCCGCACTGAATGGCACCGTAGCGGGCGGGGCGATGGGCATGGTGCTAGCCTGTGATTTGCGGATCGCAGTGGTAGGGACAAAGGTGTTTTACCCAGTGATGCGGCTGGGGTTTTTGCCGCAACCGTCTGATGTGCCACGATTGGTGCAATTGGTCGGGCCTGCGCGGGCGTCGATGATTTTGATGGCGGGTGAGAAGATTGACGCGGTAGAGGCGCAGGCCTGGGGGTTGATTGACCGGGTGGCGGCGGCGGAGGGCTTGATGGATGTGGCGCGGGGGTTGGTTGCGGACTCCGTCGCGGCCCGGCCAGAACATGCCGCAGCGATCAAGCGTATGGTTTGGGGGTAAGGGCGGGATTTAGGTATTTTTGCCAAGATGAAATAGCAAGGATTGGGCTTTGGGTCGCAAACGGCTTTTGGGTGGGATTGCGGGGCGGCGGGGTTTGAGGCACAAGCAGGCAAGCCGCAAGAGGAGTGGATCATGGATTACAACGCATCGGGAGCAGCCAAAATGGGCAAAAACAAGCCTCGCTATTCGGAACATAATGCCAAGGGCAGCGACAAAAACCCTTATGGCGACCAGACCCAAAAGGCCGAATTGTTGGCCCGCATGAAAGCGGCTGCAGAGGCCAAGAAGGCTGTTAAGACAGAAGACTGAGTTGGGTTGTACGCGAGGGCGACTAAATTTGCTGCCCTTGCAAAAGGCGCGGCAGATCGCCCTCTAAGCCGGCGGCGGTGCGGATGAAACGGCGGCGCAAGGCTGGCATGGCGTTGACCGCCCCCATCCCTAGATCACGGGCTACCCGCATCAGCGGGTTATCATTTGAAAACAAGCGGTTGACGCTGTCCATACCCAGCGCAAGAGCGGTTGTGTCAAAGCGGCGCCATTGTTGATACCGCTCTAACACATCTGTCGCTCCGATATCTTCGCCGCGGCGCTGTGCCTCGATCAGTACCTGCGCAAGGGCGCCAACATCGCGCAGCCCAAGGTTGAGACCTTGGCCCGCGATGGGGTGGACGCCGTGCGCGGCATCGCCCACCAGCGCCAAGCGCGGGGCAATAAAGCTGTTCGCCAGTGTCAGGTTGAGCGGGTAGGTGAAGCGGGTGCCTGCCAGTTTAATTTCGCCCAGAAAATCGCCGAAACGGGGGCGCAGGGCGTTCCCATAGTCTGTGTCATTCAAGGCTTGGATTTGGGTGGCGCGGGTTGCCTCCTCGCTCCACACAATGGACGAGCGGTTTCCGGGCAGCGGCAGAATCGCAAGCGGGCCTTGGGGCATAAAGAACTGATGTGCGATGCCGTTGTGGGGCAGTGCGTGCTCGACAGCTGTGACCAGCGCGGTTTGCCCGTAGGCCCAGCCCGTGCGCGAAATGCCCGCGCGCTGGGCTGTGCCGCTGGTGCGTCCATCGCAGCCGACAATCAGGCGCGCCGTCAGTTGGCGCCCCGAGGCGAGGGTGACGTTGGCTCCCGTTGCATCCACGCTTTGCGCGGTGACGGTTTCACCCGACAGCAGCGTGATATTCGGCACATCTGCCATAGCGGCCAGAAAGGCAGCGTAGAGGTGGCGATCTTCAACCATAAAGCCCATCGGGCCTTCTTCAATCTCGGCATGGTCGAAATGCAGGAAAAACGGGGCGGCACCCGCGCCTGCATGGCCATCGCTGGCCTTGATCTGCAAGATGGGTTGCACGCGGTCTGCGATATGCGCCCAAACGCCGATCACACCCAGCAAGCGTTTTGACGCATGGGCCAGCGAATAGGCGCGGCCATCAAACCCGCTTTCGGCGCGCGCAGGCGCGGGGCGGGCGTCTACCACCGTGACGCGCATCCCCCCGCCTGCCAAGGCCAGCGCCAAGGCAGGGCCGTTCAGCCCACCGCCCACGATTACGATATCTGCTTCCTGTTTCATGGCGCTAAATATGACCCTTGGCGCAGGATTGTCCATGCGCTGGGCAGAAATTGCGATTGTCCGATTGCCGCAGGGACGTTAGCCTTTGCCCGAACGGGGAAAAGGTGAGTTATGGCGGGCAATTGGCTTTGGATGACGGCGGCGGATTTGGGGCGCGGGATTGGTGCGGGCAAGATAAACCCGATGGAACTGACCGAAGCGTTTTTGGACGCGATTGAACGGCACCCCGATGCCAATCGCATCTATTCCCGCACCACGCCGCGGCGCGCGCGGTCTATGTCTATGGCGGCGGCGGACAGGGCCAAGGCGGGGCAACGGATTGGCTTGCTCGATGGTGTGCCTATTTCATGGAAAGACCTGTTTGATGCGTCGGGTGCGCCATGTGAGGCAGGAACGGCGCTGTTGAAGGGCCGGGTGCCAGAGGTGGACGCCGAGGTTTTGACCACCGCCACCGCGCAAGGGCTGGTCTGTTTGGGCAAAACCCACATGTCGGAACTGGCGTTTTCGGGGCTGGGGCTGAACCCGGTTACGGCAACGCCGCCGAATGTGAATGACCCCGAGGCCGTGCCGGGGGGGTCATCCTCTGGCTGCGCGGCGTCGATTGCCTTTGGGTTGGCGCCTGCGGGGATTGGGTCGGATACAGGCGGGTCAGTGCGGATTCCGGCGGCATGGAATGACCTTGTGGGTTTGAAAACCACGCCGGGGCGGTTGTCGCTGAAAGGTGTGGTGCCGCTCTGTGCGCGGTTTGACACGGTGGGTCCGCTGGCCCGCAGCGTTGAGGATTGCGCGCTGCTGCTGTCTGCGATGGAGGGTAGCAAACCCATTGATCTGGCAGGGACCAGTCTGAAGGGCGCGCGGTTGTTGGTGCTGGACACGATGGCGATGGATACCCTGCGCACCGAACCTGAACGCGGATTTGACGGCGCTGTAGATCGGTTGGCGCGGGCGGGTGCCAAGATTGAGATCGGCAAGATCCCTGAGGTGGTGGAAGCGATGGAGCTTGCAGGCATCACCTTTACCGCCGAAGCCTATGGCACCTGGGGTAAGCTGATTGAGACGGCCCCCGAAAAGATGTTCCCCCGCATTTTGGAACGGTTCCGCGCGGGTGCGGCCGTTTCGGCGGCCGATTTTGTGGCAGCGTGGCAGCGGTTGGACGCGCTGCGCCTGATTTGGGCGAGCAAAACGGCGGGCTATGATGCAGTGATCCTGCCGACTTCGCCCATTTTGCCGCCCAATGCACAGCGGTTGCTGGACGATCAGGAGTATTTCGTCACCGAAAACCTGCTGGCCCTGCGCAACACGCGGATTGGCAATATGTTTGGCCTGTGCGGCATGACCTTGCCCACTGGGCAACCGTCTTGCGGGATCACGTTTTTGGCAGGTCCGGGCCAAGAAGAACGGTTGTTGCGCCTATGTTCGGCGGCAGAACGCGCGCTGGGCTAGGCCAAGCTTTGCCTATGGGTGGTGGGGGAGGGACGAAAAAGACACAATCGTCACCCCCAACTGCACAAAATCAAAGCGTTTTTCTGGACCAAGCCGCAAACCCTCGCTATCCTACATCCAAACGGGGCGACATGACCCCGACGAGATGAGGCAGCAATGGCATTTCCTGAGCGGTTTTCGAACCTGCCAGAATACGCGTTTCCGCGCTTGCGGGCGCTTCTGG
>Ga0075467_10003158_pt1 | contig 12724 bp, 9 predicted proteins | sample DEB08_DNA_9_FD_75067 | JGI IMG/M metagenome (GOLD analysis project Ga0075467, IMG submission 75067) | Aqueous microbial communities from the Delaware River and Bay under freshwater to marine salinity gradient to study organic matter... | ecosystem: Environmental > Aquatic > Marine > Coastal ...
AGTTGCACTCATGCATTCAACGTGAAAATCTTCTTCGCTACTCGTTGGGATTGAAGCCCAAACTGGCGAACGAGATGGGCATGTCATCCACTGAAATCCCAAACGAAGAAGCTCGTGATGAGATCAACGTTAGTGAAGCAGAAGCAATCCCCAGTATGACATTTGAACTCGGTGACATTGCAAAGGGTCTCAATCACCCAGATGAATCATTTGACCTCATCATCTGTAAGAAAACGCTTGATATCATTCTTTGTGGTGCATCATCGGTGGCTGATGCGCGGAAGACGATTCGAGAGTGTTTTCGCTTGCTAAACAAGGACCATGGAGTTCTGGTTATCCTCTCTTCTGCTAAGCCAGAGGATAGAGCGGTTTTCTTCGAACAAGATAACTGGACTGGCGTAATGAACATCAAGCTTCCTAGCAAAGATGACGGTCATGAAAGGAAGGGACATGAAAAGAAGAAAGTTGAATCGTACGCATACATTTTGTACAAGCAGCAGCGCTCCCAGACGGAAATGTAGCCATGATCGTGTGTTGTATGTTGTCTTCTTCGTCTCTTTTGATGCTTTGGAATGGTAATTGACCTATAAAATTCCACCAGTTAATCATCAAAAGTCTTGTCCCATACTCTTTTTATAACTGCGCGTGCTGCCTCATCGTCTATCAACTCATTTGTACTCGTGAACTGTTCTATTTCTCGAAGGTCGTCGAGACCGGCTTGGATGTCTATATTGACTCGTGAAGTTCCACCAAAAGCTTTGTCATTGATATAGACTTCTCCTTCGGCTAGCGTGCTTACTCTGTCACTCTCACGCAACCAGTCTCGTATACACATAGCTCGAAGAGCTTTTTGCGAATTGGCTTCCTGGGCAAGATAGTTCAATGCGCCTGCACCACGATGGCTAAGCTTGGAAGTCAGAAACTTGTTCACAAGCAGGTCATACCGAGCATATTTGTTGCTGTATCGAAAGAACTGGAGGTATCGCAGAGAGGAGATGTTAGTCGCAAATTTGATCAAGACAAACAGATATATTACATGGATGTTGCTACTCACGGTTCGGACAGCAAACAATGTTATTGACACCAAAGCAAGTAAATCAAGCTTTGGGCTATCAAACTTGAGTGAGCCAGCCAACGCCAGAAATGTTGCCACGCTCACGAAGTCAAACACAAATGCATCTGCGGGACGGAAGACGAGCTTATTCTTTGGCGAAACAGCAAGTATATTGGCCATTGGGACGCCATTGAAAGCTCTGATTTCAAGTGCTTCCATCCCGTCGTCTGCATCTTTCGAGGTTGCATTCTTGAGTATGGGCATTCGGTCTTCCATATCGAATATTTTAGCAGCTTCGTACATCCATTTGGGTGGGGTTATTCTCTTCAACACTTTCTTCGTCGGCCTACAAATCACAACTACCTCTTCGTACGATGGCTCAAGAAGCGTACTATACTTGAAATAGTTTGTCACAAGATTTTTCCTCCCCTTTTTGGAGAAAAAATCCACATAATTCTCTATACTGATTCGCTCCAGTAAGCGCACAGCAGAGGATTTGTAAATTGAAGCACTGTCAATTTTACCCGCGTCAATCGCATCATAGATATCTCGTTCCACAGGAGAAGTCTCGTTGCCCATTTCACACAGTAGAAATGGCGATATTTTTGCATCATTGATATCAAAGGAGCTTCCAAGTTCGTATCGATTAAGTTTGAAGATTTTGTTCCCTCTGACATAAGTTGTCTTCGATGTGTCTGATTTAGAACCCGATCCATTCGGCTTAGTGTTGTCTGTGAAGCAAATGGTATCATTCTTTGGCATCATATTTACAACAAAAGTATTGTTTGATAGACCAACACTATCCAAGACATCATACACAAGATCCGAACATTTCTGCGTCAAGAACTGATTTAGATGTTGCAAGTAATCATTCACTTGTGTAACAACATTTGTAATAAAGTCTTCTAACCGTCGTTCAAAAACAGCCAATTTTCTCGTTACAGATCCAGTAGATCGTTGGACAAGACTTGTCTGAAAATAGTCTAGCTTTGGAAGAAGTAAACGTCCTGTGGTGACCTCCTTTGTATAACCTCTACGAAACAGTAACACTTTCCCATCGAGGATTAGTTGTTTCATTGGATCAGAATCCTCAGAGCTATCTGTATACAATTCAGGATAAAATTCTTCGCCTATGCAATCCAAGTTTCTGAGATCTGGAAATAGCGATAGTCGCAGTAAGTACCCAGCATTTAGTGCGGAGCAAAGATCCAAATCTCGCTTATCCATGAGTTTGTAACCACCATCATCGAGTGATCTTTTGATGGTTGAGATTAGTTTTGTTTCGTGATCATCATGTTTCATTGGAATCCTGCTTTCAGCATCCACCTGCGTCATGTCAAACGGCATAGAATCAGTAGAGTCAGGCTGCAAATATGATAACTCTCTCAATTCTTTCTTCGACTGAGCAGTATACAAAAGATCAAGCTGCTGGAAAAGCTGCCTGCTTGAGGGTGACAGCTTTGATGCTAATATCGGTGGTAGCTTGTTATCTGAAGAGGCGACAACTCTGCAAATTGGATCAAACTCATCGTCGTCATCTGGAGGTGAGTCGTCATCATCTTCTGGCTCTAGAATCGGTGCAGCAATAACTTCTTCATCTATTAATTGAGGAGCTTTGCTATTGAAGGGCGCATCCCTCACAACTGATGGCTTTGCGGTTGCGAATGCTGTCACCACTGCGCCACCAGCAGTAGAACTACCCACTATGAGGCTGTAGAAGAAGCTGTATTTGCGAGGCATCCTAAAGATTATGAATCAGCTAAGTAGTACTTCATCGGCATGCATCTTGGGCTTGTGGCTCTTGAGCAATAAATAGGTGTGGTGGCGCAGAATCATTGACTCGACTCCACTCGATCTTTTTCGCCCTCCAATATATCTACTAATTCCTACGTTGAAATTCTCGTACAAAAAGGGATCGCTCCCCCTTGTTTTTGTGGTACGACATTTTTTGAAAGAGATCTCTCCCCCCCGCTGACATTCCACATCCAAATCACCAAGCCAATGCAATGCGTTTGGTGCCTCATAATATGCTGGGCAAGCAAACAAATAGTTGACCATGACAGAAAAGGACGAAGAATGCAGCTCTCTGACTGCGGTTGAGCGGCTCGTCGAAAATGATGGTGCTGCTAGAACCGACGTAACATCTCGTCCAATTCTTGAATTCCGCGCACGAAATGTAAATGCCAACACATGCCCATTCACCAATGAAACAGTCAGCTTTACTCTCCATCCATCGTCGTGTCTCCATCTCAGTGGGCAGTCTGGGGCAGGAAAGACAACTATCTCAAACTACATTGCTCGAATCCTTCCACCCCAACGAGGAAAAACCATGTTGAGAAACACTTTGGGCATTGACATTGAACTTTGTCAATGGGATGATCGTATCCCTGAGAGAGAACGAGTTGGCATGTTATTTCAACAAACTACTCTATTAGATTCTTTAACTGTGGCTGGTAATGTTTGCGTAGCGTTGGAAAATTGTCCTACAACCTCCAAAGATGACATTAACAATGGAGCAAAGAATCTTCAACAGACACGTGCAACAATCAAACGCTTACTTGAAACAGTAGGGCTAGATTATCTACGTGACGGTCACAAGAGACCATCACAATTGTCAGGAGGTATGGCTCGACGTGCTTCCTTGGCTTTACAACTTGCTCAACACAAACACGTGATTGTGCTAGATGAACCATTCGCTGGATTGGATTTCGCCACAGCTGTGGGTGTAGCGAAAGAATTGGAACGGATTAGAAGAGAAAGAGGAACAGCGCTACTGCTGATCTCACATGAGCCTGAGATTGTCGACATTGTCATGGGAAATGCCGTAGATGCAAAAAAGGACGGCAATACTACTGCCACTGGTAAATCGTCTTCTTCCTTGGGCAGTGACTCTGTAGTAACGCTTCAACGACGACAAACAGATGATGAAAAGCCTGCAAGTCACAAGCTACAACACCCTTCATTGTTCGGGAAAGATGCATCACATCGCTTTGTCACCAAGCTATTAGACTACTTCCTCTACTCGCTACCTCTCATCCTACTGACGTTTCTTGCATCTGGGCTTGCTATTGCCATGCTCTCTTCTGACATTTTACGTCGCGTTGATGTAACCGACACTGTACTCACCGTGGTGCAAAGAGAAGTGAAACCTTTGATTCAAATGTTTACTGGCGATGAAGACGTTAGCCCTATGTATACAATGATGATCAATATGAAGGTCAAGGGTATGTTAAACACAACAATTCCTCCAGCGAAGGCGAAGCTGTATGCCATGGGAATGGCCAAGCTCTTTGTTTTGGAGATTGGTCCTCTCATTACTGCCCTGTTGCTGAGTGGAAGAGTGGGAGGGAGCTACGCTGGCGAAGTCGCTACAATGCAATCAACAGCGCAAAACAAGCTACTCTTGACTCTAGGTGTCTCACCTGTAGCTTGGACATTTGTTCCTTCTCTATTTGCAAGTTTAATTGCGAGTCCATTGCTCACCATGGCTGGTACAGCATTGGCATTAGAGATTGGTTCTTACGTTGCACCTAAATATGGTATTGGAGATGCACAAGGCTATCGACGTGAAGTTTGGGACTCCATATTTGTTCCTTTGCGTCTACGCGGTGTGACATCTTGGTCTGAGAATGAAGGGTGGGAACGCGGTGGAAAGAGTTTACTAGAGTATATTTACTCTAGCTTGGATTTGCGTTGTACCTTCTCGGATGCCTTTGCTGATGCAGTGATTGAGATAACTACCCACCCTGTGTTTTTTCACTTGATCAAGTCACTGACATTCATTACTATAATCATGGCTGTGTCCGAAGTTTCAGCTCGTAGGAAAACAGAGCTTACTCCTAGGGGTGTGCCAAAGGTGATCACTACGAGTGTCGTTGCTGGTTCCTTGATTGTCATCTTCGCTGACTGGGCATTTTCGCAGTTGTTGTTGATGCGACATTAGCTGTGAAATGTGTGTTAGATGTTTACTTGATACTATGTGAAACTTTGAGTTGAAGAAATCATTTTTGGTACTATAACATTAACACATATTTAGAAGACGAATGAAACTCAAGTCAACATACCAAAAGCTGACGCTCCAATGAATAAGACACCGATGAAAGTCCATTGCTCTGAGTTCAATCCAAACACTTGTGCATCATCTGCAACTATTCCAACGAAGCTTAGAAACAAGGGAAGGCATCCAATTGCTGCATAGCCCATTGCTTTTACCGGATCTACTCCAAATGCCAATAGAGCAGAATAGAGTGAGCTAACGAACATGTAGCCTCCATCGACTTTGGCCATCTGCTTTGTGTCGTCGTCCTCTGTAGAAGAAGTGGAGATGAGTATAAGAGAGACATAGCATGAACAAGACCATAGCATGATTGGAATGAAGAAGATCGCAACTTACCATCAATCCTTGGATTCAAACAGAGCAAACCACCATGCCCAGCAAGAATTACCGATACAACTTTTGCCAAGGTAACACCGTCAGCATTTCCACTGAGCAATCCAAAGGCTGTGCCTAGCAAGAGCAAGTACACGATAACATGAGGAACAGTTGGTACTCCAAGCTCCTTGTACTTTCCAGTGAGCAGCATCTCAGTCATGTAGGCGCTCCTGGCAAGCATTCCAAATCCAACGGCCTCCTCGACAGATGTCGTGCCAGTGAGCGCGAGAAGAGATGTAACCGCTAGAGATGCAGCAGAGGAAGCAATGCCGTGGCCCATGTAGTGCTCTCCATTGCTTCCAGGCAACAAAGTAATGTGAAACTTATCATACAATTCTGCAGTTCTGACAGTTCCTCCGATTGCATCACCAATAGCTAGAACACCAAATGTTTTGGCCAGCGCCTCGCCACTGATGGGCCCAAGATCTCCTCCCCGTACAAGGAGGGCTGACTTTTGAGCATCAGATAGAAAGGCTGTGCTGCGAGCGCGAGGATTGAGGCTTGCGCAGATTGCTGCAGGGAGGTATAGTAGTGCGAGTAGCTTCGTCATGGTTGTCATCTTTTTTATGAAATTAGATAGGTTGCTGTTGATGTTGAGAAGAGTGATGAGAACTCCTCTCCTCTCTCAGCTGAGCTCTTGCAAATGTCACAGTTGTCTGAACAGACACAAAGGTTCCCCGTGGTCAGTGCGTACTCCGAAAAGATTAAATTCAACCACGTCCTCGCTTCCCAGCGCAAAACAAGAGTTGTCTCGCTGTTGATGAAGCCACCGAAAGCATTCTACAAGATAATATCATTGTTGGTTTGTGTTCTTCGTGTTAGTAATTAGCACTATTCATAGCAGCACCATTGGAGTAGTTTCACAGATAGCTTGTTTAGGCCCGTCACGCATTTGCAAATAGTACAGAACACAAAATGAAGTACATATCAGCAGTAGTAGCGGCAGCAATTGCAAGCGCACCAGTTTGCAATGCATTTAGCCCAAGCAGCGGAAGGAGTCCATTGCGAACAATCCAACAATCTACACAGTCACAGAAAACAAGTACTAGCCTTCTTGACACACAGACAGATAGCGGACCACCCTACTCTGGCCCCGCTAGCAAACCTATCCTTGATTCTGTCAAATTCCCCAGCGACATGAATCGCCTTAACATGTCGGAGCTCAAGCAACTTGCCCACGAGCTCCGTTGGGAGGTCATCGAGGCTGTCTCGAAAACTGGTGGACACTTCTCCTCCTCTCTCGGTGTTATTGAACTTACAACTGCTCTCCACTACGTCTTCGATATGCCCGAGGATGACATCATCTGGGACGTTGCTCATCAATGCTACCCCCACAAAATGCTCACTGGCCGTCGTGATAGATTCCCTACGTTGCGTCAACTCAATGGTATGTCTGGATTTTGCAAACGTAAGGAATCCGAATATGATTCCTTCGGTGCTGGACACTCCTCCACATCCATCAGTGCCGCGCAGGGCATGTCTGTGGCCAAGTCCACCCTCAACAAACGAAAGAATAATTGTATTGCAGTGATTGGTGACGGAGCCATCACCGGTGGTATGGCCTACGAGGCCATGAACAATGCGGGATACTTGAGCTCTCGTATGATTGTGGTTTTGAATGATAATGGTCAGGTCAGTCTTCCCACTGGAACACAAAGTGCAGGAGGTGTCAAACCAGCAAGTCAATTGAGTGCCTATACTTCCAACTTGTTGGTATCCAAGCCCTTCCAAGATTTCCGTGATTTTGCCAAGAGTTTCAACCGTCTGCTTCCCGAGAACGTGCAAGATGTCAACAAGCGTATTGACGAGTATGCTCGTGGAGTAGTCACTGGTGGAACACTCTTTGAGGAGTTGGGATTCTTCTACGTTGGCCCAATTGATGGACATGACCTTGAGAATATGGTCCCCATTCTTGAAAAACTAAGAGATTCGGACTCCAACAAGCCAGTCTTGTTACACATCAAGACTAACAAGGGACAAGGTTATGCACCTGCCCTTGCAGCCTCCGATCGTATGCACGGTGTGGGTAAGTTCGACATTGCCACGGGTATTCAACAGAAAGGAAAGGCCGCGGCACCTAGCTTCACTTCCATATTTGCCAACTCTCTCATTGATGCGGCTACTGAGGACAGAGCTGTTGTGGGAATCACTGCTGCTATGCCCGGTGGAACTGGTATGGATATCTTCGGAAGACGATTCCCTAAGCGGACATTTGATGTGGGTATTGCCGAGCAACATGCTGTGACTTTTGCGGCAGGTATGGCGTGTGAGGGATTGAAACCATTCTGCTGCATTTACTCGACATTCATGCAGAGAGGTTATGATCAGGTTGTTCATGATGTTGCTATCCAAAATTTGCCCGTGAGAATGATATTGGACCGTGCGGGAGTTGTTGGAAATGATGGTCCTACTCACCATGGATGTTATGATTTGGCCTACTTGGGATGTATTCCAAATTTGACCATCATGAGTCCTAGTGATGAGATTGAGTTGAGAAATATGGTTGCTACTTGTGCTGGATTCGATGATGGACCAACCGTTTTGAGGTATCCCAGAGGAGTCGGATATGGTGCTGACAAATTGCAAAACTTGTTTGGATATGATCTTGAAGACGGAGAGATTCCTACCAAGGGTGAGTTTATCGTTAGAATTTGAATCGATTTTGTATGCGTATTACCATCCATTTTCTGACACCTTGGCTCTTTCTCGGTAATACGTAGGTGTTCCACTTGAAATTGGAAAAGGTCGTATCATTCGCAGACCAGGTGGAGTACATGCTCTCGGTGAAGATATCGCTGCAAACGGAAGCTCTGATTCAAAATTGGGCAGTGGAGGACGTGGTGCCAAGAGAGAGGATCGCGTCGCTATTCTTTCACTTGGTACTCGTCTATCGGAATCTCTTATTGCTGCCAATGAAGTTGAGGAGATGGATCCCGATATTGCTGTAACTGTTGCCGATGCGCGTTTCATGAAGCCTCTCGATGTAGATTTGATTAGAGAATTGGCTAAGGACAATGGTATCATTATAACAGTTGAGGAGGGAAGTATTGGTGGATTTGGGGATCACGTATTGCACTTCCTTTCGTTGGATGGAGCACTCGACAATGGGGACTTGAAGTTCCGCCCAATGGTTTTGCCCGATGCTTACTTTGAGGCGGCTACTCAATACGAACAATACGAAATGGCTGGATTGAACTCGCATCACATTAGGGGAACAGTGTTGCGATTAGCTGAGAAGGTTGAGGTGCCTGAGCTTGCTGAACTTGAAAAATAGATGAGTATACGCTAGCGTACCAGAAGGGAAATAACAAAGTTTTGCTATAATTGGAAGCGTTAAAAGTATTTGTAATGAACGTTCCATATTCTATACTACAGTATGCTCTCTCCGCACAATGCATTTACGAGGTTGTGTCCTAATTTGACTGTTTCGTCAGCCCCGTCTCCGTCAGATAAGGTGTGGTTTACTTCAACTATTTCTGCACTCGCAAGCGACCCAGTCTTGACGACATATTCAGCAACAAAGTGTGCCTCTCGCCAAGTCAAGCCCCCTCTTACCGCTGTCCCTGTGGCAGGGGCGTGTACAGGATCTACAGCGTCTATATCATAGCTTAAATGCAATGGGCGATCGGGATTGTTCTTCATCAAATGTTCTAGAGCAAGATCCATTACGCGTCCAATTCCCAGATGATCAATGTCATACATGGTAAATGCCTTGATCCCAAGTTGCTTTATAAATCTTCTTTCAGCTTGATCGATATCTCTTAATCCCACGTACACTAGAGAATCTGGAGGCAATCGAGGTGGTCCTGATCCGTCTTTTGACTCATCTTCTAGCCATTCCAATCCGGGAATGATTCTTCTGTCTTCAATGAGTTCCTTCATCATTAAACCTAAGGGCATACCATGCCTGCACAGCACAAAATATGCATACAGTCAGACAATGAAAAAGTGAGAGACTCTCAAAACTTGATACAATACATGATACTTGATACCACAACACTTACATATTTCCACTCTCTGATATTGATGGCACATTCAGGTCAGCGTGCGCGTCAACCCAAATAACCCCTGTCTGCGGTTTAGCACGAAGAATTCCAGCTAAACTACCTATTCCTATCGAGTGATCTCCCCCTAAAATGAGTGGAAAGCGCCCCAAACGAAGTTTAGATTCAACCAAGTCTGCAAGTGCAGAGCAGCCTGCTCCTACTTGAAGACTATGCTTCGCATTTGGTGAAACGGAACAAGTACTACTGTTTTTCGCAGCTTCAGCACAAATTGCATCAAAGTCTAGATCTGGAATATCCTCCACTCGCCAACCAAGTGATGAGAGATCTTTGAGCAGTCCACTCTCGCGAAGCAATTCAGGACCTCTATCTGTGCCTACAAACGGCTGGCCATAAGTCATCGGTGCTCCAATAACCGATACCGTTCTCGGCTGCGCAACATGACGGAAAAGTCTGTTATCATCGGTTGGGAAGAGCTGATGATGCACATTGCCTATTCCAGCTCCACCGCCAGCCCGAGTTTCGGACGAAGCTGCTCGCTTGTCGACTTGGCGAACGACATACGATTGCACTTTCCTACTAGGACAACGCAGCATGGTGAGGATGAGAATGATATTATGTCAGTGCAGGAGCGATATCTCTAAGTAGCGTGCAAATGCATCGATTACTATCGATATGATATTATATGTATTCCAGATTTGCTGCTGACATCTGTCCTTGCCTGTCCCAGAACTGTCCTTAACTTTTTGTCCGTTCGTCCGTATCTGTCCTTTTTGCAACCGAGCTCAGTTAGTCGCCCCCCAACGAAAATTTCATCAGCAAGATCTTGTTTAGATACAGAATGAACCTACCATACCACAACAACTTTTAGATCACTTTCCAAAAGCGGCAATATCATATTCATCAACATGAGGAACTATGCCAGTGCTGTGAGGGGGGAGAACGATCATCCGAATACGTTAGCGAAACAGTCGACTGAGTGGACGTTGGTGCAGCAGTCGAAGAAGAAGTTATCTGTGTCGGCTTTGATGAATGTAGCGAGCAAGAATGTATTGCGAACTAGTCTTCATGTCATCAAAAACTCTACGAAATCGCATCAGCGGCCGGTGCCTGCGTTGCAGTGCAATAGCAGCAACAACAAAACACACTACACCGGTACCGGCACGCGCTACAAGAAGCCGCCTTTGTCTGAAAAGGAGGTTGACAACTATCTATTCAGGGCTTCAAAATTCGGTGTATCCAACGATACGTTGTACTCAATTGATGAGTTGAAAGCGATGAAGAGGAGGTTCACTCATCACGACGGTTCTAGTCACCTACATGTTCTGGTTCTTCTTAGCAATCTTGAGCTCGACTACGCTAAGCTTTTGCAAGAAGCGTGCAATTCAACCAGTAATATGCTTCGCAAAACACTCCAAGCGTTCAAGTATACCGACAGCTACACGGTCAAACTTGAAAGGAGTGGTAAGAATGTGTATACTCTCGTGTTGCAGCTGTCAAGGCAGCTTGATCGGTACCACGAAATGAAGCTTAAAGACATCTATGCAAAGTACAAATGTGAAGGCTTTGCCAAGTGGCTCGGTGGAATGACGGGATGGTACTACTCTCCTGGTGTGAACGAGTGGGGACAATTTATCATTGCCCGTCTCAACGACTTGCAAAGTGTCGTCAAGACGTACGCTCCTCCTGAGCTTTTGTACTGCTTTCCTGGTGAAAGCAAAACGCTAGTATGGTGCAAAAGGCAAGACCTTTGGCGTTGTGTGATTGATGTGAGATTCTTTGTTGAGAGGGCCAAGAAGAAACTACATACTTCTTCGGCAAGACGTATGAAATTGCTTCAGAACTCTGACGATGGACCTGACAGTCTAGTGCATTGGGCGCATCACGATCCGGTGAGTTTGCTGCGTGCCTCACATTTTATGCAATTCGTTTCGTCATTACAGCGTCTAACATCTTCCGACTTTGTATCTTTTTGTGTGTGCCTCTGCAGCAAAACAACTACCCGTTAACTGTGGTTACTGCGGAATCAATGGGGCGACTTGTTGAGCTGCTAGTTGAATTATTACTTCAGGTCCTTCCACGTGATGCTGAAGAAAAGTTGAATGGTATCTTGGCGACGTTATTTAGGAAGAAGAAGCAGTGAACGGTGTAGAAAAGAAGAAAATGATGACAATCAATCTATCATATCACTTGGTAGAGCTGGGATGTCAGTGCAGAATATGTGTCACGAAACCTAAACATTAACGATCCTTTTTGTCTCTTTAGGTCACTTCTTTAATCAGTCTCACTCTTTATCCCAAATCACAATGCATCTTACTTCGATAGATTTTCGAGGTGGTGCATTCTTTGGTGCCGTCGGATCGAGAAAAGCTGAGTGTATTGCGAATGTGCTACGCTCACTGCCGCCGTCAGCGATATTTCCACGTGAATCCCACTGTTTAATGAACAAGGCTTCCTCTATCGTCATATCTGGATAATAACACCACGAATGTTGTTTCTCATTGGATGGTGATGACGGACAAGCAAAGTAGTTTTCCCCTACTCGATCAGCGTAATGTATCTTGAAGGTGCGAAGTTCACTCTTATCAACAGTTTGCGAGTCGATACATGCCAAATGGTTATCTTTCACTGGATTGTCTTGGTCGATGCTTCTCCATACATTGATGAAGGCATACCTTCGTTTCCCATCTAATGCCTCTTGTACGATGCTTGGATCAAGTAATGAGCTTCTTTTCTGCGAGAGTAATTTAGGTCTTAGGACATCATTGAGCTTTGGTGTATTTGACAAGTCACCAAGGCGACGTGGACCTGATATACTAGTGTAGTCAGCATGAACGATACCTGCGGGGTTCTGGACCTGAGGCACAGCTGTACCAACATCGTTTGTCATTTGACTGCTTGCTTTGATTTCACCCACTGAAGAATGATCATTGCTCCTTACATTGTGATCAAACGCACAAACACAAGTGATAGTTGGGGTGGAAGCAGATCCCTTCAAACAATTCTCCACCAATGTTTCGCATATTGGGTAATAACTATCCACCACATCATCTTGGCTGCAAAAATCAATCTCTTGGCACTTGCCCACAACATCTTCTGCGCTTCTTTGAAGTTCGAACCCGTTCTTATCCAATCTCATTTCAGTTGCTGCCAATCGAGCATTATGAACATTCACTTGCTTAGGTTCCCAAATCACACCGACTAGTGTAGAATCACCCCCTCCTAAATCTCTTC
>Ga0075467_10003163_pt1 | contig 12721 bp, 10 predicted proteins | sample DEB08_DNA_9_FD_75067 | JGI IMG/M metagenome (GOLD analysis project Ga0075467, IMG submission 75067) | Aqueous microbial communities from the Delaware River and Bay under freshwater to marine salinity gradient to study organic matter... | ecosystem: Environmental > Aquatic > Marine > Coastal ...
AAGGCCGTCGCAGTCACCAAGAGTGACACCACCAGCCTCCTGCTTAATGGACAGCCCCCACGGGCCATTTATGTCGCAGGGGCAGGTAATCTGAATCTCAAGTTCGGAGACGCCACAGCGGTCCTGTTCACCACGGTTCAGGCTGGGAGCGTGCTCCCGGTGCGCCCCACCCTGGTTATGAGCACCGGGACGACCGCAACCGGCATCGTGGCGCTTTACTAATGTTCATAGGTATCAGCTTGGGAATTGGCGGGTCGGCACCAGGCCGCGCTGCATAATGGCCGGCCCCCTGGAGTTGGAATGAAAAAGACAGACACGACCGATGATGTGATGCGCGGCGCACTTGAGCGTTTCCAGGAGTCCGACGACGGCACCTCTGATGCCCGAGTCGCCGCCCGCGACGACATCGAGTTCTCACGGCTTGACGATCAGTGGCCGGAAGAAATCAAAAACACGCGCCGTGAAGAGGGCCGTCCCTGCCTGACAATCAACCGCTTGCCGTCATTTATCCGACAGGTCGTGAACGATTCCCGGCTAAACAAGCCAGCGATCACCGTCCACCCGGTGGATAACGGCGCGGACGTCGAGACGGCGGAGGTCATCAACGGCCTGGTTCGGTCGATTGAGCGCCGGAGCAACGCTGACATTGCATATGATACGGCGATTGACCATAGCGCGTCTGGGGGCTTCGGTTTCTTTCAGATCGGGATTGATTTCACTCACAAGGACTCGTTCGACCTTGAGGCGAAAATCCATCGCATCCCCAACCCGCTGATGGTTCACTGGGATCCGGCTAGCACGGCCTTTGACGCATCCGACTGGGGCTATGCGTTCGTTTCCGATTTCTTATCGCAGGAAGAGTTCAAGAACCTCTACCCAGACGCTGATCCGATCAGCTTTGAGGGCAACGATTACAGCTCAAACGCATGGCTGGACGACACCCGCGTCCGGGTGGCTGACTACTGGCTGCGGGAAAGCACCAAGCGCAAGCTACTCCAACTCTCGACCGGCATGACCCTGCGAGAAGACGAACTCACTGACGAGGTGAAATTCGGCCTTGAACTGCAAGGCATTGAGATCACCAGGGAGCGCGAGGTCGATGCCTTCACCGTAATCCACCGCAAGATCAACGGCGCAGAAGTTCTCGAAGAAGAAACCTGGCCTGGCTCAACCATCCCGATCTGCCCCGTGTGGGGTGAGGAAGTGATGCTTGACGGCAAGCGCCATTTCCGGTCGTTGATCCGATCGGCCAAAGACAGCCAGAGCATGTTCAACTTCTGGCGCACAGCGTCAACTGAGTTGGTCGCCCTGGCACCACGCGCGCCGTGGATCATGCAAGAGGGCGCAATCCCCAAAGGCATGGAGGCAGCCTGGCAGACCGCCAACACGCGCAGCCATCCCTATTTGATGCACACGCAGGGCACGCCGATGCCCCAGCGCCAACCCTTCGCAGGCGTGCCGGCTGGAGCTTTGCAAGAGGCGATGAACTCCGCCGACGATATGAAGTCAATCATCGGCATCTATGACAGCAGCCTCGGCGCCCGGAGTAACGAAACGTCAGGCGTTGCCATCAACGCTCGGCAGCGCGAAAGCGACGTGTCCACCTTCCACTTCATCGACAATCTCAATCGCGCGATCCGTTACGCTGGGCAGTGCCTGGTCGAAATCATTCCCGCAGTTTACAAGGACCGCCAGACCGTCCGCATCTTGGGCGAGGACCGCGCCGAGAGCGTTGCTCTTTTGATGGGCTCTAGCCAGGGTCCGAATCAATCGCCAGACGGCGAGAGAATGTATGACCTTAGCATGGGCATCTATGACGTGGACGTGAGATCCGGCCCGTCGTTCTCAAGCCAGCGCGAAGAAACCCGCCAGACGCTGACAGAAATCATGCGAGCCATTCCTGACTCAGCGCCATACATCGGTGACGTTCTGATGGATCACATGGACTTCGTTGGTGCGGATAAGATCGCGAACCGCCTGAAGATGCTTCTGCCCCCTGAGATGCGCGAATCTGAAGAGGAGGGCGACGACATGCCGCCCGAAGCTCGCCAGATGATCGCCCAGATGGAACAACAGGGTCAACAGCAGATGCAGCAGGGTCAGCAGCAGATGCAGGCTATGCAGCAGGAGGCCCAGCAGGCTATCGCAAGTCTCCAGGCGCAGCTCCAGCAGGCCACTGAAGCCGCCCAAAAGGCAAACCAGGGAGCCATGCAGGCCAAGATGGCGATGCAGGGCGACCAGACGGACGCAGCCTTGAAGGCCAAAGAGATCGAGTTGAAAGAGGCCACGTTGTTGAACGCTGCCGCGCAGGCTGAAAAAGACCGAGCGCAGAAGGCGTTTGAGGCCGAGCGTAATCGTGAACTTGAGTTGGCAAAAATGATGATTGCCGCGCAAGACCAGGGCGAGTCTGACGCCATTGCAAGAGCGGGGGTGATGCTGGCCCGAGAATAGTACTGTTTTAATTGAGCGCAGTGATGCGCCCTACCCCAGGAGAGATTATGAGCGAAGAAGAAGCGACCAGCCCTGAAGAGGGAGTCGAACCGGAAGAAATCGAAGCTGATGAGGCAGATGCCCCGGAGGCCGATGACGATCCGGTTGAAGTCACCGACGACGAAGACGGTGACGATACTGAGGGCGACGAGGAAGAAGAAATCGAAATCAACTTCGGCGGCGACAAGCTCAGGGTGCCCAAAGGGGCGATCCCTGACGAGATTGCAGCCAAGGTTGCGGAGATGTCGAAAAACCTTGAGTCCGGCTATACCAAGAAATTCCAGACCCTATCCGAACAGAGAACGAGCCTTGAAGCCCGCGAGCAGTTGGTTCAAAAGCTCCAATCTTTGGACGGCGAGGCACTGGAGAAGTATTCACGCGGCAACGTGATGAAGCAAGAGCTTGCCCAGTTGCAGCAGATCGACATTAACCGCCTTTGGCAGTCTAAACCAGACCAAGCCAGGAAGGTTTCTGATCGTATCTCGCAACTCACAGGACAGTTCAACGCCATCGTCAACGATGTTTCAAGACTGGAAAGCGAGTCTTCCCATTTGCAGCAGGCAGCACTTGCCCGCAGCGAGGAAGAGGGCCACAAAGAAGTCGAGAGACGGATTCCCGGCTTTGCCGAGAAACACGCCAACGACCTTGTGAAGTACGCTATCAGCAGTGGCATCCCGAAACGGGAAGCCGAACTGTGGCAGCGTAATCCGGTCGTCACGGAAATGGCGTGGAAGGCGATGCAATTCGATGCCGCAAAGGCAAAGGCGTCTAAAGCGTCTAAGCCAACAACCGCAGAAGCACAACCCATTAAGCCGTCAAGGTCGAGGGGTGGCAGGACCGGAAAGAATCTGGTTTCTGACGCTGATTCGATGTCAACGGAAGAATGGATGCGCAGGCGGAATGAGCAGGTTAACCGACAAGGATAACCCCTAATTGAGCGCAGTGATGCGCCCTCAATCCCTTAGATGGAACTTCTACCATGGCTAATACTATCCTCACCCCGACCGCAGTTACGCGTGAAGTCGCGCGTGTGCTGCATCAGAAACTTAACTTCATCGGCACGATTGACCGTCAGTATGACGACAGCTTTGCAAAGTCCGGCGCTCGGATTGGTGACAGCCTGAAGATCCGGCTGCCTAATGAGTATGTCGTCCGCAGCGGCGCAACCATGAGTGCCCAGGACACCGTTGAAACCAGCGAGACGCTCCAGGTTTCGACGCAGAAGGGCGTTGATTTGTCCTTCACGTCCGTTGACCTGACCCTGAGCCTCGACGACTTCAGCAAGCGCATCATTGAACCTGCCACTTCGGTTCTTGCTGCGGCCATCGAAGCCGATGCGCTGTCAATGTACAAAGACATCTACAACGAGATTTCGGACGTAGGTGCCACCGCAACCACGAGCCTTGCCCTTCAGGTACAGAAGAAGCTGACCGACAGCCTGGCACCCATTTCGCCGCGTTGCCTCAACATGCCCACGCAGTACAACGTGGACTTGCTTGAAGCGGTCAAGGGCCAGTTCAACGACCAGAGCAAGATTGGCAAGAACTACCGCGAAGGCATGGTCGCCCCGAACTTCTTGGGCTTTCAGCATGTTTACCAGAACACCCTCTGGCCGATCCACACGACCGGCACGGATGATGGCACTGGCGACTATCTGGTGAATGACGCCGGTACCATTGCGCAGGGCTCCACAAGCCTGACCGTTGATACCGGTGCCGGCACATGGAACAAGGGCGACATCTTCACGATTGTTGGTGTCAACCGCGTCCACCCGGAAACCAAGTCCGACACGGGTGAATTGCAGCGTTTTGTTGTGACTGAAACGACCGGCACCAGCGCAACGACTCTGTCCTTCTCTCCCGCGCTGTACACCACGACTGGTCGCCAGAACGTGGCTGCTATGCCTGCCAACAACGCCGCAATCTTCAAACTGGAATCGGACGGCTCAACCGCCATCGGTTCCGGTGCGGACTATTCGGTTGGCATGGGTTACCACAAGGACGCATTTGCATTTGCAACTGCCGATCTGGTTATGCCCCAGGGCGTTGACTTCAAGGCTCGTGAAGTCGTTGACGGAATTTCGGTTCGCCTTGTCCGAGATTACGACATCTCAAGCGATGCCATGCCTTGCAGGCTTGACATCCTCTACGGCTACAAGACCGTGCGCCCGCAGCTTGCGTGTCGCCTCGGCCTTCACTAATCACTACCGGGGTGGGGCTTCGGCTCCACCCCTCTTTTTTTGGAGGCTGCATGACCCTTTTGACAATTTGCACAGCCGTTGCCGACGAGGTTGGCATTAGTCGTCCGTCTACAGTCGCCGGCAATTCAGCCACAGATGCCCAGAAGCTGCTTCGATATGTGAACAAGTCTGGCTGGGCTTTGATGAAGGGCGTTGCGTGGCAAGTTCTCCGCAAAGAGCGAACATTCACGTCGGTTGGGGGATCTACCCAGACATCAATCCTGCCGGCAGATTTCGACAGGTTTATTCCTGAAACCTTCTGGAACCGCAGCGACTATGATCTGGTCTCTGGTCCGGTGGGCGCTGTCGAGTGGCAGGGCTTGAAGGCATTCAACTACACCGGCGATAACAAGTTTACCTATCGCGGTGATGACATTCTAATTCTCCCGGAGCCAGGCGCAGGGAAGGCACTGGCATTTGAGTACATCAGCACTCACTGGTGCAAAAGCTCTGGAGGGACGGGCCAGACCGCAATGGCTGCTGACACTGATGTTGGTGTTATTGACGAAGAGCTTCTGGTCAAGGCAACGAAGTTCACATTCCTATCGGATGAGGGCTTGCCGAACGACGTGGCCTATAAGGAGATGACTGACTACGCTGACGACCTGACGCGGAACGATCAAGCCTCGCCGGGCATCCTGGTGGCGGCTGACATCTTCGGCGGCGGGCGACACTTCACCGGAACCCCGGTGACGTCCGGCTCCAACATCACAGTGCTTTAATGGGCACACTATCAGACAAGCTGCTTTGGAGCGCCGGTCCTGCCACCACGCGCGCCGAGCGCGGCTTTGACGGGTTTTCACCAGCCGGCCTCAATCGACCCAGCGCGCAGACGAGCACTGGCAAGATTGCGAATAGCGGCGCACTTCTCGACAGTGGCTTGGCGCAGTTTGGCGCAGCCCTCGGTGGCGCTGCTGTTCCGGGCCTGAGCATAGGAGCCACAGCCATCGACGCTGCCCAGAGCCTTTCGAGGGAAAACGCTCAACGCGAACTCATGGGCACTAAGTTTGGAAAGGATTTGGACTTAGAGCCAATGGGTTTTTTCGAAGCCGTTGCGAGAACACTTTCTCCGTTTCACGACGTTAGCGTGACGAAAGAAGCGTTCGACAAACAGATGGCTGCACGGCAGGCCAGCGCAGCCTTCAACGCCGCCGACGACGCAGGCGCTAGTGGGCGGTCTGATATGGCAGCTCAAGCACAGCCTAGCCCCACCAGGTCGCCCCAGTCGTTGCAGGGCTTTATGGGAAGGCCAGAAGGCCTGTCGTCCGCATCTTTCAACTTTGGCGGTGCGCCCGTAGGTCTCTCCCGTCAAGGCAAGGGCGGCGGTTACAGCGGGCGCAGCGGATCCGGTGTCGGTGGCGGCAGTGGCGCAACTGGCGGTGGCTTTGGTGGCCGCCCTGGCCGCAGTGGCTCGGGCTTGGGCGGGCCAGATCGACCCGGCCCAGCAGGGAACTTTTAATGGGATATCTATCTGATCGGTTATCACCCAACAGCGTATGGGCGCAGGCGTTGAACCGTCCGTTGAGCGGTGCCCAGCGCATGGCCCTTGAGAACCGTCTCGGTCCAATGCAGCAGAACATGCTCCCTCAGCAGAACATGGCCCCCCAAACACCCCAGGACGACATCCTGCTTGCAGCCGCCCTCGGCATGCATAACCGTCCGCCCAGTGGTCCTGAGCGCCGCATGACTGCTGATGACCCGCGTCCGGGCGTCTTGCCACAGCCCACCCTCGTCCCTGCGACTGATGAACCATTAGCCGACCGGATGGGAACATTTCTGGCGCAGTATCTGCCCGAAAACACACTTGTCCCGCAGCTCCCGTGGGATGCGCTTGCAAATGAACAAAGGGGCACTACACCGGACCCCAAACCAACTGCGGAGATTGTTAGCAATCTGGTCGCAATGGCCCCTGGAATGTCGCTTGATGAGATTCAATACGGCAACAGCGGCGGAATGGATGTTTTTAACACTGCCTTGGGTGTGGCAGATGTCCTTGGGGTCGGGGCATTAGCCAAGCCGTTCGTCCGGGCAGGCGTAAACGTCGCTGAAGACGTTATAAATAATCCGAGTGTTGCAAGGTTTCTTGCCGACGAGCGCGGGTCGTTGGGCAGAGCGGGAGGCGTGGCTGACGCACTTTCAGGCGCAGCCGACGACGCCGCACGAGTAGCTGATGATCTGCCCATGGACGAGGTGAGCCGGATGGCAAAGCGGGACCGAATAGCTGCGCTGAGAGCCGAAGCAAACGCAAACAGGGCGGGGGAATCAGTTGATGATTACGCGGGGATGCACCGTCCTCCTATGCGGGACAGCGGTGCGCCAGCGCACGACTTGACGGGTGGCGGAGCGGTTTATCCAGATGATGTTTATTCCCCGAATGCTGTTCAGTATTATGGAACAGGCAATCCGGCTATGGACCAAGAAACCGTTGAAATTCTAAACAGCCTCAAGGGCAACCCTGATGAGATGGTTTCCATTTATCGGGCGGTGCCTTCCGACGCAAGTGGGGCAGAAATATCTGCGGGTGATTGGGTCACGGTGAATCGGAACTATGCAATAGATCATGGAGAAGGCACCCTCCGTGGAGATTATTCAATTATAGAACGAAAAGTCCCCGCAAGAGATATTTACACAAACGGCGACAGCATTCACGAATTTGGCTTCGACCCCGCCCGCGCAGACGACGCCGCACGGGTAGCTGATGACGTGCCCATGGATGAGGTGGGCCGCATGGCGCGGGCAAACCAGACGTTTCCCGTTGACGCATGGCACGGCTCGCCTCGCAACATCACTGAATTTCGGAATACCTACAGCACACCCGAAGGCCATTACGGCGCGAACCATTACTTCACCAACAGTATTGACGACGTGAACGCAAACTATGCAGATCATGGAGGCCCAGACATTACGCAACGCATCCAGCGTGAGATAGAGTTGGCGGCAGATAGCTTTGATGACGATACAATTCTGGATTATTGGCAATACCGGGATGTTGACGTTGACGATATTGCGGACCTTTCCCAAGGCCAGATTGATGAAGCCCTGGACGCGGTAGCCCGCGAGCGCCTTGGGATTGAAAACGACGGCACAGTTTACCCCGTTCGGCTTGCAATGAATAATCCTGTAAAGGTTGGCGGCGATGGTGAGACGTTTTTTGATTACAACATAAAATACAGCGCCGATGGCGAAGATATTGTTGGCGAAGATGGGCCATTTGTGGACTTGCTACGCGCGACACAAGAGGCGTTTGATGAATGGCAAGTGGACCAATTCACTCGCGATGATGTTTTAGGCAAGTTGATGGATGATGCCATTGACGGCGGCATTTCGGCGTCAGATTTTGACAACATTTTACGATCCAACATTAACGATGTTTATGACGATTTTTCAGGAAAAATGGCATCTCCCGGTGCGGTGATTGCCGACATTTTCAAGAAGGCTGGGTTTGACAGCATTGATATGGACGCTTCTGTGTTCAGCAATAGGCAAGGGTTTGGTGGCGTCAAGCTGCCGGGGATGACAGGGACGCAAGACGCTCGCCACTACGTCATATTTGACGACAACGCGAACCAAATCCGCTCCCGTTTCGCCAAATTCGACCCCCGCAACATCAACAGCCGCGACCTTCTAGCGTCCGGCCTTGGCGGCCTCACTCTGGGTTACGGCCTTTTGGGCAACAGCGAAGCAGAGGCAAGCCAATGAGAGCACCCGCCCGCACAGCGTCGTTCCCGCCCCCAGTGGGAGGCTGGGACACCAGAAACGCGCTTGCTGACATGCCTGCCGAAAATGCCGTCATTCTGGACAATTTCTTCCCGTCAACGGACAAAGTGACCGTTCGGAAGGGATACACGAGCTACGCCACGGGAATGTCCGGGGAAGTAAACAGCCTGATTGAGTATGTGCCTACCACTGGCGTCGGCAAACTGTTCGCGGGCAATGGCTCTTCGATCTTTGACGTGTCAGGCGGAGGCGCTGTCGGCGCTGCCGTTGTGTCAGGTCTGTCCAACACCAAATTTCAGTCCACCCAAATCAGCACATCGGGCGGGCATTTTCTGTTTGCAGTCAACGGCCAGGACACGCCACTGACCTTTGATGGGTCGTCGTGGGCCACCTCGGGCGCGTCAGGCCCGACAATGGCTAACCTTGAGTGGGTGAACAACCACCAGCGCCGCCTCTGGTTTGGTGAGAAAAACAGCCTGTCGGCGTGGTATCTTGCCGTCAATTCTATATCTGGGACAGCAGTGGAATTTCCGCTGGGTGCTGTGAGTAAGCTGGGCGGCTACCTGATGGCGATGGGCACCTGGAGTGTCGATGCCGGTGACGGACAGGACGACGTTGCGGTATTCCTCACGAGTGAAGGCGAGGCCATTGTTTATCAGGGCACTGATCCAAACTCAGCTACTACGTGGAGTCTAGTCGGGGTGTTTCGCATCGGCAAGCCGGTCGGACGGCGTTGCATGATCAAGAGCGGAGCGGACCTGATTATGGTGACCCAGGACGGTTTCGTTGCCGCGTCACAGATCCTGCTTGCAGACCGATCACAAGCAGAAGCGGTATCCATTTCGCAGCAAATCAACAAAGCGGTGAACGACGCCGTGCGGGATGGTGGGTCGCTGTTCGGATGGCAACCATTCATCTATCCCAAGGGCACGATGCTGATCTTCAACGTCCCCAGCACAGCAACCGAAGCCTATCAATATGTGTTCAACACAATAACGCGCGCGCCGTGCCGGTTTACCGGCATCAATGCTGCCTGCTGGGGGCTGATGAACGACGAGGCGTATTTCGGGGGCATGGACGACGGCGTTGTTTATAGGTTGGATTCCGGGTCCAGCGATGCCGGCTCAGACATCAATGCTGACGCCCTCCAGGCGTTCAACCATTTCCGCTCGCCTGGCACGAATAAACGCTTCACGCTTGTTGAGCCGATATTCCAAAGCGAGGGATCGCCATCAGTCAGCATTGACGTGAACCTGGACTATAGCATTCCCACCCCGTCCGCCACCGCTGCGTCGTACCCAGAGCCGGCGGGTTTGTGGGGCGTTGCAAAGTGGGGCGTCGGCCTGTGGGGTTCGGCTTCACAGACTTACCGTGGCTGGCGTGGCATCCGTGGCGTCGGTCGCGCAGCATCCATTCGCATCCGAATTTCAACGGGAGTCAACCAGCCTTCATGGCTTGCGACCAACTGGCTGTATGTCCCTGGCGGGCCTCTGTGAACCTTATCTACGGCCATGACGCGGATGTTGCTAACTGGGTGGCGGCGCATATCCCTGACGTTGGGGACCGTGGATTTGGCGGGCCTGTGGCGGCGATTGGCGTTGGCAATGACCGGCTGATTGCCGGAATGGTTTATCACGACTATCAAGAGCAATTCGGAACAATTCAGTTAAGCATGGCGGCGGTCAGCCCGATGTGGGCGCGTCGTTCAATCATTTTCGGTCTTTTGGCGTATCCCTTTTATCAATTGAACTGCTTTAAGGTCTGGACGGCCACGGCGTTCGATAACGAGAAGGCGCTGAAGGTCAACAGGCACGTCGGGTTTACGCAAGAGGCCGTGCTTGCGCATCAGTTTGGGTTCAAAAGGCACGCCGTAATCATGCGGATGCTAAAGCCTGATTTCATCAAAAACTACGGAGCAGATCATGGGCAAGAGTAACGACAGCGCACCCGCACCACCGGATCCCGTCGCAACGGCGAATGCGCAGGCTGCGGCGAACTCCGCAGCCGTGCGCGAAAGCGCGTTGATGAACCAGATTGGGCAGAACACGCCCTATGGCTCCCTGTTCTATACCGGCGAGATTGGAAGCCCAGACAGGGCCGTCAACACGACGCTTGCGCCAGCGCAGCAGGCCATGCTCGATCAGCAGAACGATGCGTCGTTGCAGTACGGGCAGATTGCAAATAACCAGCTTGGGGTGGTTGCGGATCAGTTCTCCAGCCCCGTTGACTTCTCAAGCGTTGGCCCGGCACCACAGGCAGGTCAAGGGGCGTGGCAGAACAGCTACGACGCCTTAGTTGCCCGCAATCAGCCCCGCGCAGATCGAGAGCGTGACGCCATGATGACGCGCCTGTCAAACCAGGGGCTTGATGCTGGTTCGGCGGCGTATGCTGCCGCAACCGACGAGTTTAATCGCGGTCAAACCGACTTCGGCCTTGCCGCCCAACAGGCTGCTATGGCCCAACAGGCGCAGCAGTATAGCCTTGAATCGGCGGCCTATAATCAGGCCAGGAATGATCTGATGGCACAGCGCAATCAGCCACTGAACGAACTAGCGGCGCTGGCGTCAGGCCAGCAGATCCAGAACCCAGCATTCCAGGGCCAGTCAAATTATAGCGTGGGTGCTGCGCCGATTGCCGATGCAATTTACGGCAACTATCAGGGCCAGATGAACGCATTCAATCAGAACCAAGCCAACAACGCCGCCAACAGGCAGGGTCTCTATGATCTCCTCGGCACTGCGGCGATGGCTGGCGGCATGACATACGGCGGACCTGGCTGGGGAGTAAATTAAATGGCACTGGGAAATCTCGGCAAGTACAGCCAGATGCTTCAAAACATGCCCAACCCCAACACGGGCACGCACGCCGGCGGTCTATCGCACGTCTTGCAGCAGGCGTTGCTGGGCTATTCAGCGGGGCAGGCTCAAAGGGCAGAGGAGGCCACGCAGGGCCGTCTTACAGAGGCGCTGAAGGCCATGACCGGCACGCCGGACAACACCATCACTTGGAACCAGCCGACACGTCCAGACGGCACCGGCGATCCGACCACGCTTATTCCCGGCGAAGCACCAAACCGCCCCCTTGCCATACAGTTGATGGCCGATGATCCCAACCTTGCGCCGATGGCGTTTGATATGGCGAATCAGGACTACGCACTCCAGAACGCGCCCACCAAACCCACGACAGCAAACCAGACCGGCAGCTTTGTGGATGCACAGGGCAATACGGTGTTTGGCACCTATGACGAAGCACTGGCGAACGGCTGGACGGAAATGCCGAAACAGACGGCACCAAAGACCGTCAACACCGCCGAGGGCGTGTTTGTGCTCAATCCTGATGGCACGCTGGGGGATCGAATTGGTTCGCCTGTCAACAGCGGCACTACGGTTGAGGTCAACAATTTGCCACCCCTTGCGGAAACGCCTGGATTTGTAGAGGCAGATAAGAAATTCGCCGCTGATATTTACGTGCCGTTTGTGATGGCTGGTGGCTTTGCCGATGCAGAAAAGGGCATGGGTCAGTTGGAGGAAGTTGTTGGCAGACTTGACGCCGTTGTGTCAGGCGAATCTGACGCTGATTTGAGCGGCACCATGTTTGCGGCGTTGTCGATGTTTGGTGAAGACGCTACTGCTGCGATAAACCCAGAAGCCGTTGACACAAAGCAGCTTGTTGAAGAGGTCGTGCAGCGTAACTTGCGTTTGATTCTTGGCGCACAGTTTACGCAAAATGAAGGCGCTGCCTTGATTGCCCGCGCCTACAATCCCGCACTCGAAGAAGCCCAGAACGCAGAACGCCTCCGCAGGCTGCTCAAGTCAATGCAGGATGCGTATGCTGCCAAGGTGGGCGCTGCGCAATACTTCCAGAACAACGGAACGCTCGCCGGATACGAAACCAACGCGCTGTTTATGTCGAACGCGGGCACGCTGGCCATGCTGGAGGCTGCGCTTGACAGCGGTGGGGCTGTCCCAAGTGATGGTCCTCCGTCCGTAACCGATCCGGCCAGCGCAGCAGCCGACGCATTTCTGTTTGGTGGTGAATGATGAACAGAGAAGAAAAAACCGCTGACTTGCTGGATCGTGAGCTCCTCAACGAGCTTTCTCCAGAGGAATCTGCGGCTGTGGCGCAACTCCGCAGCACTGGCGATTTCCCAGAGGCATTGCCACCCCAGCAATCGCAATTTGACAACCTCGTTGAAGGAAACGTGGACGTTCTGCGATCCGCAATCTCCGGCGTTGGGCAAGGTGTCCAGGATATGACAACCCGCCTGCCTCAAGC
>Ga0075467_10003165_pt1 | contig 12716 bp, 9 predicted proteins | sample DEB08_DNA_9_FD_75067 | JGI IMG/M metagenome (GOLD analysis project Ga0075467, IMG submission 75067) | Aqueous microbial communities from the Delaware River and Bay under freshwater to marine salinity gradient to study organic matter... | ecosystem: Environmental > Aquatic > Marine > Coastal ...
CTGCGTCATCTGCTATTGCAGCTGGCCATGAACTGTCGGGCGAGCTGAACATCACATCTGACATGTCAAACCCGGCACCGCGCGCGGTCATGGAAGGCCTTGCCGCAGATTTTGGTGCATTGCACCCGAACCTCGAGGTCAACCTGACCATTGTTGATCGCGAAGCATGGAAGACACAAATCCGCAACGCATTGGGCGCAAACCCGCCGGACGTTGTGAACTGGTACGCTGCAAACCGCATGCGTCCATATGTTGACGCAGGCCTTTTCGCCGACATTTCTGACCTCTGGGCAGAGCCCGAGTTCGAAGCACTGGCATCCACCAAAGGTGCAATGACACTCGACGGCGCACAGTGGGGCGTTCCTTACACTTACTACCAGTGGGGCGTTTACTATCGCGCGGACATCTTTGCCCAGTACGGCCTGACCGAACCATCCAACTGGGAAGAAGAACTGGCGAACTGCCAGGTCCTGCTCGACAACGGTGTGAAGTGCTACACAATCGGCACCAAGTTCCTTTGGACAGCCGGCGGCTGGTTTGACTACATCAACTCGCGCACGAACGGCTACGACTTCCATGTCGCGCTGGCACGTGGCGAAGTCGAGTGGACAGACGACCGCGTGCGTCAGACATTCGCCAACTGGCGTCAGCTGATCGACATGGGTGCCTTCATTGACGACCACCAGACATACAGCTGGCAGGAAGCACTGCCCTTTATGGTCAACGGCGAAGCCGCCGCTTACCTGATGGGTAACTTCGCGGTTGCAGCGATGCGCGACGGCGGTCTGGATGACAGCAAACTGGACTTCTACCAGTTCCCCGTCATCAACCCAGACGTTGATTTTGCAGAAGATGCGCCAACTGATACGTTCCACATCGCATCTGGCGCACAGAACATGGACGCAGCAAAAGAATTCTTGCGCTATGTCACATCTGCAGACGTTCAGACAAAGATCAACGGCGGCGACGCCTTGGGTCAGTTGCCTGTGAACGCGAACTCTTCCATCGATGCGGACAAGTTCCTCGAGCAAGGCTTCGACATGCTGTCGAACAATGCTGGTGGAGGCATCATGCAGTTCTTCGACCGTGACTTCGACGCCGAAATGGCATCTGTCGGCATGGAGGGCCTGCAAGAGTTCATGGTGTTCCCGGACAATCTGGACGACATCCTTGCGCGCCTCGAAGAGACACGCGCACGTATCTATAACTAATCACGTTTGGCGGGGATAACCCCTGCCCTACGGACCCCCGCCTGTTGCTTGGCGGGGGTCACCCCCTCAGACAACCCATCTGCAAGACCTTTAGTGGTCTTTCACATGTGTTGAACCATCAGGAGAGACGCCATGTCGGTATCCCCGGCTGCTTCCAGCCACCACGCCTCGACGCCTCAAAAGGGCTGGTATAAACGCAACGAGATTGCGATTACGCCGTGGCTTTTCCTGCTACCTGCAATCATTTTCTTCACAGTCTACGTGATCATACCTATCGGGCAGTCGTTCTGGATTTCATTCCACCAATGGGACGGTCTCGGCGAAAAGACATGGATCGGTACGGCCAACTATGAACGTTTGCTGGGCTGGGGCGATCAGAACATGGATCGCAAGTTCGAAACATCCTTTTGGAACAACCTCAGATGGCTGGTGCTTTACTTGCTCGCGATTCCTGCGGGTTTGTTCATTGCGTTGTTCTTGAACCAAACTGTACGCGGCATCCGTGTTTACAAGTCGTTGTTCTTTTTCCCGTTCGTTATCAGCCAAGTCGTTGTTGGTCTGGTTTTTAGCTGGTTCTATTTACCAAACGACGGCCTTTTCGACATCATCACCGGCTGGTTCGGGATTGATGTTAAAGGGGGTGTATTGGGCAACCCGAACACAGCCACCTACGGCATTATCGCCGCTGGCCTTTGGCCGCAGACGGCCTATTGCATGATCCTTTATTTGACGGGTCTGAACGCAGTTGACCCTGAACAAGTAGAAGCCGCACGTTTGGACGGTGCCAAGGGTCACAAGATGTTGTGGTATGTGATTTTACCCCAACTCAAGCCTGCGACATTCATCGCATTCGTTGTGACGATTATCGGCGCATTGCGGTCTTTCGATCTGATCAGCGTCATGACCAACGGCGGGCCGTTCGGATCAACCCGCGTACTGTCGTTCTTTATGTTCGAGGAATCACTGTCTGAATTCGGCTTCCGTATGGGATACGGTGCCGCCATCGCGGTTGTGCTGTTCTTCTTGATGCTCGGGTTCATCGGTTACTTCCTCTATTCCATGTACCGTGACGAAAAAGGGGCGCGCTGATGTTTCCTAAACCAATCGAAAAATCGTCCCGCACGTGGCAGATTTCTTACCAAGCCCTGCTGCCGTTTGCATTGATTGTCTGGCTACTGCCGCTGCTGGCTGTGGCCAACTTTTCGATCAAGCCAGAAGCGGATTTTGTGAACGGCAATTACTGGGGCCTCCCCAGCAGCTTTGAAGCGTTTTCGAACTACGGAAAGGTGTTCTTTGAATCCAATATGCCGAAGTATTTGCTGAACTCGCTGTTCATTACAATTCCGACGGTCATTGGCGCAGTAGCCCTGTCCTGCATGGCGGGATTTGCGTTGGGTATCTACAAGTTCAAAAGCAACTTGCCGATCTTCTTTATCTTCATTGCAGGCAACTTCGTCCCGTTCCAAATCCTGATGGTACCGGTGCGTGACATGACGATCAGCATGAACCTTTACGACACAAAGACCGGATTGGTGCTATTTCATATCGCGTTTCAAACGGGGTTCTGCACCCTATTCATGCGAAACTTTATACGCGCTTTGCCGTTCCCGCTGATCGAAGCGGCGCGCGTCGAAGGTATCGCTGAATGGCGTGTCTTCCTTTATGTGGTTCTACCACTGATGAAGCCCGCGTTGGCAGCACTGGCCGTGCTGATTTTTACCTTCATCTGGAACGATTATTTCTGGGCTGTCGTGCTGACCCAAGGGCCAAGCGCCCAACCCGTCACCGCTGGTATTACCGAGTTCAACTCGCAGTTCCGTGCGGCCTACCACCTGATGAGCGCAGGATCGATTGTGGCGGCTTTGCCGCCTGTCGTGATGTTCTTCTTGATGCAGAAACACTTTATCGCGGGTCTCACCCTCGGAGCTGTAAAGTAAACCTAAATGAATAGAACTTACCGTATTGACGACGGCCGCCAGACGCTTGTTTTGGCGGCCCGAAACGACCGTTTGCCAGAGGTCGTTTACTGGGGCACCGCACTTCCCTTGACTGAAAACTTGGACACGTTGCACGCCGCCCATGTGATCGACGTTACAGGCGGCATGCTCGACGAAAATCCCGACCTTTCGATCTGCCCAGAGGCAACCCGTAGCTTTCCCGGTCAACCCGGTCTGATTGTGCGCGACAGCGACGGTACGCCGCTGCTGCCCAAGTTCTGTTTTGAAAGCGTGACCCAGAACGGCACACTTGAACTCACTTACAAAGATGCGGCAAACGGGCTGACCCTAAGTGTTAGCTTTGCCAGCGATCCTGAAACCCATGTGATCACATGCCAAACTACATTGGACGCAAGTCGTCCTGTGCATTTGCACTGGCTGGCGGCTCCGGTTTTGCCCGGTCCGCAGCAATCCGATGAAATGATCGATGTATCGGGCCGCTGGTGTGGTGAATTCCAACTGTCCCGCACCGCTTGGGCCCCCGGGATGCGTTACCGCGAAAACCGCACAGGACGCACGGGGCACGAACACTTCCCCGGTTTGATCGTGCCCTGCCGCGGTGCGACCAACACCGAAGGCGAAGCATACGCTTTCCATTATGGCTGGTCAGGTGGTCACAAAATGATCGCCGAAGAACTGCAAGACGGGCGTCGCCAGATCCAATGGGGCCACGCCGCTCGTATGGAAACCGAAGCAGCGACACAGTTCAAGACCGCGCCGCTTTACATTTCTTACTCCAACACTGGCCTGAACGGTTGTGCCGTCGCATTCCAGCGGCACCTTCGCGACCGCATCGTTACATGGCCCAAGCCTGATGCACCGCGCCCCGTGCATTATAACTGCTGGGAAGCGGTCTACTTCGATCACAAACTACCCGTCCTGCAAGACATCGCCGACCGCGCCGCAAAACTTGGCGCAGAGCGTTTCGTGCTTGACGATGGCTGGTTCGGAAACCGCGATGATGACACACGGAGCCTGTCTGACTGGACCGTCGACCCACGCAAATACCCCGATGGACTTCATCCGCTGATTGAACACGTCCACAGCCTTGGCATGACCTTTGGCATCTGGTTCGAGCCCGAGATGATCAACGAAGACAGCGACATCCACCGCGCCCACCCTGATTGGGTTCTGGGCAGCGAAGACCAGACGTTGGGCCGCCAGCAAAAGGCGTTGAACATGGCATTGCCTGCCGTGCGCGACTACCTTTATGATCGCATGTCAGCGATCCTGCGCGACCATCAAATCGACTATATCAAATGGGACCATAACCGTGTTCTGCCGATGCCCGATGCATCCCAAACACGCGGGTCTTATGCGTTGATTGATCACTTACGCTCTGACTTTCCTCACGTCGAAATCGAAAGCTGTGCCTCTGGCGGCGGGCGTATCGATTTTGGCATTTTGCAACGCACACAACGTGTCTGGCTATCCGACAGCAACGACGCGCTAGAGCGTCTGCGCATTCAACATGATGCCGCGCTTTTCCTCCCACTTTCCGTCACAGGTAGCCACGTCGGTCCGCGCCACTGCCATACCTCTGGCCGTCATCTTGATATCTCATTCCGTGCATGGGTCGCAGCCCAGCGCCACATGGGTTTCGAGATGGATCCGCGCGAATTGGATGAGACCGAAACGGCCGTCCTGACCGAGGTCACAACCTGGTGGAAGCACAACCGCAACTGGATGCAGAAAGCGGATATTCTTCGCCTCGATAGCGCTGATCCTGCCGTGATCGCGGAACAGCAACTGTCGCGTGAAAAAGACCGCTTTGTCGTCTTCGCTGGCAAAGCCGCAACCAGTTCCCAGATTGCACCGCGCCCATTGCGCCTGACAGGGCTTGATCCGGCAGCGATGTACCGGATTGATTTGATCAATCGCAACACACTTCACCGCCTGTCGCGCGGAACGACAGCATTGAAATCCGGCGCCCTTGAGGTATCAGGCGCATATCTGATGCGTCATGGTGTGACATTACCGTGGTCGTTTCCAGACCGGATGTGGGTTCTCGAAGGCCAGCGACTATGACTACAGAACAGATCAAAGCCGAATGGATCGCGGTTGACTGGGGGACCAGCAACATGCGGGCATGGGCGATGTCTGCATCTGGCACTGTCTTGGCCGAGGCTTGCTCTGATCAAGGTATGGGAAAACTGGCGCGTGACGGGTTTGAACCTGCGTTACTCGCGCTAATCGGCGACTGGATCAACGGCCCTACAACTGTGATCGCCTGCGGCATGGTCGGGTCACGTCAAGGCTGGGTCGAAGCACCTTATGCCGCGGTTCCCTGCCCGACTTTGCCGCAAGGGCTGGTTCAGGCCCCAACAACCCATCCTGATCTGACCGTCTATGTCGTTCCAGGCATCATGCAGGCCGATCCGGCCGACGTCATGCGCGGTGAAGAGACCCAGATCACTGGATTTCTGGCCCGCAACAAAGGCTGGGATGGTGTGATTTGCTTACCTGGCACCCACACAAAATGGGTACATGTCAGCGCGGAAGAAGTGATCAGCTTTCAGACCTTCATGACAGGCGAGTTGTTCAATACCATTGCCACGCAAACCGTGCTGCGCCATTCAATTGCAGCAGAGGGTTGGGACGATTCAGCCTTTATCAACGGATTGGAAACAGCAATTGCACGACCGGAACGGCTCGCTGCGCGGCTGTTTTCGCTAAGGGCGCAAGGCTTGCTGAACGGCATGCAAGGAAACACCGCGCGCGCCCATCTTTCGGGATTGCTCATCGGTGCCGAACTGGCAGGTGCAAAACCCTACTGGCTTGGCCAACAGATCGCGGTGATCGGCGACAGCGGGCTATCGAAATTGTATGTGACTGCTTTGGCAACCCAGTCCGCCACTGCAACCCAAGTGAACGCAACCGCGATTACGCTGGCCGGACTAATGACCGCCTATCAGCGTCTTAAAGGATAACCTATGGACCGTCCCTTGATTGCCATTTTGCGCGGCGTAACCCCGTCCGAGGCCGCCCCGATTGCAGCCGCTTTGATCGATGCTGGCATTACAAAAATTGAAGTACCGCTTAATTCGCCTGACCCTTTCGATAGCATCAAAGCGATGGCCGGTGCTCATGGCAACGATGCGCTGATCGGTGCTGGTACGGTGCTTTCCGTCGAAGACGTCGACCGGGTGGCCCAAGCGGGCGGAAAACTGATAGTGTCGCCGAACTGTGACCAACGCGTAATTGTTGCGACCAAGACTGCGGGCCTGCAAAGCTGGCCTGGTGTGATGACCCCAACCGAATGCTTTGCCGCACTGAAGGCTGGCGCCGATGGGCTCAAGATTTTTCCAGCCAGCCTGCTTGGCCCCGAAGGTATCAAGGCAATTCGTGCGGTGCTGCCTAAAGGCACACAAGTCTACGCAGTTGGCGGTGCAGGAGCCGACAATTTCGCAGAATGGATGGCAGCGACGGCTGACGGGTTTGGCATTGGTTCTGCGCTTTACAAATCAGGCTTCACAGTCGCCGAAGTGGCCGCGCGCGCCCGCGATATGGTAGCCGCATATGACGCAGCCGCATCATGATCTATGACGAAAACCAATGCCAACTGGGCGAAGGGCCGCTTTGGCATCCTTTGCGCAAGCAGTTGTTTTGGTTCGATATCTTGGGGCAGCGTCTGCATACCAGAGGCCATCACTGGCAGTTTGACACCTACGTGAGCGCCGCAGGCTGGATTGACAGTGATACGCTGTTGGTTGCCTCGGCGCAGGCCCTAAACAAGTTCACGATCTCCACGGGTGCGCATGAAACTGTTTGTGAACTTGAGGCAGACAACATCGTCACACGCTCCAATGATGGCCGTGCTGATCCGTTTGGCGGCTTCTGGATTGGGACAATGGGGATCAATGCAGAAGACGGTGCAGGGGCGATCTACCGCTTTTACAAAGGCGAATTGCGACAACTTTACGCGCCAATCACGATCTCGAACGCCATCTGTTTTTCACCAGATGGTAAGACCGCCTACTTCACGGATACGCCGACACAACAAATCATGCGGGTGGCTTTGGACAGCGAAGGTTGGCCTGTCAGTGATCCTGTGCTGCACATCGATCTGCAAGGCACGTCATTCCGCCCCGACGGGGCGGTTATCGACGCAAATGGCAATCTCTGGAATGCTCAATGGGGGGGAGGGCGCGTTGCCGGATACGACCTGAAAGGGCAGTTCTTTGAAAGCTTCAGCTTTGCAGGCTGCCAATCGTCTTGCCCCGCATTTGGCGGCGATGATCTGACCACACTGTTCTGCACCAGCGCCGCCGTTGGTCTTGACGGGCCGGAACAAGGCAAGACATTTGCCGTTGAAACAAACATTCTTGGCCAGAAAGAACATCAGGTTATTCTCTAGCCTGCCTCGCTTTGTACCAAATACTCAAAAGGTCCCCCCATGAAACGCACTCTCGGCGTCTGCTATTACCCTGAACATTGGCCCGAAGAACAATGGACCACAGACGCCGCGCAAATGGTGGACACCGGCCTGACATGGGTCCGTATCGGTGAATTCGCATGGAGCCGGATGGAACCCAGCCCCGGCACATTCACATGGGACTGGCTTGACCGCGCGGTTGAGGTTTTGGGTCAGGCGGGACTTAAGATCATACTTGGAACACCGACGGCTACTCCGCCGCGCTGGATGGTTGATAAACATCCCGACATGCTTGCGGTAGATGCCCAAGGGCGTACCCGCAAATTCGGATCTCGTCGACACTATGATTTCAGCCACCTGGGCTACCGCGATGAATGCCGCCGCATTGCCCGTCTGATGGGCGAGCGATACGGGGGAAATCCGCATATCGCAGCTTGGCAAATTGACAATGAATACGACTGCCATGACACAACGCTCAGTTACTCAGACGCTGCGCGGAAAGGTTTTCAGGATTGGTTGGCGCAGAAATACCAATCGACCGATGCGCTGAACCGGGCATGGGGCAATGTATTCTGGTCGATGGAATACGATACATTCGACCAGATCGATCTGCCCAACTTGACGGTGACCGAACCCAACCACCCCCATCAACTGGCTTTCAGACGCTACAGTTCAGATCAAGTGGTCGCTTTCAACAAAGTCCAAGTCGATGCTTTGCGTCCACTAACCGATGCACCTTTGATCCATAACTATATGGGACGCATCACAACTTTCGATCATTGGAAAGTTGGCGCCGACCTCGACATCGCATCATGGGATAGTTACCCGATTGGCTTCCTTTCTGACAGACTTGAAGGCACGCCAACCTTCAAGCAAGCCTACCTGCGCCAAGGACATCCTGACAACCAAGCCTTCCATCACGACCTGTACCGTGCTGTCGGAAAGGGCCGGATGTGGGTCATGGAACAGCAACCCGGCCCCGTAAACTGGGCGCCTTACAATCCCGCCCCGTTGGCTGGCATGGCACGACTTTGGGCATGGGAAGCATTCGCCCACGGCGCCGAAACGGTTTGCTACTTTCGCTGGCGGCAGGCTCCTTTTGCCCAAGAACAAATGCACGCAGGCCTGTTGCGCCCCGATAGCGCCCCTGCCCCTGCACTGGCCGAAGCCCGACAAGTCGCGGATGAAATTGAAGGCATGGCAGAAGTTGGGACCGCCAAAGCCCAAGCAGCACTTGTCTTTGACTACGAAAGCGCGTGGGGATGGGATGCCCAACCACAAGGCGCCGATTTCGAGATGTTCCGTCTGGCGTTCGCGGCATACTGCGCCATGCGTCGCGCAGGGCTAAGCATCGATATTCTGCCGCCAGAAACTCCGGATTTAAGCGCCTACAAATTGGTCATGGCCCCCGGCATCATGTCCCTGTCAGATCCGCTACGCGCCGCGCTGCAAACATTCAAAGGGATCGCGTTGATCGGCCCGCGAACCGATACCAAAACCAACGAGATCGCTATCCCAGTGCCGCTAGGGCCAAATCTTTCCGGTATTGATGTCAGCGTCGCTCTGACCGAAAGCATGCCCCCGGATGACAGTATCCCGTTGCAAGGCGGCGGACAGTTTCTGCATTGGTTCGAGCACCTTGAAGGTGGGGCGGACGTGTTCGCACAAACATCCTCTGGTCAGCCTGCAATCATGGGCAACGCGCATTTGCGTTATCTGGCTGGCTGGCCCGATGACGCGACCTTTGACCAGATCATTGCAGACATTTGTGCGGAATGCGGCATCCAATCTACGCCGCTTCCTGACGGGCTGCGCGTCCGCGACTCAGCAACCCACCGCTTTGTCTTTAACTACGCCAAACATCCACAAGACTGGAACGGCACAACCATCGCTGCTGCAGGTGTTCATTGGGAGCCGCTGCCATGACCCATTTTGGTACCACCAAAAAAGGCGAAGACATAGAGCGGGTCACCATCACGGCGGGCGACTTGTATGTGAGCATCCTAACCTTCGGCGCGATTGTGCAGGATGTGCGGCTTTCAGATGTGCCGCGCAACCTGACCTTGGGGTCAGAGGCTCTGGCGGATTATGAAGCCAAAATGGGCTATTTCGGCGCAATTATTGGCCCGATTGCAAACCGGATCAGCAATGCCCGCGTGCGTCTAGATGGAATGATGTACGAGCTAGAGCGCAACGAGAACGGCCAAACACACTTGCATTCCGGTGCAGATGGCTGTCACCGCAAAGTCTGGCGCATTACCGCGCAGACGACAGACAGCGTTACACTTGGCCTTTCGATGCCCGATGGCGCTGCGGGTCTTCCTGGACAGCGTGAAATCAGCGTGACCTACAGCGTCAGCGCACCAGCGACACTGACCATGACCATCGATGGGGCGACTGACACAACCACCTGCATGAACTTTGCCAGCCACATTTATTGGAACCTCGATGGGACCAAAACCTGGGCAGGGCATGCAATGCAGATCGCTGCCGAACACTATCTGCCTGTCGATGAGATCGTTTGCCCGACCGGAGAGGTCACCGCGGTTGCAGGCACCGAAATGGATTTTCGCAAAACACGAATTCCGAAAATCAGCGCACCAGCGCTGGATCATAATTTCTGTCTATCGGACACTGTGGCACCCCTGCGCAATGTGCTTTGGCTGACGGGACAGTCAGGTTTGCTGATGACAGTTGCTACCACGGAACCGGGCATCCAAATACACGACGCTAGCAGTTCACACCGTCCAGACAAGCCGACCTACGAAGGATTCGTCATCGAACCACAGCGCTGGCCGGATGCACCCAATAACTCAGGCTTTCCTTCGATCAAAGTGACCCCGAACAAGCCCTATCATCAAACGACCAGTTGGACTTTCAAACGCTAACTGCCCCGATACGTCGAAAAGCTGAATGGCGACACAAGCAGCGGCACATGATAGTGTGACGTTGGATCATTCATTCCAAAGCGAAGCGGGATTTCGTCCAAAAAACTGATATCCTGATCGCAACCGAAATAGTCCCCCGCCTGAAACACAAGCTCATAGCGCCCAACAGCAAAATCCCCAGCAGGCAAAATCGGGCTATCAGTGCGCCCGTCATCGTTCGTGACCATACCGACGATATGCGCACGGGTTTCGCCCTCAATCCGTAAAGGTCAATTCTCATCCCAGCGGCAGGCAAACCGCTGGCTGTATCCAGAACATGTGTAGTCAAATAACCGGTCATTTGGACCCTCCCGTTTGGTCTGTTAAACTTAATCGGGCTACGTGCGATGTCACGCAGCTTTTCGAAGCGGCACTTGCAAGAAATTCGCTATAATCGACCCGCGCTGTGCTGTCGCACCCCCCTGATTTATGCTGCGGTGCAGCTATATGAGGTTCAAGCGGACAAGGCCGCCCAGAAAGATGACCTAAGTCATGGAATTAGAGACACTTCTTTTATCACGCATCCAGTTTGCAGCGAACATTTCGTTCCACATTCTGTTCCCTACAATCACCATCGCGCTGGGGTGGGTGCTGCTGTTCTTCAAGCTTCGCTACAACCGCACCGGCGAAGAACGCTGGATGGAAGCGTATCGCTTCTGGGTGAAGATCTTTGCCCTGTCGTTCGCGATGGGCGTGGTTTCCGGTATTACCATGTCCTTCCAGTTCGGCACCAACTGGCCGGGCTTTATGGAAAAAGTCGGCAATATCGCAGGTCCGTTGCTAGCCTATGAGATCATGACAGCATTCTTCCTAGAGGCTGTTTTCCTTGGCATCATGTTATTTGGTTTTAGCCGCGTGCCCAACTGGGTGCATACGCTAGCGACCTTCCTTGTGGCATTCGGCACCATGATGTCCGCCTTCTGGATTATCGTCCTGAACTCTTGGATGCACACCCCCCAAGGATTTGAGATGATCGACGGAGTGGCCCATGCAACCGACTGGTCAGCAATCATCTTCAACCCGTCTATGCCATACCGCTTTACCCACATGGTTCTGGCCAGCTTCCTGACCGTCAGCTTCCTGATTGCAGGCGTCAGCGCGTTCCGTTGGTTGATTGGTGGACGCACCGAAGGTGTGCGCGTTGCTATGAAAACTGCGATCATTTGCGCGGCACTGTTGATCCCCGTACAAATTTTGGTTGGCGACTTTCACGGTCTGAACACCAAGGAATATCAACCGGCCAAAGTGGCCGCGATGGAAGGAAACTGGGAAACAGCCACCGGCGTGCCGCTGATCTTGTTCGCGATCCCGGACGAGGAAGCCCGCGAAAACAAGTTCGAGATTGGTATCCCAAAACTGGCGTCTTTCATCCTGACCCACGACTCGAACGGCGAAGTCAAAGGCCTGAATGATTTTGTCACTGAAGATGGTGAAATCCTGCATCCTCGCGTGACACCTGTGTTCTGGTCATTCCGCGTGATGGTTGGCACAGGTTTGTTGATGTTACTGGTCAGCTGGTCGACGACCTATATGATCATGCGCCGCAAGCGCGGTGTCGAAGGGCTGCCCAAACCAATGCTTTATGCGCTGGTAGGCATGAGCTTTAGCGGTTGGCTTGCCACTCTTGCAGGTTGGTACACCACTGAAATCGGACGCCAGCCTTGGCTGGTCCACGGTGTTATGACCACAAAAGAGGCGGTCGCTGATGTGCCTGCACCTTTGGTTCTGTCGACTTTGATCGCCTATCTGGTGGTTTATGCGGCGCTATTGTCGGCCTATATCTTCGTGATCTTCTATCTGGCCCGCAAATCCGCACGTGGCGAAGACATCGGCACACGGATCGCACCAACACCAGCAACTGGCCCGCGCGCCATGCCAGCGGAGTAAGCGCAATGAACTATTTTGGTGATCCGACAATTTGGCTGCCCTTCGTCTTTGCAGGGCTGATGGGTGTGTCGATCCTGATCTATGTAATTTTGGATGGGTTCGACCTTGGCGTCGGTGTTCTGTTCCCCTTCGCAGAAGAAGACGAGAAAGACCGCATGATAGCGTCCATTGGCCCGTTTTGGGACGCGAATGAAACTTGGCTGGTTCTTGCAGTCGGCCTGCTGCTGGTGGCGTTTCCGTCAGCGCATGGGGCCATTCTGACGGCACTCTATCTACCTGTTGCGATCATGCTGATCGGCCTGATCCTGCGCGGCGTGGC
>Ga0075467_10003167_pt1 | contig 12710 bp, 6 predicted proteins | sample DEB08_DNA_9_FD_75067 | JGI IMG/M metagenome (GOLD analysis project Ga0075467, IMG submission 75067) | Aqueous microbial communities from the Delaware River and Bay under freshwater to marine salinity gradient to study organic matter... | ecosystem: Environmental > Aquatic > Marine > Coastal ...
AAATGCCAGAGGTTCATCAAACATTTTTACCTCGTCTTCCTTATCCAATCCCAAAGGTATCTTGGCCAATATTTTGAACTCCCCTTCATCCCCTTTACGTTGCAGCAAATAAATTTCTGGGACATGAAATGATGTAGACTCCCATTTCGACTCAACTAGTCCCTTTGCTTCCAAAGCATCAGTAATATTGGCATAGTGTGATAGCGTCATATGCGGTGTAAATGATCCCTGCTTTCTCTGATCAGTGCACGACGGGAAATGATTCTCAAGCAACGTTTGTAGGGCAATCAAAGGCTCTTCATCACCGTCGTAATCAGCAGCAGGCGCTGAATACTTGCTCTTTGGATGTGCCCATAACACGCCTCGATCCTTACCCCCAAATGTACCAAACGTGTCAATTTCTACATCAAATGGTTTGAACTGAGTTGCCACACTTGTCAGAGTTATTGAAAGTTGTTCACGAAACTCTGAGTATTGTTCTTCTTTGCTTTGATCAGATTCTTTATCAAAACTTGGTTCTAGAAATGGATACAGCAGGTTTGCATGTGGCGGCCATCTAAAAAATCCTGGATCTTTGAGTTCTCTGCGCACATTAGAGAGTCGCTCCCATGCAGTTGTTGCAGATGGTGGTGGAACTAGGCAGATAGTGAGACAGTGTGATTTGCGTGACGGAAAAGTGAATGGATTGCCACTAAAAAGCTGTGTAGATGATTGTCCGGCGGTTGTTTCTACTGTCTCACTGTTTTGCTCTTCTGTCATCTGTGGATTGTTGTTATCATCATCTTCCTCATCATTTAAGCTTTTAAGGAATTCCAACGCCGCTTTCCGTCCACTCTCCATAGCATCCTCTCTACTAGATCTCTCGATAGAAGTGCTTGACTCTCCATCGCCGCCATTATCAGCAGATTCAGTATTTTCTTCACTCATCAGCCCAAGCTCAATTTTAAGTCTGCGCGCCGTTTCCTTTCCATCCACAAACCAATCTTTTTTATCTTCCGCCGATGGCGCTGTAGGATTGATGGGTTGATTGCTATCGGTAGATGTTGGGTCATTCGAGGCTGCACGCAAGGGGAAGGAAAGGCGACGATGATGGCGATGCAGGCACCTACTGCTGGAGAGGCAGAATGCTGTCAGTGCGGATGGTATTCCCTTCATGGAGAGGGTAAGCTGAGGAGACGCAATCGAAGAGGTTGTGCTTCTTATTGGCATGCGATGCATCGATGATGGATGGATGTCCGCGCCATCTTTTCGATGCGGATACCGGTGAGACACGATGACATGCCGAGACGTTTAAGGAAACGGCACCAAACTACAGAAACGAGAAACTGCCTCTTTTTCTTGTGTCCTCAAATTTGAATGAAGAGGCGGCAAACCGCCACTTTACCCCAGCACCCAGCATTATCTCTTTTGAATCAAGAAGGGTAGTTTTGAGTGGTAGTAGTCTTCTCTGCGGCTGTATGTGTATTGTAGTCAACAAGTAATATATCGACAAGTATGGCGAAGAATCATCCACAAGTGTTTGTCGGCGGCGATGGCACTACTAAGAACATATCTATATCTTCTGACAAACTCAAACAGAAGAGCAGATTCAGTCTCAATTCCATCATTGATAATCTTCCAAAAATGTGCAAGGATGAATTGTGTCATGGCAATGACATGGACGATACTTTCTCAATCACCTCAGACGGCAGCACTTTTAATGGTTTAAACTCGATTCATACGGATGCCTTCGCCGCAGAGGTGAACGTCTTGAATAGAGAAGGTGAGTATTTGATGAGGTTGTCATCTGTATTATCGACAAAGAGTTGCAATCCTATTTACCGAGTCGTTATCTCACCCACACGATGTCGTATCTTCAAAATTTAGTTGTGAAACCAGTCAAAGAGAAGAAGGAGAAAGTGCCTTCACCTACTGGAATGATGCAATCACGGACCACGAATAGGAGAAGTGTGAGTAGGTCGCCACGAGTTAGACAGCAGAAGACAGTTTCACGTAAGAAGCTATAGTAGGGTCGTTCAGGGGACGGACATGATCATTGTATAAATGGATGTTGGCTTAAACAACTTTATATGCTAGATACACCAATCGTGCAGTTTGAAAGAGTTTAAGATGAATACTAGCACAAATTATCATTATTTGTGTTCATCATTTTCGTGTCATTGGGTTGCTGATCCCACAAACCTTCTTTATATGTAGATTCGACATCTGCACTGTCGCGTAGGAGGATAATCTTCTCTTTGGTTCCTTGACAGAATGCGAAGAAGTCTGAAGCTTCCATTAGAGATGCGCGTTCTTTCATCTCATCCTCCCCCTCAGCACTATTATTTTCAGTAAGAGCAGTGCCTTCAACCCGACTATCATCGTGTTCTTTTACATTCCATTCCGCCAGGTAGGGATCATCATTTTGCAACGATTCTATGCCATCATTAGAGGCAATGAAGAATAGTAAATCTTTGTATTTTTCTAGCCATGGCTTGGCATCAAACGCAACTCGATCTTGATGTGAGGTCTCCTTCGTTTCTTTCTGGCGATTGTCATTCACCACTCCTGAGAATGAGAACCCAGCGTCTATTAATATTTTGAGCCTTCTCTCAGTCAAATTGGTCTTCCCACCCTTCTTATATAGCTTATATTGTGCTCTTTGGCTTGCGACCCAATTGGAGAGTGTAGGATTATCAGGATAAGTCGACGGAACAAGGAAGTCACCATGCTCCTCTTTGTATTTGTACAATTCATCTAACCTTTGCATCCACTTGGCGTCTCTAGAGTCAAACTCGAATCCAATGCTGGTCAATTGTGCAATTTTCTCAGCAGTCAACCTAGGGACCTTTCTTTTGCCTTTCTGCTTGGATGATCCACCACCGTTGTTACTACTACTTTCTGCTGCTTTTGTTGACGTTGTGGCATCATCAGTACCGGTCTCCTCATCTTCACAACTCTGTCGCTTGTAATGCATTCGTTGGTCTGCAATCCATTTATTTAATGCAACTAATTCCGGATCATCACTGTCATCTGGGATGTTGCAGTTACCATGGTCCTCTTTCCACTTTGAGAGTCGCTGGAAGCTTTCGTTCCAAGTGTTCGAGCGTCGACTCCATACAAAACAAAGATCATTGAGTAGTCGTACTCTCTCAGAAGAGAGCTCTGATTTAGACCCATCTCCTTTTGTATAGAGTGTGTACTGCACTTGCTGTCGCTTCACCCATGAGCCAAGACCACAATTAGCGTGAGGAACTAGCGTATTCCCATTCAATAGCTTGAAAGCTTTTAGTTCTTCGTAAGAACTCATCCACCGTGAGTTCCTAGGATCCCAGTCAAATCCAATTTGATCTAGAGCAATTAACTTGTAGGGATCAGCGTGGATGGAATCAGGTTCAACCTCATCAAAGACCGAGGCATTGTCATCTTGATCATCACTAATGGTGCCAGATGATCCATCCTCTACGGATCCAGCTCGCCTCCTCTGCTTACCATCCTTACGATTGCGACCTACCCAAGCCGAGAGTTTTGCCGTTTCAGGACAATTCTTACTATCTTTCGATGCAAAATTCTGCTTCACATTGCAGTGTCCAGTTCGCTCTTTGTATGCCTTGAGCTTTTGAAAGAATTCGTTCCAGGTATTTTCTTCTTTCAACAGAGTTTCACACTCATTCTTGGCCACAGTTTGAGCATTGCATTTGGCAGCGTTGTACTTTTTTCGACATGCACGTACGAGGGCTTGTGCTTCCCGAAGAGCAACTAGAGAATCGCGAAGAGCCATTTGACATTGGTATCGATCATGCAAGGCTTTGTCCATCCTCTTCCTCGCTTCACTTTTGTCATCATTATTCGGCACAGGTAGATGAGATGAAGATTCTTTTCTTCGTTTGGAGGAAGAAGTTGTTGTGTGTAAATCAGATTCAGAAGGCCCACTTGCAGGACGTTTGGAACGCGGCTTTGATGTTGATGACAGTTGTCGAGACATTACTGACGAGTCATCATTAAGTTTCTGTGTTTGTGATAATTGCTGCTGTTCTTCCATCCACCTTCCAAGTTCATCTTCCGAATATGTGTCATCAAGAAGTAGGTTCTGCGCAGTCTCTGGATAATCATCGCCTTCAACGGATAATGATTCACCTGCTGAGCATTTTTGTGGAATTGAGCTTTGACTAGAGGACCGCTTCTTTTGTTTCGTAGTAATAGGACTGCATTTCAACGTAGTAGAGGATGCGTTCGCAGTGCTAGTGCAGGTGTCATCTCCGCCCAGCGATTTTTTTGTGACGACGGAACTCATCATGTCTTGGCAGCGAATCTCTATGGCTGGAGACCAAAACAGAGGAGGCCTATTCGCTGCAACTGTCTGCTGCTAATTGAGAAGTTGTAGGTTATAAATACTGTTCGATGGATTGCGTTGTGGTTATTTCCTACTTACTACTCCGCTCGCCATTGTCATTTGTCATTTTCCATTTCAGAGTTGTTGTCCAACAAAAAATTTCATGGTTTCAGATTTTGAGGAGAAGAGGGCAGCCCCCGAGGGGACCCCCCACAGTGCTTAGATTGAAGAAGATCTCACGCAACATCACAGGATTTCAAATGTGATGTTCGTGGAAGAGTTGGACGGTCGGTTGGAGTTGGAAGGTGACAGAATTGCGTTAGTTGGATAGATTGATGCTCTGCTATTGACATCGCATATCCTGAAGCAGAATAAGAAGATGATGTTGCGTAGAGATCGACGTGCTCTCTGCAGCATGTCTGCAGCACTCATCATATCAACATGTGTTCTTCGTTCGGAATCCGTTGTGGCATTTGCCCCTCCATCTACAAGTGCTGCAAAACGTCGAATTCAAAATTCCATGCTTCTCGAAAGTACAGCAAATAATGGAGAAATGGTTCTAGCCAGGGATGGAGATCGACTGCTAAACGTGGCCTTTTCCAACTTAGATGACAGAGACAAATATGAAACAGTGCTTACTGGACTGTGCGCCAAAGTTATTGATGGAGGTGCAGCTAATTCAAAGAATGGTCTCGTAGATCCGATTCGACTTATGGAAGAATCAAATAGTAATGGGATTACTATTGGGCCTAGAGGAATCATATCGTTGGTTGATGTGAGTGTAAATATGTTATTGTGACTGCTATTGTTTCATTGGCTTATAACATCTCATGAATTTGGATTATCTTTTCGTCCTCATTGGAATAGGCTACTGCATTGGCATCGGACGCGCGTATTATGGCAAAGATACTTTCGCTGGCAATAACTAATGGGTCAATTTTGAGGTATGGTACTCTTCAGGGCGAGATCAATCCTTTTCCACAATCTTCAGCTTCAGCATTTCCCTTTGGCAATAGAAACAATAATGATATCGAGAGGTTACAGAATTTACCTGCAGTACCAGTGGATGATAGAGCGGCAGAAGTGTCCCAGGCAGTTTTATTTTCGGGTATTGTTGGAGGTTGCGTGGCCATAAATGCATTTGGCGGTTTGTTTGGGATGGAAGACTTGACACCGATTACAAATCTAGTAGTGGGAATTGCAATTACCACTGTCGTGGTAGACAATTTCTTTGATGCCATCGTCATGGGTGGTTCTGCGGTGGCCAAGATGAATGAGGACAAGCTGCCAGCTGGCGCAAAGAATATGAGCGCACCTCAAAAGGAAGACATGCCGATGGGGATTGGGACGGGCAGTATGACCGGATCAGTTGTCCGAGGACTTAGTCGCCTTTTGAATGTCAATACAGAAAGAGACTGTCAATGCGAAGCTGCAGCTGTGTTTGCTGCGTATAGTTTAGGGCTGCCCTGCTTTGCATTCCAACCAAATGCTTTGGAAGGGGCTTCCTTAGTTATTGATTCTATGAGGAGCGAACCAAGAACCGACGACGATGCTCAAAACATCCAAGGATCATTGGACAACTTGGCGTCGGATTCTGGATTGCTGAAGATGCTTATTTGGCTCCTTGCACCTGTGGCAATGGAGTTGAGCAAGTACCCTCAACTAATGTCGTCTGATCCGTGTGAGGCTCAAGGTTTCGTCAATCGTCTCAGTGATCAAGCGAGAAATAATATGCAATACGCGAGTGCTTTGTTGGATGCATTACCGGAGAATGAGGAGCAGACCAATGACTACCTTCGTTGGGCACTAGCTGAGGCTGATCTTCTACTGAGGAATAATAAGAACATAATCGATGCCTTATCAAAGGCACTAGCTGGCGGTGCAGCAACAGTCGGTGATTGTGTAGCAATACTTGAAGAATGGTAACGGCCCTCGATTATACATTATATATCACAAGTCTAAGATCATATGTTTCACCAAGAGAGCATCTCGTGTAATCACAAATATAAGTATTTCTCTATCGGTGGTGTTATGATGTACTACGTATAAACAAACACCCCATTACTTACACAAATTAGCATCCATGCTTATAAACATGGCCAATCGAAGATGCCACCACACTGGCACAATTCACGTTCACAGCCATTTGCTGTGGCTACATCTTCTTTATGTCCCTTCCCCTAAAGCACCATGTTATACATTTTCACTTTCCAACTTGGCACTTTTGTTCCCACTGTGCGAATATTATGATCATATCCAAGTTTCTCCCTTTCCTAGTCCATTGCTTTACAACGATGCCACATTAAGCGCCACCTTTAAAAACTCATAAATGAAATAACCGATGGCAGTGCTTGGAATCTTTTCGAAGCATGCAGGCCCGAGTCCATTGAACAACACATGAATTCCCTCATGCTTTCCAACGTGGTAAAGTCCAGAAAACATGTTGGAATACTTTTTGACGGGCTTGTCTTTCTCTTCACTCTTATCGATGTTCATACTTTGCATCTGCATACGTCTGCGGATGACATCGAGGGGATGAGCGGATGCCTGAGCAGCAGCTCCACCGAGGGCACCTAACAGAAGCAAGGCAGCTGTTCCCACAGGACCAAATGCCAACTCCCACCTCTTCTTCAGTGTTTCGTACACCATAAACTCAACACCTACATATGGGAACATGGCAACAAGTGTGGGCCCAAGGCCTCGGTAAAGACCTCCAATACCAGAGCTACGGTAAACCATGGAGAGAGCACCGGGAATTGACTTGCACTTATCAGGATAAAGTGTAAGCATTGTCTTCACAACTTCAAGAGGATAAACAATACCGGCGGCTACCATACCAGCAACACCACCCGCAAACAGTCTGGATCCTGCATGAAGCGACCCAGCGGAGGCACCCGCTGCAAGGCCTACGCCTGCCACTAACATCTTCCTCTTAACAAACTCATAGACAAGGAACTGTGTTCCTCGGCTGGGAGCGACCTTGAGGCAGTTGGCACCATTACCTTTGAACATACCGCGGAAACCCTCCTTCTGCCATGTTTTCTTCAATTCATCCGTCATAGAGGTAACTGCGTCACCTCTGCACATCATGACAGTGGAGACCATTTCGATAGGAGCACAAAATGTTCGTGAGATGATACCAGCGATGGCACCAGCATAAACAAGTTTGACGCCCTGAGCGGCAGGTGAGCTAAAGCCCGACAGCCAAGTTGTGCCCATGACGGAAGCTGCAGCTGCTACCGCGAGAAGAGGAATGGCTTTGGCGGCATATTGAAGGGCATCATTGGTTTTGCCGTCTTTGATGGCGACAGATGCAGATCCACCATTCACCCGGAGAGGAATCTGTATGGCCTTGTCAGCATCCACGGCGTTCACGTCATTTGTATACTGTAGAGGGGCGACCTTGCTGGCGTTGGGACGCTGCCTGATTTTGCTTTGATCAGATTTTGTATTTATTGTCATTGTCATTGATGCAGCGTTTGCAATAGGTGGCATTGAAAGAACCTGGAAACCACGGACCACTACGGGAAGAGCCAGGGAAGATAGAAGAGTTGATAAAACTCGCATTGATAAGATGTGCTTGTTCTTGTGCAATTGAAGCTAACTGTGATGCTCTATTGCCTTCTTTTTCCAACAACAATTATGACCTTCGCGAATCGGATAGCAGTAGATAAGTGCAGTAGTTTGGAACAATGCTCTTTAGAATCTTTTGGGATGTGAGGTGTATGGTGCGTAGCGTTGGGGAGCAGCTGACCAATGCTGTTGAGCGGCTTGTTGGCTTCTCGGAGTGTGAGTTGTTGCGACGTGGCCGACCAAGTCGTACTATTCCGACCGTAGGAAACTCTCCCGCCTTTCTGAGACAGCTGTCTCACACCGTCAGACGGCCGAGGGCCTAAAAAGACTGAAGATTCTTTTGGAACTTTGAGAAGATGCATCCATGTCCAAGTAAAGTCGTGCTATCTTTTCGAACTTAGAGCCGAAGACTACTCTCTCTAGAGGCAACACATAGCAAGGAAACAAGAGCGTTCACATAATAGTACTCCTAATAACTAATACATTTTCCCAGATCTAAAACATTGTTCTTGATGTTCCTGATCGATGACTCTGCTCCATCCGACTTGCTTGGCTGAAATACTGGCTTTGAGCCTGGCTTTCACCTTCACTATACTCTTGGCTGTACTCGCTTCCATCATCTCCGTCTTCAGTTTCATTATCATAATCACTGTGTTCTTGGCTATTATTGTCGTCATAATAACTTGCTTCATCATCTTCACTATTTGTTCTGCTTGAACTAGAAGTACTGCCACCATCTCCTTCCTTGACAAGCCTCTCCTTTTCACTATACTCTGAAGCCTCATCATCATCTGCAAGAGCATTATTAACAGCACTACCTCCAACAGCACGTGTCTTACCCCAAGAGAAGTCATCCATATTCCAGAACGAATACACAGGAAGGATGAGGTAAAATACTGGCAGCCCCACAATGAAGTAAACAGAGAACCACCATAAATATTCCCATCTTGAGCGCAGAATGAATACAACCACTTGAACACCCATGATGATACCGTAAAGAATGAGCAGAACTTTGGATACTGGCAAGTCTTCCACAAACACCAAAAACAACAAGTACACCGCGTAACAGAAACTTGCTGGCAGAATCATCGTCGCAATCAGATCAATGAACACCACTACCTTCATGGATACGCAGCACACTCCACACATCGTGTTGACCTTAAGGAGCTCAAACATATTGTGAACGGTGGAGTTGATCCAACGACGGCGCTGGGAGAGCAAGATTCGGAATGTGTGCGGCACGATGGTCCAACACGTGGCTTCAGGGATGAATGTCAACGAGCGATCAGGATAATACTTCAAAAGAAGCGTGGTAAGCATACGATCTTCTCCCAAATGGTACAAATTCTTCTCGTGCAGTGTCTCAATATCGTTACGGGAGTATTCGTACAGCACGCCATCTCCGGGAAGCAGAGGGGTTCCGTCGTCGGCAATGATACGGTACATTGTGAAACACCCAGGCAAACATGTAACGCATCCAAATGCAGCTTCGAAGGCCTTCTTCAAGTGGTGGGAGTTATAGTACTCAAACACCTGGATCATCGTCACCCACGAGCTTGACTTGTTATCGACCTTGGTTTCACCACAGAGAGCCAGCACCTTCTCTTTCTTGTCCATTCCGTACACCATGTGTGTGATAGACATTGTATCCACGCGAGTATCGGCATCAATGGCCATGAGGAAGCGGACCATGTCAGCTTGAAGATTCAGATCAACCATGCCACGCTGGATGGCAGAGTCAAGCTCAGTCAACTCACGACCGTAGTGAATGCGGTTGTAATATCCCATGATAATCAGCTGAGAATCACGCTTACCACGGTTACCAGGCTTGGCCGAAGTTGTCGTTTCCTCGGGAAGTCCACACTTGACGACAGCGATGTACTTGAGGAACTTGTGCCCCTTCTGGAGGATTCCATGATACACACGGGCGCGATTCTTAGTATGGATAACACCAATACAATCGTACTCAAACGTGTCGTCTTCAAACTCATCGATATCGAACCCAAGAATGTTAGCAAGATGTTCAGGGGTGGACATGTCCTCTCCATTACCTGTCACCACCCCATCTGCCACCATCAGCAACACCTTGTTCTCGTCTGGGTATGTGGTGTTCAGAACCGACTTGATCGTTTTACGCAGCTCATTATCACCCTCATTATAACAAGGCACCATAATCATCACGGGACTCATTACATCCTCTTCTGTGTAGGTTCGATGACGAGGGCAAATATACATCATTGATGCAAGGAACTGAATGACCATCAATGTGGCCACAAAGATAAGCATAGTATACATCAGAATGTTGAGTGTAGCGCAGAAAGTATCCGTAGAATCATCTAGAATTCCCCTGTAGAACATCTCCTCAAGACAGTGGACATATTCTGTGGTGCCGAATAAGTTTTCGTAGAGATCAGTACCATCCCCACCCAACGAGTTCATGATGACTTTGTTCATAGTGGGAGTTAGGTAGGCGGCCGGATTGTTATCAAGAGACTCATCTTCACCATCAACTTTCGGGTCGCGGTTTTCATTAATCTTCTTGATGTAGTTGGTCACATCGTAGACTCGATTGTAGAGAGCAAACCACTGGGCACCTTCGCCGTTCAAACCTACTGTTGTGTGAGATAATATCCCGCGGTGGTAATCACCGAGGAACTTGGCCGTCCCATTCGATCCTGCCGCGAAGGTGTGACATGTTATACCGAGAAGTATGTCAAGGTCGGTAAAGCTTTGGCATGTGGGGTTGGTGAAATTGTTATCCGGTGCGTATACATTCAGTTTGTAAGCTTCAATCTTAGCCACATCCAAGCACTTGTCGGGAAGCGTTACCGGGGCGGCACGAGGGAAGACCTTGGAGGCATCTTTACCCAAATAGTCCACAATTCCCTTTGACCCTCCAGGATGTTTTTCGATAAGATCCTCTACATCATAAATAGTCCCGTGGACAACAACCCAGCTCTCGCCGTTTTGGAGCCAAACATCCTGCATCGAGAAGATAGTATCTTCCTTGCAAAGCAAGAGAGGCACGAAACCAAAAGCACCAACGAAGAACACAGAGCATGAAATCATGATCAAGAATAATGCAACCTTCTCACGCCATGCCTGCTTGGCATCCTTTGTCGGTCTCATAATACATTTGTTCGGGAGAGGAAAGGTAATAATCCACGCAAAAGATGCCCACAGACGTCCCTCGGTAGCCTTATTCTCCCGCCGTTCCGAAGGCTCTGGCACGCTCGCACTCATAATTGACTGACGCGTCATTACAGTCGAATTCCCCCCTACTGACTCGGAGGCCCATGAGAAACGAGCCTTGGGAACGAGCATCTGCGACCCATTGATGGATCGGGTGCCAGAACTGCCAGAGTACGAATATGCGTCTCTCATTCCGCCACCTTGCACAACTTGATATTGAGAATTAGGCATGGATTGTTGATACATCATTGGATGACTGCCGCCACTACTGCCACTACTCCCTCCGTAAGCGGAAGCTCCTCCATTCACGAAATCTCCCCCACTTCCTTGAAGCGGTTGGCTAAGATAGCTTCGACCCACACTCCCTCCCCCAAAGAACTGGCTGTTGTTATTGTAACCACTCCCACTACCGGCAGCACTGATTCCTTCTCCCATATTATTGCTATTGTAACTACCCCCAGGCGCAGAATGGGCACTGCTCATCATCACAGGAGGTATATTACCAACTTGACTGCCCATCATGTGGGAACCGCTTGCCATACTAGCACCTCCGACACTGCTCTGAACACGACTACCGCCAGGAGTCATTTCTGTTTGCCATGTGGACTGCCCAACACTGCTACCATCACCACTCATATCATATTCACTTCCATTGCCAGCAGGAATACTTCCACCTCCATAAGAACGACGAGAAGAAGATGCAGCTGAAGAAGCATTTGATGTTGAGCGAACAGCTGGATTCGAGGAACGTGGCATGACATACCCCATTGGCTCGCTGTATCCAGATCCATAGGAACTAGGATCGTTATTTGTACCAACACTGCTGCTGCGGTTGCTGTTGATAGTACTTCCTCCTCCGACGCTACCTTCCCCCCTGGCGAAAGGTCCATCTGGTTCATTCCCATTAGTATTGTTTTGATTGTATTGCCCAGGTAAATAGGAAGGAACACCATCTTCCGATTCATCATCCCGTTTACCACCACCACCCCGAGATGGAGGTGGTGGATATCGCGCCGCGTTTGGAGAATTGGTTTGAGATAACTCCTTCACAAGTGACATGAGTTTCAAAGTTGCGCTACTGCTGCTTCGATCGTCATCATCATCAAAGTTGTCGTCGTTATAACGACGAGGAGGTGGCGGAGGATGAGAGCGACTCGTAGCACTAGCACTTCTTGCACTCCTAGCACTTCTCGTTGATGAGGAACCGCGAGATGAACTGCGATTATTCCTACTACTATTTCTCCCGCTGTGCAGTGAAGAGGACGAAGAAAATGATCTTTGACGATGAGCATCATGATGTGCTGGAGAAGGCAAGGATTGATGATCATGTTGGTCCTTCTGCTCGACTGCACGTGCGACGCGAGCAACTGATTGTGAAAAGGAAAAGATGGAATCATCGTCTACCGCTGCTCCATCACGACGGGAAGAAGAGTAGTGTGATCTGCTGTCGCCGGTGGATGATGATTTGGATTTGGCCTCTTCCAAGAGACTTTGGAGATCAGATTTATGCCCCGACCGCGACATGGTTTTGTCTAATTTGAATTTAGATGTACTCCTATTTCCTTATTGGATATGCGCTGATATATTTCTTGCTATTATTAGGAGCTTGCACCAGTTGTCCTCTGATCAGTTG
>Ga0075467_10003181_pt1 | contig 12667 bp, 12 predicted proteins | sample DEB08_DNA_9_FD_75067 | JGI IMG/M metagenome (GOLD analysis project Ga0075467, IMG submission 75067) | Aqueous microbial communities from the Delaware River and Bay under freshwater to marine salinity gradient to study organic matter... | ecosystem: Environmental > Aquatic > Marine > Coastal ...
ATAATCGCATCACGAGTTTTATTATCTTTTTTTGTATAATTCTCAATTGGCAAATCAAATTCCATTAAACCGTTGTGACCAATGAATGTGAGTAATTCTGCATTACCATAAATCCCTAAAGTATCTTTGTCAATAGTAATTGTACGAAGTATTTGCCCCGAAAGACTTTTTAAATATTCATCGGTAGCTTTTTTGATAAACTCCCCATCGTAGGCATCTGCAACCAATATATTTTTACCATTTTGATGTTTAAAAATTACACGTTCCAAGATGATATCATTTATCTTTTCTTGATTATGAATAATTGTCCATTCAGCTTGATTTCTAAAATATGTTTTGACACCATAGGCACAACCCCAGTATAAGTTATTTCGAGCGTCTTGACCATTACCTATTGCAGCAGGCACTTTCACGATCCCTTGATTTTTATTATCACACAAAGCGACAATAACGTGTGTAACGTGTTTAGTGTTTTGAAAAAATTGGTTTGATTTACCGGCTGATTGTGAAGTTTTCGGGTTGATCTTCTTCTCTCGAATACTTGATGTATTTTCAGTTTTCTTACAACCAAACAGCGTAATAATTAAAAGGATAGTTAACAATTGTCTCATCGACTTAGGTTTTTTATAAATAAAAAAGAACGCTAAATCTATTGTAAGACTTAGCGTTCTTTTTACCATAATGAATATTTAACAATAGTTATTAAATGCCATTCGCCTTTGTCAGAATAACGGGTTTGCCATCTGTAACAATCAAAGTATGTTCATGTTGTGCGACGAAACTTGTGCCATCAGCAGGAATAAAAGTCCAACCGTCACTATGTTTTTCTACTTCCTCCGCACCAGTCGATATGAAGGTTTCTAAGGCGATAACAGTATTTTTTTGAAAGCGTTGCGTATTATCCACATCTTTAAAACATGGAATTTCGGAAGGTTCTTCGTGTAATTTGCGACCAACCCCATGGCCACAAAGGTTCTTGATTACTCGGAATCCCCGTTTTTTAGCCTCTTTTTCTATCAATGCTCCGACATCAGAAATACGTACTTTATTTTTAATTTTTGGAATCGCCAGATGTAAAATTTCTTGTGAAGCATCAACCAATTTTTGCAAATCTCGTGTATCTTCTCCTACAATAAAAGACCCTCCATTATCGCCATAAAAGCCATTCAATTCTGCGGATACATCAATGTTCACTAAATCTCCTTCTTTGATGACCCGATTTTCGCTCGGAACGCCATGACACACTTCATTATTCACACTGATACAGGCACAACCCGGAAACTCATAATCTTTGGTCGGTGCAGAAACTGCTCCAAACGATTCTAAAATTGAACGACCGTAATCATCCAACTCCTTGGTCGTAATACCTGGTTTTGTGAACTCACGCATCTTTTTTAATGTAACGGCGACTGCCTTTCCTGCCTCTACAATGCCTCTTAACTCCTGTTTATTTTTAACTAACATTTATCTTAATTTCCGTTATATCAAACCGTTATATAAATTTTGATATGCAAAAATACAATCTCTTTTCTGAATAAAAAAACAGGAAGTCAGTAAGGAAAGAGGAGATTTGTCTGATTAGAGGTTTTACATAAAAAACCGTAGTGTTCAATATATAGAAATTCAAAAGAATAAGGCCCAACCTCGAACTTGCAAATTAGACTTTTCTGAAATTAGACCCCCGTGATTTTGTCTGCGTTTTGTATTGATTATTTAAGTTGGTTTATCAATTTATTTTGACCACATAAATATCTATCGTATCGTATTTTCTTAGAAAAAACATCAATATCCATTTCCTAAAATCAATAATCCACCACCATAGACCAGCATTGTGAAAAGCAAAATTATAAAAGTGTAACCCATAATTTTACGCATATCCAGCCCTGCGATTGCCAAAAGCGGAATTGTCCAGAACGGTTGAATCATATTCGTCCATTGATCGCCATACGCAACGCCCATCACGATTACATTCGGATTCACATTCAAATTTTCGGCAGCAGCGATAAAAATTGGACCCTGAATTACCCATTGTCCGCCACCAGAAGGGACGAACATATTCACGATTCCGCTGGAGATGAACGCCCAAAAAGATAACGTACTTGCAGTCGCTACTTTCGTAAAATAATCCGACATCAAGACGACTAAGCCCGTATCTTTCATTAAACCCATAATGCCGGCATAAAACGGAAATTGTAGTAAAATTGGTCCAAGTGTCGAACCAGCATTTTTGACCAATTGCACATAATGTAACGGTGAGCGAGCCAGCAATAAACCTAATGCTAAAAATGTCCAATTGACAATATTCAAATCTAAATTAAACCCTTTTTCTCCAAACCATTTTATTAGATAAACCAATAAAATAAGCCCAAAAATTATCGTTAATAATCGACTATGATTTAGTTTATCTCCAATTGTTTTTTTTGAAATACTGACTTCCTCTTCTTTTGACAATGATTTTAATAAATCTTTTGCTTTGACTTTAATAATATCCTTTTCGTTAGGCTGCATGAGTGGACAAATAATTGCAATTCCGATAATCGTAACGGCTGCAATGAGCATATTCCAATTTGTGAAAATAGTTGCTGTAACGGGAATAACCCCGATTTTATCTTCCAAAATATGTCCATCGGTCGCTACAAATAAAGCGGAACTACTCGAATAACCCATGTGCCAAACGACAAAACCAGCATAAGCCGTGGCGACTAATAATGGATAATGGATTTTCAATCCTTTTCTATCGGCCTCGATAGCCACTTGTCGAGCGATAATCGCACCGACAATCAAGCCCAACGACCAAGCAATTAAGTTACTCAATGCAGCTACTAAAGCCACTAAAACATAGGCTTGCGTCGGTGTTTTTGGAATTTTAGCGACTTTTGATAATAGATTTTGCATCAAATCGGTATGAGCCAGAGCGTGTGCGGTGAATAAAATAATGCAGATTTGAGTCATAAAACTTAACAAAGCTGTCAGACCGTTGCCCCAAGCCTGAACTGCATCAATCGGTGTCGAATCAGTGAAACTAACGGCTAAACCGAAGGTAATTAAAGTTAATAAAATGACGAAGACGAACGCATCTGGGTAGTAACGTTCGACGAAAACGACAAAAGGATTTGATAGTTTTTGAAAAATTTTCATAATCTAAATTTGGTTGATATGGTTTAAACAAATTTAGGAAAAAAGTTTCAAAAACGATTTTTTGAAATAAAATTAGACCATCAGCAAAGTTCAATAGGAATTATCGCCAGTCCTACTCAACCCGTTAGAAAGTCACGGGGTTAAAATTCTTAAATAATGATCTTCATCTAAAACATAAGTTTTGGGTCGAGTAAACTGTTGAGCGATAAAACCCAACGTACCAGCAGTCAGTGCAATAACGCCGGCACGAATCCAACTCGGGTCATTGCCCATCACATCATCTACACCGGTGTAAACTAGCCACGAACCACCGAAAACGTACAAAGAACCAGCGATATTTTGGGCAGCATTTTCGGTTTTTCGAGGATACTTTACGGAAGCGATTTGGTGCAACCGTACCACACGATTATCGAACATTATCGAATCATTACGTAAATCCGTAATTTCAAAAGTATAATAATGGTCAAAATCCTTCATCTTGAAGGTGATTTCATCACCAACTTTGTACGGCAATACTTTTGTTGCCCCAGGTTTATAAAGGTTTAGGCGTCTTTCGTCCAACTTTTGTGAAAACGCAGCGGAAGCAAGGAAAGTAAAAACAAAAAGTAATAGTAAATTCTTCGGTTTCATATTTTATCAGATCAGATTTTCAACGCATTAGCAATGATTAAAAACTACAAACGTGTTATTAAAATTAAAAGTTGCTTTGAAAGTTTACAGGAAATAACTACTTTTGCAGTCGCTTTCAAGGAAGCGGTTCATAAATAATTCACATTGAAGGATTTATGAACTTTTTGAAAATTATTTATTCACAATTATTAATCAAGGAGAAATGCGTCATTACGAAACGACTTTTATCCTCGATCCTGTTTTAAAAAATGAAGAAATTTCAGACACAGTTGCTGGATATGAAACATTTTTGAAAGAAGCAGGAGCAGAGATTGTGCATGTTGAAAAATGGGGCTTACGCCAATTAGCGTATCCTATCAACAAGCGTTCTTCAGGATTATACTTCACAATTGAGTTTGCAGTGCCTACAGGTGAGGTGATTGACAGACTTGAAATCAACTACCGTCGTAACGAGCGTGTCATGCGTTTCTTAACGATTGCTTTGGACAAATACGGAGTGAAATACAACTCTGATAAGCGTGCTGGCTTAATCGGTAAAAAGAAAACTGAAACAGCAGAAGCTGAGGCAGACAAAAAGAAGTAATTTCTGAGTGAAACAGAGTTGAGTAGAACTCTACAAAAACTACGAAGACAATTAGATTTTTATCACCAAACGAAACAGCAAAAATTAAATTTTCAACTGATTTTTCAGGTCAATTATTTATTTTTTGATGTTCTCAAACGGAGGCTAAAACCATGGCAAGTAGAGACGATATTAAGTTTCTAAGTAATCCGAAGATCGGACAAAAACGTAAGAAATACTGCCGCTTTCGTCGTTTTGGTATCAAGCATATCGACTATAAAGATGTTGATTTCTTGATGCAGTTTGTAAACGATCAGGGCAAAATCTTACCTCGCCGAATTACCGGAAACTCGCTCAAGTATCAACGAAAAATGTCAACTGCTATCAAACGTGCAAGACATTTAGCATTGTTACCGTATGTAACGGACCTTTTAAAGTAATTTTTTTAATTAATGTACTCAATGTGCATTTCAAAATTTTAAGCAATGGAAGTTATTTTGCTAAAAAACATGGAACGACTTGGCAAGGTTAATGAAATTGTTACGGTAAAGGACGGCTACGGTCGCAACTATCTAATTCCTCAAAAAATGGCAATTATTGCGAACAAAACGAATCGTGCTACTTTGGACGAACGTATTCGCAAACAACGTGTCGCAGAGGAAAGAATTATCGAACAATACAAAGCAACTGCTGCTAAGTTAGAAGGGCAAACATTAAGAATCGGAGCTAAAGCTGGTACAAGCGGCAAAATCTTCGGTAGTGTTACGAATGTCCAAATTGCTCAAGCTATCGCTGAATTAATAGGCGTAGATATCGAGCGTCGTAAAATTACTCTTTTAGAAGAGGTGAAAAATTTAGGCGATTATGTCGCTCAAATAAAATTACACGACGACGTTGAGTTTAACGTAAACTTTGAAGTATTCGCTGATTAATATTTATATTAATTATCGCTTATTCGGGCGTTGAATGTCATTTATGATGTTCAACGCTTTTTTTATGCGCTAAGCAACAGCCTGAAAGCCTGTCAAAACCTGTCTTATTTAATCTGTCGTATTTATGGACGGTCATTTATATGTTACAAAAAGTATAGCAATTATGTAGATGAGCAGATATAGAACGAACCCAGTAATTAATCTTATTTTTAATCATCGAGGTTTTTATACACGTATGATTAAAATAATTCATTTATATAAAATTTGATGGTTTTTTGACAAATTATTATGAAATTTGTAACTGATTTCAGAAAAGATATTCAAAATACATACTTTTAATAGTTTTTCGCTTTGTATTAAAAACATAAAAATAGGTTAGAATAATTTCTGATTTCGAAGGGAAGTAAATTATTAAATATTCAGTATAATATATTGATTTTGAAATTGATACAACAAGCAATATCTGATAATTACTTCGATTTTAAGGTGAAAACCTATGTTTAAATATATAAAATGAAAATTGTAATTGCGGGAGCAGGTGCAACGGGCTTTTATTTAGCAAAGTTGTTGGCGAAAGAGGACAAATACATTACACTTATTGACGAAGATGAGGAGATTCTAAGTCGAGCCAGTGAAGAGTTAGATATCTTAACGATCAAAGGTGACACGGCTTCTTTTCATATTTTGGAGCAAGCAGAGGTCAATCGAGCAAAGTTATTTGTTGCGGTTACCAGCAACGAAACCAGTAACCTGTTAGCCTGTATCTTAGCCAAACAGCTTGGTGCAAAAAAAACAATTGCCAGAGTCCAGAGTATGGACTTGTTAGAAAAAAAGAATAAAGATAAGTTCAAGCAATTAGGGGTTGATGTTGTGATTTCGCCGTATAAAATCGGAGCGATAGAAATCGAACGGTTGTTACAACGAGCGTCATTTACGGACGTTTTCCCATTTGAAAATGGTAAAATATCTATTTTCGGATTTTTTGTAGGGTCGAATTCTCCATTGATTGATCAGCCGATTGCTAAAGTTAATAAATACAGCGATGAGTTTGTGATTAGAGGTGTTGCGATGTTACGCAATGGACAAACGTCGATTCCGAATGGAGATACAATTATAAGAAAAGGGGACTATTTGTATATTTCTGTGCCTAACGATGGTATTGAGATGGCGAGGCAGTTGGTTGGAAAACAGGTAAAACCAATCAAAACAGTTATGATTGTGGGGGATACGACTTTAGCTTTACGAACAGCCGAAATTCTTGAAAAACGCTATCGGGTAAAGTTAGTCGTCAAAAGCGAAGAAGTCGGAAAAAACTTTCTAAATGTTCTAAATAATACGCTGATAATCAATGTTGATCCTGGTAATACAGATACTTTAAAGGAAGAAGGATTGGCGGAAACAGATGCTTTTATTGCATTGACTGAAAACTCTGAAACGAATATTATCGCTTGTCTGATGGCTCGTGAAACAGGGGTTTATAAGACGGTTTGTTTGGTGGATAACAATAACTATATTCATTTATCGCAACACATTGGTATTGATACGATTATTAGTACAAAAATCGCTGCGGCTCATGATATTTTCCGTTTTGTACGACAAGGAAACGTGGAAATGATTGGTGGCTTACATGGTGTAGATGCGGAGATAATTGAGTTTATTATGAATAAAAAATGCAGCTTGATTAATCGACCGCTAAAAGATATGAATTTACCCAAAAATTCAATTATTGCGGGTGTGATTCGAGAATCGAAAAGCTTTGTTCCAAATGGTGAAAGTCAGTTGAATAGCAAGGATAAAGTTATTGTTTTGGCTTTGCCTGAAGTGATTCCGACTATTGAAAAAATCTTTAAATAAAACCGTAAATAAAAATCGTGAATAAACACGTTATTATATACATATTAGGTGTTCTGATGTTGGTTTTGAGTGGTGTGATGTTGGCAACGACTCTGGCTGCTTATTTTATTACAGAGCATTTTGATCTGGCACTTTTTTCTTCTGTCCTTATCACGGCTGCGAGTGGTGTGCTGTTTTGGCGATTAGGGAAAGATAAAGATAGGACGATTCGGAAGCGGGAAGCCTTTGTTATCGTTTCTCTGAGTTGGTTTGCACTTTGGTTTTTCTGTACGTTGCCTTATCTATTTGGCAATGTTTTTACGAATGTTACCGATGCTTTTTTTGAAGGAATATCAGGACTGACAACGACAGGAGCATCGGTAATGAATGATATTGAAGCCGTTGATAGTGGGATTTTGTTATGGCGAAGTATCACACAGTGGCTTGGCGGTATGGGAATTATTGTACTGACTGTCGCCTTGCTGCCCTTATTAGGAATCGGTGGGGTAGAGTTGTTCGTCGCTGAAGCACCTGGCCCAACAACGGATAAAATTCATCCCCGAATTAAAGAAACTGCTAAACGGATCTGGCTGATATATCTTGGGTTGACGGCTTTATTGATGGTGATTCTTCGCCTCGAAGGCATGACACTTTTTGATGCCATTAATCACGCATTCACTACAATGGCAACTGGTGGATTTTCTACTAAAAATGATAGCGTTGCAGGATTTTCACCATTGATACAGTACACGATTACCTTTTTTATGTTTTTGGCAGGTGTCAATTACACGATTATTTATTTTGGTCTGAATCGAAAATTCAAAAAAGTATGGAAAAGTGATGAGTTTCGAGCTTATTTATTTTTTACAATAGGTGTAATTCTCTTTGTAACAGTGACTATTTTCTTGGTGAAAGACGATATTACGCTTGAAAAATCATTTAGAGATGCCGCTTTTCAAGTCGTTTCTGTAATTACAACAACGGGGTTCGCTTCATCAGATTTTACACTTTGGTCACCGATGTTGACTTGTGTCTTTTTTATGTTATTGCTTTCGGGAGCGTCTGCGGGTTCTACCAGTGGCGGTATCAAAATGATTCGACATTTAGTATTATTAAAAAATATTCGATTAGAACTCAAGCGATTATTACACCCCAAAGCTATCATTCGTATCAAAATTGATGGAAACATCGTTTTGCCACGAGTATTGACACACATCATGGTTTTTTTCATTTTATATTTACTGATTTTTGGAATCGGTACGCTGGTCATGGTGCAAGTTTTACAGGATTTTTCAAGTCCGTTAAGTACGGCTGCGAGTGCGGTTGCTACTGCTATCGGTAACGTTGGTCCAGGAGTCGGTGAGTTAGGGCCTTCTAATAATTTTGCAGCTATTCCGCCTTTCGGCAAATGGTTTTTGATGATTTTAATGGTTATTGGTCGCTTAGAAATCTTTACGATTTTGATGCTATTTTCTCCATTTTACTGGCGAAATAATTAATATTTTGATATTGTTAAATTGTTTTTAACGAATTTGATGTAAAGATGGATTATTAAAAGTTGTTCTTAAAACATTTAGTAATGGTGATTATTTAGTGGCATATTTCAGAGCGGAAAAAGCTGAAAAAGATTATTTAAAAAGGACGAAAAATAGCCTGTAAACGGGAAGAAAAACTTAACTTTAGTAAAGTTTTATGAATTACCTAATACAGACCAGTTTTTTGATAATGAAATATCCAATTGCTATTAATCTAAAGATTATAATTTCCAGCGTTTTATTGATTACACTTTTATTAATGACAGCGGCGGCGACGGCTCAAAATATGGAGTCAGCAGAGTTTGTTACTTCGGGCAAAGCAAAATCTGAGGTCGGTAACTATTCGGGAGCGATTTCGGACTATACACGAGTCATACAATTAGACCAAAACAATGCGACGGCTTACTATAATCGAGGTTGTGTCAGAGCGATTATTAGTCAACATAGCCAAGCGATTTCAGACTTTTCGGCAGCGATAAAGATTCAACCGAATACTTCTGCTTTGTACTATAATCGAGCTTTATCTCGTATGCACTTGCAGGACTTTGGTAACGCTATTGGTGACTTGACCGTAACCTTAGACATTGAACCAATATTTGCGGAAGCTTACTTTAATCGTGCGATTGCTCAGTCAAAAATTGGAAATTCCGATGGTGCAATTGCAGATTTTGAAAAGACCGTTTCCTATAAACCGTCTTATGCAGAAGCGTATTTTTTAAAAGGCTTGGAAGAGGTGAAAATTCAAACTTATCAAGCGGCTCTCAATTCATTTTCTCGTGCTATTGAAAAAAACGCAAGCCATGCTATTGCCTATCAAAATCGTAGTGGCGTTCACTTGAAGCTGAAACAATTTGATGCGGCTTTAACGGATGCAGATGAGGCGATTAGTCTTAACTCATCGCTGGGAGTTGCTTATTTTAACAGGGGTTTTGCCAAATATAATTTAGACGATAAGGTAGGCGGTTGTGCAGATTGGCAAACGGCTCTTCATTTAGGTATCACACAAGTGAATAATTATATTGATCAATATTGTTATTAAGTTTTGACAAATTTAAACTTCAAAAATATTCCTGAAACTCCTTACATTTGAATAAGGGGGAACTGCTGCGAATTCGTTGTCTTCAAATTATTGAAATCATACATTAATTTATCAATCACTATATCAATGAATTATTTAAAAATTAGCCTTTTTGTATTAACAATTATTGGTTTACAATCCGCTGGTTGTAACGAAAGAATAAGCAAGAAAACAACAGGAATCCCAACCTCAAAATATCAAAATATACCGATAGATACGACTCGTCGCTTAGTTGGTCCTTGCGAGCCAAGTATTTTTATCAACCCGATCAATACGAATCAGGTTGTCGCAGGTTCGGTTTTGAATACTGTTTATTGGTCAGAAGATGGTGGGAAATCCTGGGAAATGAAGCGATTAAAATCTTCTTATGGTGTCTATGGTGATCCTGTGATTACGGCAGATTATGACGGAAATTTTTATTTTGCTCACTTATCAGACCCTGACGGGGCAGGTTGGAGTTCTAAGAATCTATTGGATAGAATTGTAGTTCAACGGTCGGAAGATGGCGGTAAAACGTGGTCGAATGGTGGTTACGCAGGTTTGAATCACCCAAAAGATCAGGATAAACAATGGTTAGCGGTTAACCCTGAAAATAACGAAATCTATATGACTTGGACAGAGTTTGATGTCTATAATTCTCAAAAAGAAGATGATGATTCTCGAATTTTATTTTCAAAATCAACAGATAAGGGAGAAACATGGTCAGAAACGGTTACGATTAATCAATTTAATGGTGATTGCTTAGATGGAGACGAAACGACGGAAGGTGCTGTGCCTTCTGTTGGCAAAAATGGAGAAATTTTTGTCGCTTGGGCATACAACGAAAAAATCTATTTTGATAAGTCATTAGATGGTGGCAAAACTTGGTTAAATGAAGATATTGTAGCTGCGACTCAACCCGGTGGTTGGACTTTTGAAATCCCAGGTATTTCTCGTTGCAATGGTCTGCCCGTAACAGCCGTCGATAGAAATACAAATACAATTTACATCAACTGGACAGATCAACGAAATGGAAAAAATGATACAGATGTCTGGATTGTAAAATCAACGGATGGCGGTGAAACTTGGTCAAAGCCAAAGCGTGTCAATGACGACGAACCAGGAAAACAACAATTTTTAACCTGGATGACTGTTGATCAAACAGATGGAACGATTTATACTGTTTTTTATGATAGACGTGCCTACGATGACACAAATACCGATGTTTATATGGCGTATTCTCAAGATGGTGGAGATACTTTTATTAATGAAAAAATTAGTGCGACACCATTTAAACCGAGTGCTTATAACTTCTTCGGCGATTATAATAATATTTCGGCTCACGATGGAAAAGTTCGTCCGATTTGGACTCGTGCAGATGGCGTAAGATTGAGTGTCTGGAGTGCTTTAGTAGATATGCGATAAATAAGAAAGTCCGTCATTTTTGACTTGAGTAGGCTATTGATTGTAATGAAATTTATTTAATTTCATGATTCATAAGCTTTATAATCAATGATGGAGAACTTGAAACTAAATGAATAATTTAGTGCTTATCCAGTCGATTCAAGTGAGGTAATGACGGATTTTAGTTTTTTGACGCTTTTCTTGACTTGTATTTGTTCATTTATCTGTACCTTTTGAAGGTTTATAAGTTTTCTCATTTCAGAAGTTTCTTAGAAGCGTTTTTCTATAAACTTTATTTAAAAAAGCTATTTTTGTAATTTTAATAATCATTTGATAAAAATAAAATAATGAAAAATCTATTCTTATTAACCTTAGTAACCTTATTGATCAGTAGTTGTGCTTCTTTTTACAAACCTATAGACCCTCATAATATGAATTATGATTCGTTGGAAGGAAGGGGATTGGCTTACGCCGATAAGCGAAATGTGCTTACCTTAACTGGGAATATAAGATACGCTAAAAAGGAGGATAAGTATGATATCAATATCGTTTCTGTCAAAATTCAAAATAATACGAACGAAACAATTTCTGTCAAAGAAGATGTTATATTTTTCGTGGATGGGCGTGAAGTTTACCCATTAGAAAACTACGTTGTTGAAAGTAAAATTAAACAGCGTAACATCGGTTTATATGCTTTGTATAGTCTTTTGTTTTTAAATATTAGTGATGGAGGTGGACAACGGTCGTATCCGATTGGTGTGCCTATTGCTGTCGGAAATATTGGTGTAGCAGCTTCTAGCAATGCCAAATTTAGAAATAATTTTGCGGCTGATAATCTATTGAATAAAATTGTTAAACCCGGTCAAACTGTTTATGGTTTGGTGGCATTCCGGGACTTATATTCTAGAAAATTAGAACTTCAATTAAGGTAATTATTAAAAAAGCGATTTCGAAATTTTCGGAATCGCTTTTTTGTGAAACCTTTTTTGATGACCTTTTTTTAATGATAAATTTGGTATTTCATAAACTTCAATTGTTCAATAATGAGGCTTGTTCAGCAATATAATCAGTCTATCAATCAACAGTTTAAAACGTATTTAAAAGAGGCACGGCAGGCGTTTCAAGCGATTGCAGATGAAGCGAATCCACTTTTTCGGGAAGCGGTGAATCGATTGAATCAAGCAGATTATGATACGATGAAGGCTGAAATGGTGGCGAAACTTATTGAAAGCTGTCAAAATTGGTTAAGTGAGGAAGCCTATAAAAATGCTCCGATGGATGCAATTTTATTTGAGCATGACTATACGTATTCAGAAAATATCGAAGCGCTGGCCTATGGAATTGATGGCGATTTGAGTAGTTTTGATTATGATTTTTTGAATGGTATAGAAGCACATGACGGTATTCCGTTGATTCCTTTTACAATGTTAGCATTTATAGATGAGGATTATGCGACGTTGTCCGAAGAAGTTGGTTTTGAAGAGATCAATAGCTTGTTCGGTAGTTATACGCATTTGTTAGTGCAAGAAGCATTCACGGATTTTGCACAATCGGATATTTTTAAAAAAATCGCTCG
>Ga0075467_10003183_pt1 | contig 12666 bp, 10 predicted proteins | sample DEB08_DNA_9_FD_75067 | JGI IMG/M metagenome (GOLD analysis project Ga0075467, IMG submission 75067) | Aqueous microbial communities from the Delaware River and Bay under freshwater to marine salinity gradient to study organic matter... | ecosystem: Environmental > Aquatic > Marine > Coastal ...
CCGTGCGCCCAGGTCATGAAGCCAAGCGTGTGAATGTCGATTTCCCTGTGTGGATGGTTTCACGCTTGGATCATGAAGCTGATCGCGTGGGAGTAGCACGACAAGCTTTGATCAAAGTTTGGATTGCTGAGCGACTACACAAGACTCGTAAGAATAATGCGGCAGAGCAAGTCACTGGATCTGACCGTTAACCGCTAACGCCCAGTTCTTGAGCACAATCCAGGTAGCGCTCTTTACCCAGAGCTAATATCTTTCGCCCCTTTGGGGCTTATTGGGGGGCTTTTTTTGGGAGCCACACCTTCCGTGGGTTAAAACCCACGGCTAACATAAGCGGTCGCTGACGCGACACATGGCCCTATCAACCAGATGGCGACGCACATCGGTTTTTCAGAAATGTTCTCTGGAAAGAAAAAAACCCGCTGGGCAGTAGCCCAACGGGTTAAATGATGAGTTGCTGGTTAACTGCGCTTGCGGCGCAGCATCAGCGCAAGACCGCCAAGGCATGAAAAAGCCGCGCCGCGGGCCGCCTGCGGCGGAATTTTGAATAGTGAACGGTTAACAAGGACTTATAAGTCTGATGTATCCCCAAAGATATTTCTCTGACAGGACCATGTCTTTGACTCTATCAGATCATTTCTTATACAGTCAAATGACCCAGAGATCCATAAACTCATTTACCGCCATGGCTTCGAGTTTTCTTTGATCTTTACAAAGACTAAAAATCTGTGCGACACGGCCCTTGGGGAATCGACTAGCCAGGGCATTTTTGAATTTATTCTCCAGTACAGGAATGCCTTCGCCACGACGACGGCGATGACCGATAGGATACTCAACTTCGACTTTTTCTGTTGATGTGCCGTCTTTGAAGAAGATCTGTATGGCGTTGGCAATGGAGCGTTTATCGGCGTCATGATATTCAGCGCTGTAACGCTGATCTTCTTCAACATGCATGAGATCGCGCAACTGATCGACACGTGGATCGGCAGCTACGTCATCTTCATAATCTTCGGCAATAAGATTGCCTTTGAGCAAAGCTATGGCCACCATGTATTGCAGGCAGTGATCGCGATCGGCAGGATTATCGAGGTTTCCAACCTTGGAGATTATGCGGATAGCGGACTCATGGGTGGTGAGGACAATTTTCTCGATCTCATTGAGGCGTTTGGCTATTTGTGGATGCAAAACAACTGCAGCTTCAACAGCGGTTTGGGCATGGAATTCTGCAGGAAAAGAAATCTTAAAGAGAATATTCTCCATAACGTATGTTCCATAATCGCGCTGAAATTTAAATTTCTCTCCTTTGAAGCTAACGTCGTAAAACCCCCAAGTTGGTGCACTAAGCACACTTGGTAATCCCATTTCGCCTTTCATTACCATCATAGCCAGTTTAACCGCCCGGCTGGTGGCATCGCCTGCCGCCCAGGATTTACGGGAGCCGGCATTCGGCGCATGGCGGTAAGATCTTAAGCTCGAACCATCTACCCATGCCTGAGATAGAGCATCAATTATCTGCTCCTCTGTTCCGCCAAGCATATGGGTTACAACTGCAGTGGAAGCTACGCGCACTAAAAGAACATGGCAAAGACCAACACGGTTGAAGCTGTTTTCCAAAGCCAGAACCCCCTGAATTTCATGGGCTTTGATCATAGCTGTTAAAACATCTTTCATGATCAGTGGTTTCTTGCCGGCGGCTACAGCACAGCGACTCAAGTAATCGGCTGTGGCCAGGATTCCACCAAGGTTATCTGAAGGGTGACCCCATTCGGCAGCCAACCAGGTATCGTTAAAGTCAAGCCAGCGGATTATGGCACCGATATCCCAAGCCGCTTTGACGGGATCCATAATAAACTGGGTTCCAGGTACGCGGGCTCCGTTTGGAACGACTGTGCCTTGGATAATGGGGCCCAGGTGTTTGGTGCATTCGGGGAAACGCAGAGCCATAAGGCCACAACCGAGGGTGTCAATCAGACAATTGCGGGCTGTATCATAAGCTTCCCCACTGTCGATTTTTCCATGAGTTACGTATTGGGCAATATCGACCAGCTCTTGATCTGGTTGGGGCCGATTCGTTACATCTACATTTGAACTCATATTTTTACCTCTCTGAAATTGGTGTTACTTTTCGAGCATCTGGACCGATATAATCTGCACTGGGACGGATGATGCGATTGTTACTGCGCTGCTCCATAACGTGTGCCGCCCAGCCGACCAAGCGAGAACAAACAAAAATCGGCGTAAACAACTTGGTCGGTATATTCATGAAATGATAAGCAGAAGCGTGAAAGAAGTCGGCGTTGCAGAAGAGCTTCTTTTCTTCCCACATAACTTTTTCAACTTCTACAGAGACTGGATAAAGGACTTTGTCACCGCATTCTTCGGCCAATTTTTCAGACCATTTTTTGATGATTGCATTTCGTGGGTCGGACTCGCGGTAAATGGCGTGCCCAAAGCCCATGATTTTTTCTTTGCGGCTCAGCATATTAAGTATATTTGCGCGGGCTTCTTCTGGTGTCTTCCAGTTCTCAATCATGTCCATGGCTGCTTCGTTGGCGCCGCCATGCAACGGTCCACGCAAAGCACCGATAGCTCCGGTGATACTGGAGTGAATATCTGAAAGCGTTGAAGCACAGACACGACTGGTAAAGGTCGAAGCATTGAACTCGTGCTCAGCATAAAGAATTAAGGAAACATCCATAACCCGCTGGTGCAGCGGTGAAGGAACTTCGCCGTGCAGAAGACGCAGAAAGTAGCCGCCAGTTGAGTCGTCATCAAGTTCGGTCTCGATACGCACTCCTTCATGTGAAAATTTATACCAGTAGCAGATAATCGCCGGAAAGAGAGCCAGCATGCGGTCGATGGCGTCACGCTGTTCATCAAAACTGTTTTCAGTTTCAAGATTACCCAGCACAGAACAACCGGTCCGCATGACATCCATGGGGTGAGCTTCTTTAGGAATTTGCTCGAGAACGGTTTTGAGCGCTTGCGGCAATTGGCGCAAGCCTTTCAACTTTGCAGTATAGGTATCCAGTTGAGTCTGGTTGGGCAATTCACCGTTTAAAAGAAGGTAAGCGACTTCTTCAAAAGTGGAGTTGTCTGCGAGGTCACTGATATCGTACCCGTAGTATGTTAAGCCTGAACCTGTTTTCCCTACGGTACAAAGAGAAGTTGAACCGGCAGATTGTCCGCGCAGTCCCGCATCGGCTAATTTTTTATCACTCATAGTAGACTTCTATTTCTTAAATAATTGATCGAGTTTTTGTTCATATTGATGGTATCCGAGGAAGTCATAGAGCTCCATACGTGTCTGCATGCAGTCCACGACATTTGCCTGGGTGCCCTCGCGGCGCACCGTTTCAAAGATTTTTAATGCGGCTTTGTTCATGGCACGAAAAGCCGATAAGGGATACAAGACCATGGCTACGCCAACCTCGCCCAGCTCTTCGGTTGTATAGTATGGCGTCGACCCGAATTCGGTAATATTGGCCAGAACGGGTATGTCTACAGCATCGGTAAATTTCTTGTACATATCGAGGTCTGTCATCGCCTCGGCAAAAATAGCGTCGGCACCAGCAGCCTCACAGGCAATAGCCCGTTCGAGAGCTGAATCCAGACCTTCTACCTGCAGGGCATCGGTGCGCGCCATAAGGACGAAATCCGGATCTGTTTTGCCGTCGACGGCCGCCTTTATGCGATCAACCATTTCATCTTTGGAAATAATTTCCTTATTTGGCCGGTGACCACAGCGTTTTTGCACAACCTGATCTTCAATGTGAGCTGCGGCAGCCCCGGATTTGATTACTTGTTTCACCGTATTGGAAATACTGAAAGCACCGCCCCAGCCGGTATCTATATCCACCAGTAAGGGTAGGCTTGAAGCGGAGGTAATACGACGAATGTCCTCGCAGACGTTATCCAGAGAGGTCATGCCAAGATCCGGCAAGCCATAAGAGGCGTTAGCGACTCCTCCGCCGGAGAGATAAATAGCCTTATAGCCGACTTGTTCTGCCATCATCGCAGCGTAGGCATTTATAGTGCCCATTATCTGTAAAGGCTGTTCTTCTTTAAGTGCTTGGCGAAAGCGGGCACCTGCTGATTGTAAACTCATGATTACTCCGTTAGGGTTTTATGTTTTGGGTATCCCATAGATAAGATACTGGTGATGATGTCGTCAAGTGCCGTCGGGTCGTCGATTGTAGCCGGCATCTTCCATTCGCTGCCATCGGCGATTTTTTTCATAGTGCCACGCAGGATTTTTCCGGATCGTGTTTTAGGCAATCGTTCGACAACCGCCACCAGTTTAAATGCCGCAACAGGCCCTATTTTTTGGCGCATCAGGGCGATCAAATCTTTTGTCAGCTGCTCAGGAGGACATTCGGCATTTGCCGAGAGTACGGCTAAGCCCATGGGGAGTTCTCCTTTGAGCGAATCCTCCACCCCAAAGATGGCGCATTCAGCAACATCCGGATGAGTGGAAATGACTTCTTCCATAGCCCCAGTTGACAGTCGGTGACCGGCAACATTGATGACATCATCGATGCGACTCATTATCCACAGATAAGCATCTTCATCCTTAAAACCGGCATCACCGCTCAGGTAATAACCCGGGAAACGGCTGAAATATGAGTCAATGAAGCGCTGTTCATCATTCCACAGCGTCAATAGTGTGCCGGGAGGCATAGGCAGCGTTACAACAATAGAGCCCATTTCACCGTCAGCGACGGGCTCTCCCTTGTCATCTACTACCATGATTTCATAGCCGGGAACAGCACGGGTCGGCGAGCCACTTTTTACAGGCAGTTGTTCGAGCCCAAGGCAGTTGGCTGCCATCGGCCATCCGGTTTCAGTCTGCCACCAATGATCGATAACCGGAATATTTAACTGCTTTTCAGACCAGGCCAGCGTATCGGGGTCGCAGCGCTCTCCCGCAAGGAAAACGGAACGTAAACTTGATAGATTGTAGTGCTTAAGGTAATCCCCATCGGGATCTTCCTTTTTGATGGCTCTAATGGCAGTCGGAGCTGTAAATAACACGCTGACATTGTGTTCAGAGATTACTCTCCAAAAGGTTCCAGGGTCTGGAGTGCCGACAGGTTTACCCTCAAATAAAATTGTCGTATTGCCATTGAGTAGTGGGCCATAAACGATGTAGGAGTGCCCTACTACCCAGCCTATATCTGAGGCAGCCCAGTAGACTTCTCCAGGTTTAACTCCATAAATAAACTCCATTGACCAGCGCAGTGCTACGGCATGACCTCCATTGTCACGAACGACACCTTTAGGCTGCCCGGTTGTACCGGAAGTGTATAGAATATAAAGCGGATCTGTTGCCTTTACCGGCACACAGCCTACAGGTTCTACGCTTGCTATGGCATCATCCCAAAAGATATCTCGTCCCTCAAGCATCGTTATGTCTTTATTCAGCCGTGGCAGGATAACACAAGATCGAGGTTTGTGCTTAGCCCGGTCTAGGGCCTGATCGAGAAGAGTTTTATAACAAATGATTCGTTTAGGTTCGATACTGCTGGAAGCTGCAACAATGGCCTTTGGTTGAGCATCATCAATTCTTGTTGCCAGTTCATCTGCTGCAAAGCCGCCAAACACCACCGAATGTATGGCTCCGATCCGAGCACAGGCCAACATGGCAATGACTGCTTCGGGAATCATTGGCATATAAATGATGACTCTGTCACCTTTCCTGATGCCCATTTTGCGCAATGCCCCGGCAAATACCGCCACCTTGTCGCGTAATTCAAGATAAGTAAAACTTTTGACTGTATTTGTGAAAGGGCTGTCATAAATGAGAGCCGCCTGATCGCCGCGGCCATTGTTAATATGGCGGTCGAGAGCATTGTAACAGGTATTGAGCTCAGCACCCGGAAACCAGCGATTTAAAGGAGCGTTGGATTCATCCAGTACATGGTCCCATTCCTTGTACCAGTCAATTCGCTCTGCAGCTTCTGACCAGAACTCACCACGCTTCTCAATTGAGTCTTTGTAAGTCGTTTCGTATGTAATATTCACCGTGCCGCGCTGTTTGAAATTTGAATGATGCAGCTGTTCAGATTTTTTCATAGCCGGCGGTGTTTACGCTCACATCCAGATTGAGCGTGATGGTGCCAGGCAACTGATCATTCGCATTATCATCCCTGAACCAGGTGATATCGGAAAAATTACTGCCGGCGGTTCCGGTGATAAAGCCACGGTCCGGCGTTTCGTCGCTGTCCGAGGTCGCCGACACCGTATAACTGCCGAGCGTGGGCTGTCCGTAGTTCACAAGATCGCTATTGCTGACCGGCAAATCAGCATAAGCCGCATAGGTGGTGTTGCTTTGCACAATGGTTCCCTGCGCGGGAAGGGCCATTAATGCCACAGCCACAGTGACTATCAACAAATTGATTTTTTTGAGGAGGGGCCATATTGCGGCAGTGGATCCCCACTTGCGGGGCGCCAGACGCCAGTTTACATTGAAGCCGCAGCCAGCTGCATCCCGGCTCCGCCCGGCACGGCGGATAAGCTGATATAATTGGCTGGCTTGCACCTCCCCTTTTTTGATTGTTTTGCGGCTATTTTTCAAAGGGTTTTTACTAATTTGATTATCAATGGGCGCGCATTGACCTGCACCTGAGCTCATTTCAGCTTCCCGAATTCCTGATTCCGGCTTTTCAAACCCTGCGCCTGCGCAGAGCGACAGCCAGGGCGGCAAGGCCAAGCAGGGCAGTGGAACTCGGCTCGGGGATGACGCCGATGAGGCCGGCGGGGATCCCGTTCGTCATGCCGTCGAAGGTAAAGATGAAGTTGCTGCCCGCCGCCATGCCGTCTTTCAACGTCATCGACACCATGAAGCTTTCGATTTCAAAATCATCTGTGAAGCTGTTACCAACAATGTCGTTGACCCAAGTGCGAGTGCGGCCGTCACCAGTGAAGGAAATGATGGCAATGTCCGGATCCGTCGAAGCGTTGGTCAGTTGGGGAGAACTAGTGCCAAAACCGTCGTAGAACTCGCCCGCGGTAACCGCGGTGCCAACGTTGCGCCCCATCAAGGTCCAGGTGATGTCAGTGAAGGTCATCTGGGCGTTGCTCCAAAGGAACTGGTGGCGGAGGTTCGCCCATCCCGCATCATCCCCATCCCCAAGGGGAAATGGTGTAGGGGTTACTGAAGCACCGCTACCATCGTAGTCATCGACACCGCCATCACGCGTGGTGTCTGAGACCATCTGGTTGTCCCAGCTGAAGTTGAACTTCAGCACGTCACCGGCGTTGTAGGCGACCGTGTTGGTGAAGACAATGCGTGAGTCAGGGCCGGTGCTAGCAGAATCTTGAATGAAGCCTGTCACCGTTTGCAGGGTCGATCCTGCGTTGATGGTCATCCCGTTAAAATTGAGTGTGATGTCAGCAAGCTCTTCGCTGGTGTGAACGCTCCCATTACTGAGGGAGCCATAGGGCGTGAATGTCTGAGTTGTGAAATTGGTGACGCCAGGACCGGGTGCTTGGAGGACGGCGCCTTCTACGGAGTCGTTCCAAAAGAGCGCACCACGCGCAGAGCCACCAGTACAGGCAAGACACACGATTGCAGCGAGGCATCTCGCTAATTTTGTTGTATTATTCATTGCGTGTTTTGGGTTTGGTATCTGGTGCGCGGTGCAATGCACCTGGGCTCATTTCAGCTTCCCGAATTCCTGATTACGGCTTTTCAAACCCTGCGCCTGCGCAGAGCGACAGCCAGGGCGGCAAGGCCAAGCAGGGCAGTGGAGCTCGGCTCGGGGACAGTAGCGATGCCGAAAACGTCGATCTCGCGCCAGACGAACTGGTTATCAACAGAGTTACCTAAAGTGGAACCCGCCGTGAACCTGATGAATTCGATCCCTGTGGCATCCAGGCCGGTCAAATTGACCTTCGATGCTCCCGCAGAGTCTGGATGCAGGTTGCCGTTAAGAAGATTGAATGGCGTATAATCCACCGTTGCAAGAAGGGCGTAGTCGCCACCCACCGGCTTCACCTCCACCGTCCACACCTGATTGCCAAACCCCACGCCCGTCCAAGACGCGATCGATTGAATGCCGGTGATGTCATAACCCAGTGCATTGGGGCCGAAGTTGTATTCAACAACGGCTCCTACAGTCGTCCAAGCGCCTTCGGCGTCTCCTGGGGGAAAATCTCCATGAATACCGTCATTCAGTTCCGCCGGATCAGCACCATTCTCAAATCTCCAGCCACTTACGCTAGTCGCAGTGAGCACCTTGAGAAGATCAGATCCGCTCTGGTCGCCGGAGTAGAATTGTTCGTTGCTGTTGGAAACTTCTGTAAAGGACCCGGAGAACGGGGCAGATATGATAACCGTCGCATTGACAGGGGCTACACTAAGAGCCAAACCTGCAACCGCAGCGAGACGTGTCGTTATTTTTGTTCTATGTTTCATATTGTGTCGTGTTTTGTATGTATTTGAGATTCTTTCCTAGCTGCTCCCGTTCCTCCTGAATCAGGAAATTTATCGGTTGAGCTGATGATAAATGCCCGCAAAGGGGGTCGCGTTAACACATTTCTAGAAAAAACTTTCAAATCGCCGAATTTTCCCCTTTGAGCTCATGTATGATAGGTTTTGGTGAAATATCTGTAACGCGGCAGAAAAATCGGCATATTTTAGAAGAGATGGAACTTAATGCCACGCAACGAGCTGAATTTGTCAGCCAGATCGCCAAACACCAGGCGGCGCTGCACGCCTACATCATCTCGCTGATGCCGGGGATGGATGGCGTGGACGATGTTCTCCAGGAAACCAATATGGTTCTCTGGGAAAATAACATGCTGGATCCTACCCAGCAGGAAAACAATACCATGCCCGGCTCTACAAGTTTGTGGAAGCTTCCCATCAGCCCCAGAGTTAACATGACCAAGCTCATGATCAGTAGATTCATATTTGTGAAAAAATGAAGAGCCCGCAGCCTCAGTGCATACAGTGATTGGCGTGATCCTTGGCGTTGCTTTGTTGTAGAATCTATATTATCACTCTTTGTGGCACGGTAGGCTCGACGTCACGCGCTATCGCTTCTAAGTCGGCGACGGCGCAGTAGCAGGGTGCCAAGGCCAAGCCCAAGAAGGGCTATAGAGGACGGCTCGGGAACCGCCGAAAAAAGAAGCGATGTTCTACCCGCGTTGGCACCTCCGGATTCCCAGGCGAGACCGGCGTCGGTGAGTGTGAAGATCAATATGCTGGGGTCGACGAACGGATCAATATCCGGATCAGTCAATAACCATGTATCCAAGGATGGGGTAGCGTTATACCCGGTAACCGTATTGTAATTGCTGCCGGAGGTCGTGGTGGTGGAATCAAAGATACGGACACCGAGCCTGGCTGAATAAGAACTGGGCAACACATCAGACGTCGTGACAAATTCGACAGTGAGGTCAAGATCGCCACTCGATAAGCCTATCGTGGTTGCCTTGCTCGGATTGAATGAATCAATGCCTGAGATGGGCGTGAACGCCGCCCAATCAGCGAGGGTATAGGAGCCCGGATCGGTGGCAGTACTGACCCCATCAAAATAGCCGATCTGAACAATGGACCCTACAGCGAGTGCCGTGCCACCATCATCCTGCATGTCCACAAATGAACTGACACCAATATTGAAGGTGGCCGCAGAGAGTGATGTCGGCATGATGGCGCAGATGGCCACCAGGATGCTACGATATGATTTTGGATTCATGGTGTGTATGTATGTGTGTGCCTTGAAATGAATGAAAGCTGTGTTTCTTAGAGCTTCTTCAACCAGAAGTAGTCACTGAGAAACAACAGATCAGGATAGATGATGTCCTGAGCCTCTTGCACCACGATCCAGTCGTTCTTGGCCTTGGCTCCAATCCCTTGTAGGCCATCGGTTTTCTCGATGAGGTTTTTTTGCAGTTTCTTGGTGGCTTGCTCGTAAATGGAAGTTGCCAGTTCAAAGGCTCCTTCTTCTTCAGCAGCCTCAGCTGCGATGACAAGCTCAAGTATAAGCTCGAGCTCGTTGAGGTATGCCTTGCGCATCCTCTTCTTCTTCCAGTCGGAGTCAAAGATGATGGCATCGTCTGAAACGTATCCGATGATATACTCGATGTGGTCGATGATCGTGACGCGTTGCTCATCCTCGGGGAAAAGATCTTCCTTATCACCTACACCATCGTTATCGGTGTCTGCGGTTTCATTGGGGTCATTCGGGAAGGTATCACCATTGTCACCCACACCATCGCCATCGGTGTCGATGGTTTCATTGAAGTCATAGGGGAAGGCGTCGCCATTGTCACCTACACCATCGCCATCGGTGTCCGTGGTTTCATTGGGGTCAAGCGGGAAGGCGTCCTCGGTATCGGGTGTACCATCGCCATCGGTGTCAATGCTGTCAGGGATACCGTCACCATCGCTGTCGGTCACCGTTTTGCCGGCATAGGCACCTCCGTATTGCCAGGAGAGGCGGCTGTCGGCCACTGCCAGAATCAAGGGGCTGGGTGGGGTCGCCTTGATAGCACCCGAAGCACTGGGAGCAACCATGACCCATGTGTCTCTGCTGCCGGCCACCGTGTTGTAGCTACTGCCACTGGTGACGCCGCTTGCATCAAAAATACGGATGCCCAGCCTGACACTTCCCGAAACGGGCAGCACGTGGCTGTCTGTGTCGAAGTGCAGACTCAAGGCAAAGGCTCCGGCTTCGCCCTCAAAGTCGTTGATGGCGGATGGCAGATCACCGTTCGGTGAGTCAATACCTGAAATGGGGGTGAAGCTCGCCCATTCCGATGCGGTGTAAGAAGCAGGATCGGTGGAGGCACTCACTCCTTCAAAGTAGCCGAGCTGGACAATCGAGCCCGTGCCGAGAGCGTCACCACTGGCATTCTGAATCGGCGCGAAGCTGGTGACCCCGATGCTATACGGTGCGGCTGAGAGCGGGCCCGAAAGAGCGCTGACGGCACAGACGGCGATGAGGAAAGGATTAAATATTGTTTTCATAGGACTGTTTTGAGAATTGGAGGTGCGCGAGGTGCTGCAGCTGAAGGGTTGGTAGCGTTTGCTCACGGATTGTAGGGCTTGGGCTGGGTTACCCCTGCGTTCTCGGCAGCGACGGCTACGTCACGGACAACAAAGATGGCGGACTCAGGATTGATGACGGTGCCGTTGGCATCGGTTACTGCATCGGTGGTCTTTCTCCAGAAATCCTGATAGAAGTAGGCGTCCCATCCGGATCCGGTCCAGAGGTAGATCCTGTCATTGGCGTTCCAATTGGCGTCCCCGTGGATGCCTGATGTTCCCAAGGTGGTGCCGATCGGGAAGCGGCTGCTGATGAAAGATTTGCCGGTAATGGTGGATACTTGATCCAGCATGGGGACCGCACCACTGTGGGTGATCACAAGCTCGCTTGCGGCTCCGCGCAGAATATACATGCCCAGATTTGGCATCAGCACGGTATCGTTCCGGTTAGGGCTAATATCACCCACTTTTCTCCAGAAGGAAAAATAGACATAAGAATCCCAACCGGTTCCGTTCCAGAGGTAGACGCGGTCCGTGGTTTCGAAGGGGGCGCTGATGTTGGCGAAGAAGTCACCAAGGGTGACGGCTTTACAGATCCTGTAAGTCGGGGTGGCCGGGTAGCGAGCGGTCAGGTCGTGATCAGTGGCGAGGGTGAGCACACCCGTGGTTTCATCCATGGTGGTGATGAGGTAGGCCTCCTCGGCACCCGAGGCGTTTTCGACATAACAAAGGTGTGGCTCGGTGGTCCATTGTGCGGCGCTCCAGGTGGTGACGCCGGTGCTGATGGTGCCCGCAGCGATGGATGCGGCGGATCCCTGGTATTCGGTTTTAGCCCTGAGGGAAGCTGAGATGGTAGTGACCGCCGACCCGGAACAGGTGCTCTTGATCACGCCTACGGGCTCAGCCCATATGCCAGCAGCGGCATTGATCGACTCCACACGGACGCGGTAAAACATTCGCTCCGTTGCCCCGATCGGAATTGAAACCGAAACATCGATCCCAGCGGTATAGGGAACACCCGTCAGATAGTCAGTCCACGAAGTCTTCGTTCCAAGGTCCGGGCAAGATTCTATGTCATAGGTTTTCCCAGCTACCGGTGTCCAACTGAGATTCAGATGCGTTTCTGTGGAGGAGACCCGGGCTTTAAAAGTGGAGCTTGGATCGTTCAGGTTCGTTCCTGCAACGAGTTCTTGCCAATCCAGAAGCCCGTCACCATCCGTATCCGTGCTCGATTGTCGATTGCCGATGGTGACGGTCGCTATATTGGAATCTGTTACCCCATCATTCACCTTAAAAGTAAAACCGTCGACATTATAGTCCACGCCCGAGTTTGTATAGGTTAGATTTGGCGGCGTCCCGTTCAAAGTTCCATGCATGGGTGCGGAGACAATGCTGTAGTTCAACGGATCACCATCGGCATCTAATGCATCCAACGTGATCGGGAGCGGCGTAATTCCATTGGCGATTTGATATTGGTCGTTAGCTATGGGTGCATTGTTCACAGTTAACTGAGTCGCTACGCCTTCAACGTCAATCTCGCGGATAACGAAATCATTTTCTGAGGAGTTACCCGCAGTGGAACCTGCGGTGAACCGGATGGATTCGATCCCTGTGGCATCCAAACCGGTCAGGTTCACCTTCGTGGCACCTCCGGTGTTATTGAACGGAGTATA
>Ga0075467_10003187_pt1 | contig 12659 bp, 14 predicted proteins | sample DEB08_DNA_9_FD_75067 | JGI IMG/M metagenome (GOLD analysis project Ga0075467, IMG submission 75067) | Aqueous microbial communities from the Delaware River and Bay under freshwater to marine salinity gradient to study organic matter... | ecosystem: Environmental > Aquatic > Marine > Coastal ...
CGACGGCCTGCCAATGCCGCTTTTGGGCTGCTGTTTCTGCCGATCAATGGGATAATCGTCTTCGATAACTGAGAACAAATTCTCACGTTGCATCTTGCCGAGATTGCCCAGCATAGGAACGGCTTTTAAAAGCTCATTGGTCTTAAGGCCCGTTGATCCAGCGGCGCGAATGGCCTCCGCCGTCTGCTTCCTGAGCTTATCGTGTTCGCCTTCGTTCATGTTTTGCATGAATGCTAAATAAGTTTGCTGTGAATAAAAATCGACATAATCAACAGCCCAGCGCGTCGCGTCTTCGCTCACTTCATCCTGTTCAAGACTGCGAGACACGATCAGCGCCACGCGCATTGCAATTTCTCGGTTTCTATCAAGCATAGAGCCTAGCGCATAACTTTTCTCATTCTGGCGGTTTATGATTTCGCCTTCATAATCCCATAACAAATCCCGCGCTGCTTTGCTAAATGGAACAATGATAGGAGCTGGCGGGAATTCATATCCGTTGCCTTCTGACATCATCCCTTCTCCGTCATAAGCAGACGCGCAATCTATGGCCCATTTTATAAGATTTGAAGGTGGAGAGATGTTTCTATTGCTCATCCTGGAGCGCTGCCTGGGCCGCTTGCTTTCGACAATCAAAAACCTGTTGAGCAATCCGCTTGCTACGTCCTTTCCGCTGATTGCTTCATAAAAAGTTTCTGGCGTTGTCATTCCCAGCACAGATATTGCGGGGCATTGAATAGCGGCGTCTTGTGCTTTTCGCTGAGTATCGGTCAAAGTCGCGCCAGAATATCCGCGTGTCGTTAGCATCCCAGTTAAGCGACCGAAGGCTTGCATCATCATACTGTTTGCAGCCTGCAAGTGCGGTGATCCTTTTGCACGGGAGGCATCAAGATACATTCCGAATTCATCAATCAGCGCAATATGGCATGGCCTATTTTTTAGCGATGTAATAACTCCGCCCTCTGACGTATAGCCAGCGGGACCGACCAAATCCAAGCCCGACTCCCGTAAAACCTTCTCAACAACATGCGCGGCGTTGTCCTTGCCTTCGCCTGTCTTGGCGATATTGAGGAAAAAGAGGCTCGACATATTGCCAAGATCAGTGACCCATCGGCGTCCCATTACAACCGACCCGAAAGCTAGCGCTGCTTGCACGTCGAATTGAGGCTGTGCTTTGATCGCCATTTTGTCTGAAAACTTAACCATGTCAGCCAACACACCAGGAACGGTTAAGAGATGCGGCGGTGTGTTGTTATTTTTTTCTTGCGGTTCTTTTATCTTGCCGAAATTCATCAAGATCGCAGCGACTTGTCCTCCGTGCTCAATTTCACGGCGCATTTCTGCCCGTTCGGTTTCACTAGGGTCCGGTCGCATTTTGTCCAGTTTCAAAATCTCCGCCGCTGCCTTAACCGCTGCGCTGGCGTTGCCCAGATGCTCATATTGGCAGAAGACTTCAAATGCATCGAAGCTAAAATCACCGAATGGATCGCTGGCGTGATGGCTATAGCCGCGCCCGTCATCAAATATAACAAGGCCCGGGATCTTGCTGGTGCTATTTGGAGAAAGCCACCTGTTGCCAAATTGAACATAGCCAACTTTTTCAATCTCATCTTGGATAGGATGCGCTTCGTTGTAAGCCTCAATTACGCTTCCCTGGTCGCCTTCCAACCGCCGCTTGTGTCTTTTAGGCGAAAACGCCGGTGCTGTCCTCCATGGGCAAATGTCCTGCATCTGAGGGGCAAAGCGTGGCCATTCTTGCCAGAGGTGCAGGATCTGGCTAGGGATTTCCGCCATATGTTCATAGGATGCGCCCGCCCAGCGGTAGGGTTGCTGAGTTTCTGGATGGATGCTTGGCGGCAATATGTCTTGAGTCTGCCCAGCCCGCAATTCAAAGACAACTTCGCGTTTTTTCGGGTTGCCTTGGACGGGCCAATTTATCTTGTGCGTATTCAAAACCAGCCCGTCAGGGACGCGAAACAAAATCTTGCCGCGTTCTGGGTTGCCGATGATTTGCGGGTGCTGGTTTAAGATTTTATCCAAATCAATGTTCAGCGCTTTAAATATCATTTTTGTATGCGCCAGGTTATCAATATCCAGCGCACAAGTGCCGCTCAAGCTATGCAATAAGCCCATGTTGTGAGTCGGGTTTTTCTGCCAATGATCCGGCGGGGTGGCTTTAGTCTGCCAGCCAAACGTTGAGGGAGCTTTGCTGCCCGCTGGTATTGCGACCAACGCCCAGCCCTGGGCCATGTATCGTTTGGCGTTCTCAAACAAATCATCCGTCATTAATCAATCCCCCTGTCTTTTATGGCGCAGGATTGACTAGCTTAATGCAATGTCATAGATTATGCCCGCGCTTAGAACACGCACATCATAAGCCCAAATCCCGGGTTTATGCAAGCCCAGCCCTAAAAAAGCTGGGCTTTTTTTTGTGGCTGTAAAAAAGAGCCCAGACTAAAATTGAATTCCCCCACGCTCTGAAAGATATCTAAGCATTTAGATATCTTGCGCGCTTCTATTAAAATAAAGGATTCTGGTCAATGCGGGAAGTGCCCCGTAACCCATTGTAATACATATATATTATATATATAGAGTATATATTTTATTTAATTATTAAAGACTCAGACACTAGAGATGAGGGCCAGCTTGATTAGGGGCCAATATCAAGGTGTCTTATAAGGGGTCTTTTTTAGTATTAATCTCAGACCGGCGGTGAATGGCGGAAATAATTCCTTGCATCAATCAATGGCTGGGATTAAGTTAAAACAGGCAGAGGGAGCGCGACAACGCTCAACCCCCGCCCTAATCAAGAACGACCCAGGAAGGGAGGTCGAAAATGACTGAAAACACAATACCAAAAAGATCAATGATATTGCAAGACGCTAAAAAAGCCGTGTGCAAAGACAGAGCGGAAACGCACGGCAATTTAGAAAACAATTTTTCAACTATAGCAAAATACTGGTCAATCCATACTGGAGCAGAAATCAATGCCACCGATGTTGCTGTGATGATGGGCCTGCTAAAAATAGCACGCATAAAATCAAACCCAAAACATCAAGACAACTGGCTAGATCTTGCCGGGTATGCCGCTTGCGGCGGCGAGGTGGCCGATAAAGAAAATAAAGGAAAATAGAAAATGTCGACAGGAAGACAATACACGAATGAGGAAGATTTATTAGTGAAAGAACTAACGTTTAAAGGATTATCTGCTTTAGAAATCGGAAAGGTATTGCGCAGAACTAAAAATTCGATTTTAGGCAGGCGATATAGGCTAGGGCTGACGATTGACAAAAATGGCAAACGGTGCTTATCGCCAGAAATGAAAGTGTTTCTAAAAGATAATGCTGGGAAGATCACGAGAAAGCAAATGCTGGATGGGTTGAGGAAAAAATTCAATTTCAAAATCTCGCACGATGATTTTTATAGAAATTGTAGAAAACTCAAATTGCAAAAAAAGCCGTTGCCCCCAAAAGATCCAGCCCTGCGGCGCACCACGAAAGAGCCTGCGAATGGAAGATATAGAATTACAGATAAGATTGAGAGAAAAGAAATAGAAGTTTTTGGCAAACCAAACAACCGGTAAAAAAAACCTTTACAAATAGGGCCACGGGCCTTATTGGAAAAAATAGAGATAAAATTTTATGTTTAACTTCCCTCCTATAAAAACATCATGTTGAAATTTGAAAACTGGCCAATAAGCCGTTGCGTTGATTACGCCAGAAACCCTAGAAAAAACGATCACGCCGTTGATAAAGTCGCCGCTGCTATTAAGGAATTTGGCTTTAGAGTTCCAATCATTGCGAAATCGGACGGCCTGGTTGTCGATGGACATTTGAGATTGAAAGCAGCCAAAAAACTAGGACTAGAAGAAGTCCCAGTAATTCTTGCTGATGACATGACAGATGCGCAAATAAAAGCCTTTAGGTTAAGCGTTAACAAGACCGCTGAATTTGCGGAATGGGACTTTGACCTTTTAAAGCTTGAGCTGCAAGATTTGGGTGAGTTGAACTTTGACCTGGAATTGACGGGCTTTGATCTGGGTGAGGTTGCAAGCTTATTTGATGAAGAAACCGATAGCGAAGGCGAGGATGACATTCCCGAGCCACCTGAAAATCCGGTCAGCCGACCGGGGGCCCTTTGGACTTTGGGAAACCATCGCCTGCTCTGCGGTGACGCCACCGTGGCCACCGATGTCGAGCGGGTGCTTGGCACGGTGAAACCGCTGCTGATGGTCACAGATCCACCCTACGGTGTGGAATACGCTCCCGCGTGGCGCAACCAATCCGGGGCGAACGCCACCAAGAGCACCCGCACCGGCAAGGTGCTGAACGATGACCGCGCTGATTGGAGCGAGGCCTGGTCACTGTTCCCGGGCGACGTGGCCTATGTCTGGCATGGCTCGCTGCATGCGGGGGAGGTGGCCGAAAGTCTTGATGTTTCGGGGTTCAAGATCCGCTCGCAAATCATCTGGGTGAAGGAAAAGATGGTGCTGAGCGGTGCTGATTATCACTGGCAACATGAACCTTGCCACTACGCCGTCAAGAAAACCGGCAAGGGCCATTGGGCAGGCGATCGGAAGCAAACCACACTTTGGCAAATTGCCAACAAGGATCAGGATGAGAAAACCGTGCACGGCACGCAAAAACCAGTGGAATGCATGCGCCGGCCTATCCTGAATAATTCAAGCCCGGGTCAGGCGGTTTACGAGCCGTTTATGGGCTCGGGCACCACGCTAATCGCGGCCGAGACAACGGGGCGGGTCTGCTATGGGATTGAGCTGAACCCGGCTTACGTCGACGTCGCCGTTGAGCGTTGGCAACAGTTTACCGGCAAGGAAGCACTGCTGGCTGAAACCGGCGAGTCTTTCGCTGATCTGAAGTCCAAGAGGCAGATCGCTTGAAGCAGTCGCGAACAATAAAGGGATCGAGAATGACTAAAAAGAAGGGGATGCCGCTGCACAAAGCAACGAAAGACAGATGCGCGCTGGTAGAACTGCATGCGACTGTTGGAACGCCACAAGAGTGGAAGAAGAGCTACGGGCTTATCGGCGCGATAAAGGCAGACAGCAAACGCCGCGCAATCAGCATCTATCCGTTGCATGAAAAAAAACTAAGAGCTGGCCGCCACGACAAGAGCGAGGCCGCTCTATTGGCTGATCTGGCTGAGAGGCTGGATATGGCGAAACAGTTCGTTCCTACGTTCGGAGGGGTAGCATGATATCCGGCAATTCTTCCACCGCCATGATGAGAGAGATGTATTTTCACGCTAGTTGTTTGGCACTCGCAGCGCCGCCAAGGCTAGATACGAAGCTACCGACAGTCGGGGTCAATAGGATTAAGCCCAAGAAAGTCAAAGCAAGGCGAAAGGCCAACAAGGCCGCGAAGCTCAACAGAAAGGTAAATCGAAGATGAATTGGCCCTTCGGAGACCTTAAGCCCTTTGGCTACGATTTAATCATGGCAGACCCGCCTTGGTCCTTCAAGACGTTCTCGCAAAAAGGTTGGAAGAAAGCCGCGCAAAACCACTACCAATGCGCAACGCTTGAGGACATTAAAGCGCTTCCCGTTGCTGATCTCGCGGCTGATGATTGTGTCCTCTGGCTGTGGGCGACTAATCCGATGATTCCCCAGGCCCTGGAAACGATGTCAGCTTGGGGGTTCACGTTCAAGACGGCGGGTAACTGGCACAAGCTATCGAAAACTGGACAGAAAGATCACTTTGGAACCGGCTATCTGCTCCGATCCTCAAACGAGCCATACTTGATTGGGACACGAGGCAAGCCAAAAACTAGCCGCTCTGTTCGTGGTGGCTTTAGAGCTCCAGTACGCGAACACTCCAGGAAGCCTGAAGAATGCTTTGAGATGGCGGAGAAACTAATTCCCAACGCTCGCCGTTTGGAGCTGTTCAGCCGTCAATCTAGACCAGGCTGGGATAATTGGGGCAATGAATCAACCAAGTTCGATGAGGAAGCCGCATGAGTAAGCTAAAAGTCCTTGATCTTTTCTCAGGCATAGGCGGATTCAGCTTAGGCCTTGAGCGCACAGGCGGATTTGAAACCGTTGCTTTCTGCGAGATAGAGAAGTTCCCCCAAAAGGTTTTAAAGAAACACTGGCCAGAGGTGCCTATTTATGAAGACGTTAGAGAACTCACCGAAGCAAAGCTTACTTCCGATGGAATTACCGGAATCGATGTCATCACAGGCGGGTTCCCATGCCAAGACATATCAGCCGCCGGCAAGCGAGCAGGCATTCACGAAGGGACTCGGTCCGGTTTGTGGTCAGAAATCGTGCGTCTTGTTGGCGAGCTTAGACCAAGCTACGTCATCGTGGAGAACGTCGCAGCACTCCTTAGTGGCCCATATGAACAAAGAGGCGGGTGGTTTGGCCGAATTCTCGCAGACTTGGCCAGCCTCGGGTACGATGCGGAATGGGAAAACATACCGGCGTCAGCCTTGGGCGCTCCCCATCGCAGAGAGCGCGTATGGGTTATTGCCTACACCTCTGAAGTCGGACGCCTTGACAGCAGGCCGTTTCAAGATTTCGACACAGTTGAAATCGCAAAGATTAGGGTCAACGCACCAAGCAAGGGTTTGGCCTATTTTCTTAGCTCTAGGCTATACAATGGGGGAGACTTCAGAGATCATCGAAAAGATGATGGGCTTTCCCAGTTCATGGACCGAATTGGAGCCTGCGGAAACTCTGTAATCCCTCAAGCCCCAGAAATAATTGGGCATGCCATTCTAGAGGCTGAGCACGAGCGAGAAGCCGCAGCGTGACACTTCACCAAGTCAAAGAGCCACCCAACAAAGGCAAAGGCCAGATCTGGGACGGAGAGCGCTTAATCTCAGAGCATGAGACCTACTACGAGGCTTTGATTGCCTATAGAAAGCTTATGAAATTGAGATTTATGGAGCGCGGGATTTGATTTTATGCGTGCAGGTTAAAAAAAAGGAGTCCGATTAAATGACTAAAAAGAAGGGGATGCCGCTGCACAAAGCAACAAAAGACAGATGCGCGCTGGTAGAACTTCATGCGACTGTTGGAACTCCACAAGCGATTATTGCCGACATTTTGGAGATTGACCCAAAGACTTTAAGAAAACATTATCGGGCGCAATTGGACCAGGCAACGGCCAAGGCCAACGCACAGATCGGCGGCGCTCTATACAACAAGGCAAAAAACGGCGATACCACAGCACAGATCTTCTGGATGAAAACCAGAGGCCGGTGGAGAGAGACAAACAACCTAAATCTGAGTAATGAAGACGAAACCATGATGCCGCGTGTAATTAAGTTAATCGCAAAAGTGCCAGTCAAAAAAAATGATTAAATTTTTCTATTTTTTGGTCCTGATCGGCGCTGTTTTCATCGCCGCTACTTTCTTTGTGACGCCGCCAGATATCAGCAACTCCGAAATGATCCAATTGAAAACTGATAGATGGCTGGGGAGAAATGTGAAGTGAAGTTAGTACAAACCAAAGAAGGCCAAGGCGCTTTGATTTTCGAAACCTACTATGAGGCCAAGCTTGTTTTTGAAGAGTTAAAAAAACCGCCTCCGAAAATGTAGAAAAACGGAGGCGGTAAGGAACAAACAAAGGGAGTAAGTTATGATTGAGAATTTATATCAAAAAAATAGTGTAAATGCAAATCGTTGTCTTTTTGTGAAAACATCGGGTAAAAAATGCCTGGACTTTTAGTGCCATATGGACTAAATTGTTTTCATCAATAAAGGAAGATAATCATGAATAAGCTAGATAAATTACTCGCAGTGGCCGATTTAATTGCGGACGAATCAACAGGATCAACAGGATCTACAGGAATTTTTAATGACATCATTGGTAAATACGTGGTCGTGCGGTCGAGAAACGAAGGCGTCAATTGCGGAACCGTAGTAGCTGCAGACTCAACTGGGATCATCCTAGAAGAGGCTCGGCGTCTCTGGTACCACAAGCCGAAGGATGCGTCTCAGAGCTGGTATGAAGGTGTTGCTAACAGCGGTTTATCGGATGACAGTCAGATTTCACCAACGGTTGACAGAAAGTTAATCGTGGAAGACTACTCAGTCACATTATGCCGCAAAGATGCTATTGACAGCCTGAAGAGCAAAAAAAGCGTCGCTCGTAATGATTGAGCTAGAAACATTCGGCTATGGCTATGGCGCTGGCCATGGCCATGGCTTTGGCTATGGCGATGGCTATGGCCATGGCTCTGGCGTTGGCTATGGCTTTGGGTTTGGAGAAGGCCTTGGCTCTGGCTATGGCTCTGGCTTTGGCGCTGGCGATGGCTTTGGCGATGGATCTGGCTATGGCGATGGCTCTGGAGAAGGCGAAGGCTATGGCGATGGCTATGGCGATGGATCTGGCTCTGGCTCTGGAGAAGGCGAAGGCTTTGGCTATGGCGATGGATCTGGAGAAGGTTGATGATTGAGCGCAAAAAAAAGGAAGAAAAAATGTATAGTTTGAAAATCACCAAAGAAACCAATTTTGCCCAGGTTAATGAATTTCAGCAAAAAACCGATATCATTTTAAGGAAATATGGAATCGATGCTGAGGCGGCGATAAGAGTTGATTACGGCGACACAATCCATTCAGACGGGGAACGAGTTTTTGTGCAAAAAGGGCAAAAGCAATAGAAAATTTGGAAACTGAAATCCATCTGCCGATAAAAATTATAGACAATTTTTCGCAACCCGCCCGGCACCGGATTTTCAAGGGCGGGCGGGGAAGCGCGAAAACTCGTTCACTTGCTTTAATGGCGGCGATTAAAGTCTACCAGCTGTCGGAGGAAGGGCGCGAAGGCGTGTGGCTATGTTCGCGTGAACACCTCAACAGTTTGGCCGATAGTTCATTTTCGGAAGTCAAAACAGCGATTAAGTCAGCCCCTTGGCTTGATGTCTATTTTGAGATAGGCGATAGATTTATAAGAACAAAAAACCGCCGGGTTGAATTTGTCTTTGCTGGCTTGCGGTTCAATCTGGACAGCATAAAGTCAAAATCTCGAATTTTAGGGAACTGGACCGACGAAGCGGAAAATGTCAGCGCCTCCGCTTGGCAGAAACTTATCCCAACAATCAGGGAAGACAACTCCGAAAACTGGGTAAGCTATAATCCAGAAACACCTGACAGCGCCACGCATAAGCGCTTCATAGAAACGCCAGACGAAAACACGATAATCACAGATATCAACTGGAACGACAACCCTTTTTTCCCAAAGGTTCTTGAGGCTGAAAGATTGGCCGACAAGAAAAACCGTCCAGATATTTATGAACACATCTGGGAAGGTAAATTCTTAGCCTATACCGATGCACAAGTATTTAAAAACAAATTTGTCATAAAAGACTTCAGCCCTGGCGACCATTGGAATGGCCCATACCAAGGCGTTGACTTTGGTTTTGCACAAGATCCGACAACGGCAATCAGATGTTGGATTTTTGATAGCAATTTATTTATTGAATATGAGGCTGGCGCTAAAGAATTAGAATTAGATTCAACCACGACATATTTTCTAGAGAGAATCCCAAAATTTGAAACCTACGCCGCCAGGGCTGACAGCGCCAGACCGGAATCAATTAGTTTTCTCAAACGTTTTGGCCTGCCTAAAATTCAGTCTGTCAAAAAATGGCCAGGGTCGATTGAAGACGGCGTTTCTTTCATGAAATCTTTTGACGAAATTATCATCCATCCAAGATGTACCGGAACCGCACGAGAATTCCGCCTGTACAGCTATGCCATTGATAAATTGAGCGGCGACATTTTGCCCAAAATCGTTGATGCAAACAATCATTATATGGACAGCCTCCGCTATGCTCTCCAACCGCTAATCCAAGCGCGTGGCGTTCCGTCGGTTCGATCTTTATAGGTTTAATTTTCAAAAAAATCATGATCATTGAAGACTTGGCCATTTTCGTGATATAAACCCTTCAACAGAAAGGGCCGCCATATGAAGTTTCTAAGGTTTTGGGGTCAAAAATCAATTGCCGATCAAACCAAGGCCAGCCAAATAGGTCAGACTTTAGTTTTATCAGCAGGTCAGCCGCATTGGTCGCCGCGTGATTATAAAGCTTTCAGTCGTGAAGCTTATCAGATGAACGTGACCGCATACCAGTGCGTAAATAGAATCGCAGACGCGGTCGCGTCGGTTGGCTGGAATGTCCAGCGCGGTGACACGACACTAAGCGAGCATCCTATTCTTGCGCTGCTGGATCGCCCTAACCCTCAACAATCGGGCAAAGAGTATTTTCGAGAATTAGTTTCTTTTTTCCTATTAGCGGGGAATGCCTACACTGAACGTGTAGAGGTCGGCGGTCAACCGCGTGAACTTTATCAACTTCGCCCAGATCGAATGAGCATTATCCCCAGTAAGACAGGGTCGCCCAGCGCCTACGTTTACACCGGACCGACCAACGCTAAAATCACTTTTAATTCAGAAGACAACGACATATGGCACATGAAAGCGTTCAACCCGCTTGATGATTGGTACGGCCAAAGCCCTGTTGAAGCTGGCTCGTTTGCGATTGATCAAAGCAACGAATCTATGGCCTGGATGCAGTCGCTTATGCAGAACAGCGCCAGACCATCCGGCGCGTTGACAGTCGGCGCGGACACATCATTGTCGGACGAGGCATTCGCTAGGCTGAAAGCTCAAATTGAAGAACAGTACAGCGGCAGCGAGAACGCCGGAAGGCCGATGCTCCTAGAAGGTGGGCTAGATTGGAAGCAGATGGGCCTTTCACCGACGGACATGGGAATCATCGAAACAAAATTCAGTGCGGCTCGTGATGTTGCTTTGGCTTTCGGCGTGCCGCCGCAACTTATCGGCGTTCCCGGCGATAATACTTACGCGAATTATTCAGAGGCGCGGTTGTCTTTCTGGGAAGATACAGTTTTGCCGTTGCTTGATTTAATATCGGCAGACTTGAACGTATGGTTGGCCGAACCGATGGGCGTTAAACTTGTCCCTGATTTGGATCAAATTCCAGCCATCGTTGAAAAGCGTCAAACTCTTTGGCAAATGGCCGACGCTTCTACAGACCTGACAGTGAACGAAAAGCGAGACCTCAAGGGATATCCAGAGATCGAAGGCGGCGACGTTCTGCTAGTTGGATCGGGTCTTATAGGGCTGGAAGACGCTAGCGCGCCGCTCAACCTTGGCGGGCAGACGGATGAAAGCGATCTAAGTGTGGCTTTTTCAGCCGGTGTTGACGTGCAGCGACAGGCTTTAGACGGCGCACAAATGGCCAGCCTCCAGGCTGTTCTACAGGCCGTTTCGGACGGCTTGCTCCCTGCGGATTCGGCGGTGGAGATGTTGCTTGTTGCTATTCCAACACTCACACGCACTCAAGTGACGAATATGATCAACCCAGCTGACGGCTTCGAAGGAACACTAAACGAGATAGACGGGAAAGCACTTAGGCTAGTGGCGGGCTATGAGACGATTTCTTGACCAGAGTCCTGATAGGGAGCGCCGACGTCAAATACGCTTAATGTCATTGCTGGAACGTCAATTCCAAAGACGCTTTGCAAAGGAATTCCAAGCTGAGACAATTAGAGTATTGACTTTTTACAAGATCACCGGCGAATTTTCATCTTTATTATTTGACCACTTAGAAGCCTTAACGAAAATCGAGGCGGATTTAGTTGAAATTTCAATGAGGGTTTTCGGTGATAGAATTTTAAACCAAGGAAAAGCGGCTGGTTTGATTCTCGATGCTAAATTGAACACCACGACATTTTACAGAGATAAAGCGATTGAATACTTAAGACAAGAATCAGTTAGACAGCGAATTTCTTCCATATCAAAAACAACACGTGAGAGGATAATTTCAGCGCTGACAATGGCAATTCGAGACGGAAAGTCAATAGATACCGCTATTGATGAGATTCTAAAAGCAAGCGCTTTAATCTCTAAAACAAGGGCCAAAATAATCGCTAGAACAGAACTCCACGGGGCGGCAAATGCTGGCGCGAACGAGGCGGCGAAAGAAGCTGCGCTTGATTTGAAAAAAGAATGGATTTCGGCCAACGACGACCGCACAAGGCCAGGACACCGAAAAGCAAATGGCCAGGTGGTCGAGCAAGACCAGAAATTCAAAGTGACAAATGAAAATGGCGTTGATGAGTTCTTGCTTTATCCAGGCGATCCTAACGCCAGCGTGGGAATGGTTGTGAATTGCAGATGCACGCTTGGTCATGTCTTGGCATAGCCGAATTCATAAAATAATTCACACGTCAAGTTGTTTGTGGTAAGCAACGAGAAATTGTTAAAAGGGCGACAAATGACGATCCAGTACCAGACAGCACAATTTGAGTTAAAACGCGAACCGGATCACGACGGCGTTTTTGAGGGATATGCTTCCGTTTTTGGTGTTGTCGATCAAGGTTTTGATATCGTCCAGCGTGGCGCTTTTTTAAAAAGCCTATCAGGGGGCCGAAAGGTAAAAATGCTATGGCAGCACGATCAATCGCAGCCTATTGGCGTTTGGGATGAGATTAAAGAAGATGAACGTGGCTTGAAAGTTAGGGGCCGAGTTTTAAAAGAAGTCCAAAAGGGCGCAGAAGCCCAGGCGCTGCTGAAAGCGGGCGCTCTAGATAGCATGTCAATCGGCTATCGAACAGTTGAGGCGACGGAAGAGGCGGACGGTCGAGTCCGTAAACTTTTAGAAGTCG
>Ga0075467_10003189_pt1 | contig 12656 bp, 12 predicted proteins | sample DEB08_DNA_9_FD_75067 | JGI IMG/M metagenome (GOLD analysis project Ga0075467, IMG submission 75067) | Aqueous microbial communities from the Delaware River and Bay under freshwater to marine salinity gradient to study organic matter... | ecosystem: Environmental > Aquatic > Marine > Coastal ...
AAGGCCGAGTTCGATTCTTTTCCGGCAAATGAGTGAGCTGAGGATACCTCCGCCTGCGATGCCTCCGGTGGCTGCTAGCATAAGCCATGCGATATCACTGCCAAACCCCACACCTCCTCCCGACGTGTCCTTCCCGATCTGGATGGCCGCAAGATTCAAGAAACCGGCAAATCCCCAGAAGAAGGCAATCCCTGCAGCGCTTAAGCGAATGTTCCGCACCTCCCAGAGATCTTTCAACTGCGCGAAGTGCTCCCAGAGAATTCTTTTCTTGAACCTTCTTTGCCCCATCGCAGGCGATCTCTCGATACCAAAAGAAATGAAGATCGTTGGCAGAGCGGCTGCCGCCACAACAGCCAATGGAATAAGTGCTGCGTTCCAGCCATTGTCGGCATCTCCCGGGTGCAGCGATTCGAGCTGCTCTAGATTAACATCGAACCATTTGCTCGATAGTATCTGCCCTGCACATACAGCAAGGACTACGGTCATTTCCAAAATACCACTGGCAAAACCAAGTCTGCTATGGCCTACGATTTCCTTGACGATCCCCCGTTTGGCTGGACTGAGCAGAACCGACTCAACCGAAAGCGCAAAAAAGCCGAGGATGGCCATCATCAGATTCTGCTGCCAGACAGCGAGTAAGATCCAGATTAATACAACAAACTGCAGCAGAATAGCTCCCCTGATAACCATGGTTTTGCTGAACCGGTCTGATAACCAGCCTGCCAATGGTGCAAATAGGATGAATGGCAGGACAATGAGTGCACCCAACACATACTCAAGCCCTTCTGCCTCTGGCAAACTGCTCATCAATGCTCCCCCCAGGGGGATCAGCAGAAATTGAGCGGCTTTGTCATTAAATGCATTTTGAGTCTGCAGTAATAAAAGGCTGGAAAACGACACCCAGTTCCTGCGTGTTGGCACTGCCTGATCTGAAAATCGCTCCGAAGCTTGATTTGATTCAACGCTCATCCCTTTCTAATTTGGCAGAACGCTCGCAAATAGCGAGCCAATCAGATCTACTTTTTTGTATGCGCCGGACAACACAGCGAATGACAAGCTTGGCTACAGACAAAATACTTACTTGCCAGTCCATGCTAATGACGATGGCGGTGACCTTGAGAATTACATTTGATGTCCATTGCTGAAGGCGTTATAGTATCCGCACTTGCTATTTACGAATGGCTTCTCTAGAACATTCGCATCGCATTCCCTTAATCCGGCGAAGACATGAATACTTTTTCCAAGCTTACCCCCGTCCTTCTCATTGTTTTTTTATTCAATAGTTGCGGCTACCCAGGTAGCCCGAATCCACTGCAGCAAATGCCCTTGAGTGCTGTGCACGCAAACCCCTACGAGTCTGGATCCTATCACCATTTTGTTGCCCAAAAAGGCTATCCCAGGAACTACGCCATATGGAAAAACAAGGGTGTTCTCGCTCGCACGAATGAATCAAACTCAAGCATTGTCATCGATTTGTCTGCCCAGCGAGGCTATCTGATGAATGGCAAGGAGTTGGCCATGGACTACCCGGTAGCCACAGGACGATCCAAGTATCCAACACCAACAGGCAAATTCCAGGTTTTGGAAAAAATCATGTCCGGCAAAGCATCATCCACCTATGGCAAGATTTACGATGCTGAGGGAACATTGATCAATTCCGATGCAGACAGCAGAACAGACCCCATTCCCCCAGGAGGCAAGTATGTGGGGGCACCCATGCCCTACTGGATGCGTATCACATGGGACGGCATCGGCATGCACAAGGGAAAGGTCCCGCGCTATCCGGCATCTCACGGCTGTATCCGGACCTATTATAAAATCGTGCCTATCGTTTTCTCCAAAGTCCGCGTGGGCACACCAGTGAATGTTGTTCGCTGATTTCTGGCTAGCTTGGCATCGGGACGAGCACTTTTGCTCGCCCTACATGAGCTCCACGCCAAAGCGTTTCATAATCCAAGCGGTGAGGATAAAGAGCACAGCTGTGAGGACGCAGCTTGCCAGCAGGCACCAGCCATAGTGAATTCCCTTTCGCAACATCCATGGCATTAACAAGAACATGGGCATCGTAGGGATCACATACCAGAAGGTGTACCACGCATGATTGGCAATTTTTTCCGTCTGCTGCTGCCCCTTGAGTTCAAAAAACATCCATGTCATGGCGAGCACAGTCACCATCGGAAGGGCCGCTATCAATGCGCCTAACCTGTCGCTGCGTCTTGCGACCTCGGAAATTAACACCACCAATCCGGCAGTGATCAGATATTTAAAGATGATTGGCATAAACTTATTCTTGGAGCACGACCATTACAGCGTATTCTGTGGCTATCATGCAAGTATATCCAGCCATCATCACCTTGGCAGTCTCTTATTGCGGGGTTGTTTGTTCAGCCTGTTCAGCCCCGGAAGCTGCCTTAGCCCCCCCTACCCCTGTTGTCAAAACAACAGCATCCCATCTACAACCGGCAGGGACTGGCTTGTCGTCCTCTCAAAAACAGAAAATCGGCCGTAAAATATGGCAAAACGAATCCGGCGGATCGGTTGCAGGCTTGACCCACTGGAACGATGGCGAGGAGTTCCCTTCCATGGGCATTGGTCATTTTATCTGGTATCCTGAGGGCTTCAGGGGACGCTGGACCGAGTCATTCCCGCTTCTCATCAGTTACGCCAAGCAGCGTGGCAGCACTGGTATTCCAGCTTGGGTCATAAGCAACAGGCATTGTCCGTGGCCAAACAAGGCCTCTTTTCAAAAGGATTTCAACGGATCCAGATTAAAGGGCCTGCGTAGCTGGTTGGCCAATAATACAGGCCTGCAGGCTGATTATATCATTGCAACGAGTAGACAGGCGTTGCCAAAAATCATGGATTCCGCTCCTTCAGACCAACAGGCTCGAATCAGGACCAATTACCAGAAGGTCGCATCTACGGGCCACGGCACCTATGCCCTGATCGATTATGTGAATTTCAAGGGTGACGGCACCAATCTCACCGAACGCTACCAAGGCCAGGGCTGGGGCCTGATGTGGGTGCTCATGGAAATGCGTGATGTTGCTGCAGGCCAGAGTGCTGCCATAGAATTTGCCGCTGCGGCCAAACGCTGTCTGGACCGCCGGATTAACAATTCGCCACCAGCGCGTGGCGAATCACGCTGGAAAGCCGGTTGGCACAACCGCTGTGATACTTACACCAAACCGCTCTAGTACGCCCGCTATAAAAAACTAACTAATTGAATATAAGTAGATTGTATATATATTTACTTAATAATCTTCATTAATCCCAATGGCCCAATGGAGATCCAGATTGCCTTTTACAAGGATGCGCTCCGCCTTGGCCGCCGACTCATGACGAGGCGAACAGCAGCCATGGGAAGCAAACCGATGACAGCGGCAATAAGCGCCATTTTAGCTGCAGGATAGTGCCTCGCCTTACCTCTCCGCATCGCGGCAAGGCCCTCGGCAACGACCTGGTGGGCACTCACATAAACAAATTCACCGCCCGGGGTGACGTTGCCAGCCTCGGCTCTATGGGCAATAGCACCAAAGCCGGTATGCACAGGGCCGGGGCAAAGAGCGAGCACATTGACCCCGTGCTCACGTAGCTCTATTCGCAGTGCTTCGGAAAAGCTGGTCACATATGCCTTGGTAGCCGCATAGACAGCAAAGTCAGGAATGGGTAGACAGCTGGCAAGTGAGCTTACATTGAGAATGTCACCTGCTCCATTGGCAATCATGCCGGGCAGGTATTGATGAGCCAGGCGGGTCAGGGCAACCATATTGAGCTGCATCATGTCGTTAACTTTTGACCAGTCCGACGAGGCAAACTCCCCGTAATCACCCATGCCGGCATTGTTGATGAGTAAATCCGGAACTAATAGCAGGGACTGCATGGAGTTGAATAGCAGATCAACATCCTCATTTTTTGTGAGATCTGCTTTGAAGCAATAAATCCGGACTTCCGGGGAGGCCATAGCGAGCTCGGTAGCGAGTTGATCCAGAAGATCGACCCTGCGCGCCACGAGGATCATCACCCTGCAAACAGGCGCCAGTTGCCGCGCAAACTGGACACCCAAGCCAGAAGACGCACCCGTGATCAATGCGCACCGGTATGGCGATGTGGAATCCATGAGATTGAATGCTCAGCTGCTGACGGGCTGATCCTGCTGCTTACTTGCATCAATCTTGACAATGCGCAGAGGAAGTCGCTGGGCGAGCTCGTCATCGATACTGATATCGATAAAATAAACACCTGCCTCGGGGAACTTGAGACCTTGTAGATTTAAGATCAGGTTGCGATGCACGAAGGGCACATCCTCGGGAAGTTCGATGGGCATGTCGGCATTGATGGGCATTTTTTCATCGATAGACTTACCGTCACCATCGATAATGTTTACCGTAAATTTGTGGCCCCCGTTATCCTCAGGGGTAATGCAGAGGCGCAGAGCGAGGCAACAATGAGGCTGAACCACCGGCAGGGCGGGTGCCGCGAGCACATCGATCGTTCCAGAAACAACCATTTTACCGTTATAGTCGGCGGCGAAGTCACAGAGTGTAGCAATTTGTATATCCATTTGTTAATTTAAGTAGATTGTATCACAAGGGCAGAACTTAGCGGGATTCGAGCTCATCGAATCGGCGTTGTAGTTCCTTGATTTCCTTGACCAGTTTGGGTAGTCGTGCCAAATAGGCGAGTTTTTTTTGTTCCTCACGAAGAGGGCGCGCAGGCGTGCCCTTGTAGACAGCATCACCCTTGAGGTCCTTCAGCGCCCCAGCCTTCGCCGTCAAGACAGCCCGGTCGTGAACTTTGATGTGCCCCGCAACTCCAGCCTGGGCAGCCAGAGTTACATAGTCACCCAGCGAGCTACTTCCAGCCAAGCCTGATTGGGCAACGACCAGACAGTGTTTACCAATCCGGACATTATGGGCAATTTGCACAAGGTTATCAATTTTAGTACCCTCCCCGATGATTGTTTTTCCAAACCGTGCGCGGTCGATGGTGGAATTGGCACCTATCTCAACATCATTTTTTAGCACAACAATACCAACCTGGTCCACCTTTTCGTGTTTACCGTCGATCAGCTCGTAGCCATAGCCATCAGAGCCGATGACACAGCCAGGCTGAAGAATCACGCGATCCCCGATGATACACCTCTCACGCACCGTGGTATTGGCATGCAGCAGACAATCACTGCCGATGACGACACCCTCTCCGACCACAGTACCTGGCCCTATTTCCGTGCCATCCCCAATACGGACTCCGGATTCGATAACCGCCCCAGCCTTTACGCAGACTTTCTCGGCATTGAGCTTAACACCCTCGGCAATGCATGCCCTCGGGTCTATACCAGCAGTGAATTTAGCGCTGTTGACAAAAAAATGCTTCACGACCTTGGCGAAAGCAAGCGAGGGGTTCTCAACCGCTACCAACCCAACCGATGCATCCGGTAACGCTTGGTCTTGTAATCCTTCCGCAACCAGAACCAAGGCGGCCGTGGTCTTAAGATAATCCTGATAATATTTATCATTTCCCAGAAACGATACCTCGTCAGGCCCAGCTTCATCGAGCGAGGCCATCCCGCTGATCTCACCCGCATTGCCATGGCGGATCAGCTTTCCGCCGGTAAGCGCGATTAATTCATCAATGGTGAGTTTCATAAGGGATCAGATCTACCGGGCTTAATGGGAGCCCTTCTCGTTAAGCCTGGAGATAATCTCGTCACTGATATCTACGGCCCCATCAAGATGCAGGAATAAGGGCACACTGCGGGTGGAGAGCCCACCCATCTCGATAACCATCTGGTATTTTTTTTCCAAAGCATAGGCTTGAATAGCCTCATTGATGCGATCGAGGATCGACCTTGCCACGCTTGCTTGCTCTTTAAACACCCTGCGTTTCTCCTTCTCAAGAAAATCACGGCGGTCGCGCTCAAGGGTTTTTAATTCAAGTCCCATGCTGAGATACTCATCGTTCATTTTACTTTTTTCCTCAGCGCTCATTGCGGCTGCATTCAGCTTGAATTTTTCGGACGTCCGGCCGCGCATCATCTGAAGCCGTTGAATCACAGCACGGCGGTCATTGTTTTCCTTCTCAATGAACTCTTCGAGTTTCTGAAGCTTTTCTTTGGATTTGATTGAAAAATTCCAATTATCGAAGATCTTGCTCACATCAACTGTTGCGATTCTCATGTCATCCGCACGGCTGATGTCCGTAGACAGCAGCGTGGATAGCAGGAGTAAAAGAACAAACTTCATAGGAAAACCAATACTTTGGCAAACTTCGATACGCAAGCATTATGCGGCAATCTTTATCACAATCTCCTTTTCAGTTACCCCCAATTCCCTTAGCAGCTCTGGTGCTGTAAAGCACAACTTCCTTTGTTCAATTCAAACCACAAATAATGTGACCAAACCAATCAATAGCAATCTTCCAAAAACCGAACTCCTTGCTCCCGCAGGATGTTTCGCATCCCTACAGGCAGCGATCGATAGCGGTGCCGATGCCGTCTATTTTGGCCTCGCCCAGCTCAACATGCGCGCAAGAGCACGGAGGTCATTCAATGTGCCCGATCTTAAGGAAATCATCACCCGACTCCATGATGCCGGGGTCAAAGGATGCCTGACACTCAATACCTTGCTTTACGAACATGATCTCAACATCGCGCGCAAGATGATCGAGACCGCCAAGGAGGAAAATGTAGATGCCATCATCGCATCTGATATGGCCGCAATACGCATGGCTAATGAAGCCGGCTTGGAAGTCCACCTCTCGACCCAGCTATCTCTCTCTAACTACGACTCCGTCGAATTCTATGCCCCCTACTGCGATCGTATCGTGCTGGCTCGGGAATTGAACTTGAAGATGATCAAGTCGATCTATGATAAAATTAAAGCTAACGGACTGGTCGGCCGAGACGGTCGGGAAATGGAAATAGAGGCCTTCGCTCATGGAGCTCTCTGTATCGCAGTATCGGGGCGCTGTGGCATGAGCCTGTTTAACTCCAACGCCTCGGCGAATCGCGGTGCCTGTGAGCAGAACTGCAGAAAAGAATATACTGTCACTGACAACGAAACCGGTAAGCAGCTCAAAATAGACAACCAGTTTGTCATGAGCCCCAATGATATAGCCACGCTGGACTTCATGGACGAGTTTCTCGCCGCCGGCATTAAAGTGCTTAAAATCGAGGGGCGCGGTCGCAGCCCGGAATACGTGGCCACTGTCACTCGTGCCTACCGCAAAGCCATTGATGCCGTCCACGCTGGAGAGTTCAATAAGGAGTTTGTTAAGACACTCTATCCCCAGCTCGAGACGGTCTACAATCGTGGCCTTTCCAGCGGCTACTATCTCGGCCGTGAACAAGGGTGGTCAGCGGACTATGGCAATAAATCCAAACGGCGCAAGGTGCTCGTTGGTAACGTCGCCCACGCATACAGCAAAGCGGGTGTGATCGAAGTTCGTTCATCAGCCACAACGCTCAACAAAGGTGATGACTTCCTCGTCATTGGAAACTCCACGGGAGTCATCGAGGGCAAGGTCGAAGAAATGCGCGTTTTGCAAGAGAACGGAGAAATGATTCGGTCCAATGCATGTTCTAACGGACAAACGTTAACCTTGAAAGTCGAAGGCAAGATTCGCACCAACGACAAGCTGTTCAAAGTCGAGGACGCCTGAAGTCAACTGATGCCCGCGTCGCCCCAGCGGCGCAGTCTCCCACGACTGATTCCCACTTCCAGCTTCCCACTTCCTCTTTGATGATCAAAATCCGTCATAAGAAACCCGAGTGCATCGGGTGCCGTCTCTGCGCCGATATCTCACCGCAGTATTTCGAGATGGATGATGAAGGCCTCGCGCAGCTCATCGGCTCCACCCTTCAAGGCGTCTTTCAAATCGCCGATGGATTTGATGAAGACCTTGATGACCTAAAGCAGTGTGAAGAAGGTTGTCCGGTGGATATTATTCATATTAACAAGTAGTCACAAAAAACGCGGGACCACCTAATAAGGCAACCCCGCGTTGGATGATTTTACTCCAAACTCAATCAGATAAGTTCGGCAACCGCTTTACGCTCTTCGCGAAGCTCTTGTAAAGTGGCGTCCACTTTGCCACGGGAGAATTCATCGAGCTTAACTCCAGGAACAACATCCCAGCGACCATCAGCATCCACCCGGATAGGCATGGAAGCAATAAGCCCGGCATCAATTCCATAGGATCCGTCTGAGCAAACACAGACGCTGGTCCAGTCACCTTCAGGCGTAGGATTCGTCAGGCTGCGCACGGTGTCCACCACGCCATTTGCGGCTGAAGCGGCGGATGATGCGCCACGAGCGGCAATGATGGCCGCTCCACGCTGCTGCACGGTAGAGATAAACTCACCTTGGAGCCACTCGGTGTCCGTGATGACATCCGTGACGGGCTGGCCCTTGATCTTGGCGTTGGTGTAATCGGGATACTGGGTAGCGGAGTGGTTACCCCAGATGCACAGGTTGGTGACATCGCTGTTATGCACGCCAGCTTTATCAGCGAGCTGTGACTTGGCGCGATTCTCGTCAAGACGGGTCATGGCAAAGAAGCGGTCGTTTGGCACACCCTCGGCATTATTCATGGCGATCAGTGCATTGGTATTACATGGGTTACCCACAACGAGCACACGAACATCGTCAGCAGCATTGGCAGCAATAGCTTTGCCTTGGCCGGTGAAAATACCACCGTTGATTTTTAGCAGATCGCTACGTTCCATACCGGGGCCACGTGGAACCGAACCTACGAGCAGGGCCCAGTTGGTGCCTTTGAAGCCTTCGTTTAGATCACTGGTGGCCACGATGTCATTGAGCAATGGAAATGCGCAGTCATCGAGTTCCATGATGACTCCCTGGAGAGCTTTCATGCCGGGCTCGATCTCAATGAGACGTAAATTAACGGGTTGATCGGGGCCGAACATGGAGCCGGACGCGATGCGGAAGAGTAGTGCATAACCGATTTGGCCGGCAGCACCCGTGACTGAGACGGTGATAGGTGATTTCATAATTGTATTGGGTCGACACGCAATATCCACAGCCAGGGCATGAGGTCAAACCGATATCCTCTGCCGAGGTGGAAATTTCAGGATACGTTGAGCTTTTTGAAGAAATCCCGGCAGAATTCGACATCGTGACGTATCTGAGTTTGCAGCTCATCCAAGTTGGCAAACTTTTGTTCAGCCCTGACATGCTGTAAAAAACTCACCTCCATATCCTGACCGTAAAGATCACCCGAGAAATCCAGCAAGTGGACCTCAAGCGAGCGCCTGAAATCATCATTACCAGACTCAACTGTCGGGCGCATACCCAGATTGGCTACCCCGTGGACTAGCTCGCCGTTTTTCAAGCTAGCTTCTACGCACCAGACTCCATCAGCAGGAAGTTGTTCGTTATAGACATGCAGGTTGGCTGTCGGGAAACCAAGGGTTCTGCCTAGCTGGCGACCTTTGACAACCGAGCCGAGAATCGTGTATTCTCTGCCCAGCATCATACGCGCCGCCTTCATGTTACCATCGCGTAGCGCCTGACGAATCCGTGTGCTGCTGACCCTCTCGCCATCGATCATCACCGGCTTCACCGCATGGATCTGAATATCGTGTTGCTGGCCAAATTTTTTCAACAATGAAACGTCCCCACCCCGCTGGCGACCGAACCTCCAGTCCTCCCCCATGGCCAGCGTTTTTAGATTTTTGGTTGATTCGAGTATTGACTGCAAAAAGTCTTCCGCTTCGCAGTTTGCAAATTCCTCAGTGAAGTTCACCACCACCATGATATCCACTCCGAGGCGGCTGAGCAGATCGCGTTTATGGTTCAACGAAGCGAGGATCCTTCTTGGCGCTACCTGCGGGGCCAGCACCCGGATGGGGTGCGGGTCAAAGGTCAGAATGCCTGCCAGCCCGTCATCTGACCTTGCAGCCTCGGTCACGGTGCGGATTACCGCCTGATGCCCAGTATGCAGGCCATCGAAAACACCCAGCGCAAGATGCAACGGGCGTTCGAGCGACAGCAGCTCTTTGATGTCATCAATAAGGCGAACCATAGATTGTGCTGGGATTCATTACGTCATTCTTCTCCCATGGGAAGAATAAAACAAAAAACGCCCGATGAACCGCGAAGGGAACATCGGGCGAGTGATCAGGAATGTTTTCCAGTTATGGCTTGGCGCAGCAAGCTTTGGCGCAGCCGGGTGCGCATGCTTTCGTGGTGCAGCAGGATTTCTCACCGCAGCAGGACTTTTTCGCACAGCAAGGCTTGCTGCAACCGGTAGCACAGCCACCGGTGGTAGCGCAGGAGCTGAGAGCAAAGGAGGATAATGCCACGAGGGACATCAACGACAGGCTTTGGATTACTTTTTTCATAGGTTAATTGGATAGTTGGTTTTTTGTTTCTAGGAAATGGCGCCGCACCAGAAAGTAAGGTCACCATTACTACGAGTATAATGAAGCCTCGTTTATTCCCATAAATTAAACTTATCTGAAAACAACAGGCGGTTGCAACCTTTTTTCCGAGGCTAGAAATACAGGGCGACCAAGCTAAGGATTTTTTTTGGACAGAATTAACAAAATGAACCGCCGACTTTATCGGGGTCTTCGACAGAATTTTTTCATGCGCTGGTGGCCATTTGAAGCTGAACAGCTATTTAACAGGACATGCATCCTCTACTCAAATCTCCCTAGGAGCCTTGGCTAGAAATAAGAAGCGTTTATGACACTTGCCCTATCTCGTTACTCAGCCCCCTTGGCTACCTGCTCGCCTGCTGCCTTTGCCTCCGGGGCTCCCTCTTGGGGGCTTGGCTTCAGGATCCATTTGGATTCGCCAAGGCCATCCAGGGGCAGATTGTAAGTAACCTTGAAGGTGTCTGATTTAGCATCATAATCAGATTGCCAAAAATCATGACCATGCACGGACTGATCGAGCTTGATTTCCTTGTCGTTGACCACCTGGTAAAGGGTGTGCCCACTGGCTGAGTCCAGGCCTTCAAAACGCACCGGGACATAGCCCACACCGCCTTTGATGGACATTGTCACCTCCGGCTTATTCGCTTGGATAATTACTGGGTAACGATGCTTAAGCCGTCCGCCCTCAAGCGTTATCTCGAGATCATTACCCACGGCTTCGCGGTAAGTTGTTTTCCAAGAAGATGGGTTGTCCGTTAGATGTTTTATGAATAATTTGTTAGGGCCGTAATGATCGTCGACTACTCTGGGCAGGGTAATCCATTCGACATCAAGTTCGACGCGATCCCCTGCATTGAATTCCGTGACCCCCTCTGGAGCGGTTAGCAGGAAATCAAGGCCCGCCTTGCTCTCGGAATTAACGTGAAAGACAGGGAATTCGACGGTTGGATTGAGGTATTCTTTGCCACCAATCACTGCCTTGTAGGATCGGATCACCATGGCACGATAGCCTGTGCCTCTATCCCCTTCCCTGTCATGATAGGCTCCAGGAAAAGCAACCCACCATGGCCCTTGCCCACTGAGTGTAGTCCGCTGCACAAAAGCTTGCTCGCGTTTAAGCCCTGCAGGCACTACATGCTCTTGAATAAGACCATCAGCATTACCATAAGCGATCTTCGGGGTGAGGTAGCTACCAGTGCGGCCCATTTTAAACAACCAGCCCTCCGCGCTCATTTTTTGATCAAATTGGTAATGCAGTGTTGTGAAAGTGCGCGCGTAGTCGTCGGTACGCAGGGTGCGAACCGTGGCATCAAAATCAACCTCACGCTGAGCACCGTAGAACCCGTCATACTTCACCTCCGTCAAACATGGACCGTGGGCCAAATAGGCGGTTTTGAGCCCATTGAAGAGGCGCTTTTTCTTATCCGGGGTATACAAGCCTAACCAATCTCCTCCCCATCCCGCGTCTGTCCACCCCCACTTTTCGCCTTTGGCGCCATTCCTCGCCATGAGCATTCTGATATCGGTGATCGCAACATCCGTGCAGCTCATATCGACATCCATGCAGTAGGTTTCTCCCCAGCAACCAATGGCGAGCTGGTCCCAGCGGCCATTGCCTCCGTAGCCCACTAATGATAACTGGGCGTGAGATGCTGAAGGCAAGGTTCCGTAGAAGCCGTAGGCGATCTTCAACTTGTATTTTTTTTGCCCCTTCACCGCGGGCAAAATGGTGTAGGCCCGAATGTATTCGCCCATGCCTTTATGGTGCCAGTTTTTACTTAGCTGCACGGGAATGCCCGTCGGTCTGCCCAACTCATCGCATAAGATCGGGCAAGCCCCAGTAATGTTAGCGGGCCCAAAAATCTCCATCATAAAGGGCAACTTGCCCTCGGATGGTGAATCAACGACAATATCAATCACATCATAATCACGAATATCAGTGTAGCCGCTTCCCCCTTTCCGCTTGGGACGATTAATGCTAGCCGTGTAGCAATCATAGTCTTTGCGGTAGACAACGGGAAGCTGTCCATTGTGCTGCATCACTAAGGAAATTTTTTCTCCCCCCGGGCGCTTTGTTGCCAGCTGGCAGTTGAGCGTAATGTTTTTCTTCTCACCCACGCTCCACGGCGCTGCCACGGCTTGTTCAGCCTGCCAGTGCTTGCTCTCAGTTTTCAGGCTGACACGAATTTTTGCATTCTGCCAGACGGGCAATTTGAGTGCAGGACCATCTTCAAAGTCGTTGGTGTAAGTG
>Ga0075467_10003191_pt1 | contig 12652 bp, 9 predicted proteins | sample DEB08_DNA_9_FD_75067 | JGI IMG/M metagenome (GOLD analysis project Ga0075467, IMG submission 75067) | Aqueous microbial communities from the Delaware River and Bay under freshwater to marine salinity gradient to study organic matter... | ecosystem: Environmental > Aquatic > Marine > Coastal ...
CCTCTTCTGCATCTGCATCACCAAGCATTGATTGAGTATTGCAATTGGTACAATTTCAAGTAGATACTGAAGACAGGGACTGTAAATTACATGGCTGTTTCTAAATTGTGCCCATCAATTGCAAACATACTTAGGAGAGAAACATAATATCAAGGTCCACGTTACAAACCACTTCTCATATCTTCACCCTCACCAGCTCTATTACGGGATGCAAATGTTGTGGAGGCAACCCACTGCAACTAATGATAGAGAATGCGCAGTCTAGAATCTTTTTTATTACAGTACAGCATTTATAATTAATTTACTGCTCGCTCTTGGTTTCCTTGGCAGCTCTCTTGGCAACTCGTGCCCTTGCCCTGCTCTTCTTGGCCTCAGCCTGTTCGGACAAAGCCTTGGTCTTGGCTTGTTCGGCCTTCATTGTGTGGATAGTTTCGAGCAGAACACGCTTGTTCTTGAACTGGTTACCCTTGGCATGAAGGTAGAGGGTGTGGTAGATGTGCTTGTCAATCTTCTTGGCCTCACGCATCTTGTGGAGCAAACGACGAAGGACACGGATACGACGCATCCAGATAACCTTGAAAGGAAGACGGGCGTTGGCAGTACCACGACGCTTACCGATACCTATTGGATAAATCAAAAGGAGAGATAAAGTGAGATATTAGAATTCGGCAAAAGCAAAATATCCACATCAATCAAAATTTCCCTCTTCTAATTTCTGATGAATGTGGTCGAGTGACAAATAGTACACAGACCATATTGGTAGGATGGTCCATGCGTGGAAATTGACACACCGGTTGTCTGGCCGGCTTTGCCCAGGTTATGTCTACACTTCTCAGTGTAGGCAAAGTCAGGACAAACTGATTATCTAGCCCCAGAGATTAAAGTGACACGATGGGAGGACAAAGCCTCCAATATAATTCATGCCACTCAATCCCCGAGGCACAAGCTCTCTCCTCCCCAAGTCATGTATAGTTTTGTTTGATTGATTCAACTTACCAGTGTGACGTCCCTTTCTCTTTGCCTCAAGTCTGGCGGTCACTCGGCTTCTTGAGTGAACAACAGCAGGCTTCTTCATGATAAGACCATCCTTTTGCAAACGGGCAACGTTGCGGCGGGAGTTGGCCAAAGAAATTTCATTGATTTCGTTGGGGTCCAACCAGATCTTGCGCTTTCCGCACTTGAGGACGGAGGCAGCGAGACGCTTCTGAAGCTTAAGTGACACTGTTTGATTGATAATGGAAAGGGTAGGGGAGGTGGTGAGTAAATAATTAAATGATAAAGTCATCAGCTCATTTTCATCTGAGTCCACCCCAGCACCAAATAATGATCAGGAGCAATAACGACGGATCATGAGACGCCACACTATTTATCTGGGCATTGCCAAATGTATTTTAGTGGCAATTCATATGTTATCGTCGTCACCATCACCCGCCAATAGCCGACCGTGCTCGCGGCTGATATGCTCATGCCAGCTCCCAGAGACTACGCCAATGGCGCTGCCGGCATGATGTAATTATTTTGCTGCTATTGAACAGTTATTTGCGCCTATTATCAGGTCGTTATCGATCCAGTAGCGGCCAACTCACCCATGGTTGCTAGTAGTACTATCAACTCAGGCAGAGGAATGAGTTAGTTGATGAGAGTAGGAGTTCCCCGTATGTTTCTACGAGGGACCTCCGTAGAAGAGGTTTTAGTATCCGGTAGCAGGCGAGGCGAAGAGGAAAGGGAGGAGAGAAGGAGGAGGGGACCGGAGGGACACGGAGGGACATCCCTCTAGCTTGGACCGCGGACACCGGACACGTAAAGGAGAATACAAAAGAGAAGAGAGAGAGAGGGAACCCCTAGTATCTTTCCAGAAGATGAGCTTTGCTCTCTTCTTGCTGAAATAAGTAAGAAAGGACAAAGCAAGGACCACTAACTGAGCATCATTTGTTTATCACCAGGCTACGAATTTACGAAATGAGTTCTTTTTCTTGTTGTTATGCTTTCCCAATCCACGTCCACGTTTCCAGTCGAACTTATGTCTCGAGCCTTTTCCTTTCCTATTGCGAGTCTGTTTGTTTTGCAGCTGCCGTTCGTGATGTTTCCCCTTATTCCAATATTTATGCTGATTCATCCGATATGCATTTCTGAAATCTACATCACCGAAAGGATGAGAAGGCAAGGGAATCGACGAAGCCGAAGCCTTCTTCGCCATTGTAGTGGTTGTACGAAGGCGACGAGGAGGAGGCGAATCCGCTCCCACGAGAAGGAATCGAGCCAGCCATGCTAGTGCGACCAAGGGAATACAGAACTTCATTGTCATTGAACTGAAAGGACCTTTGATTATTTATGTCGATGATGTTGGTGATGACTCTTCATGCATTTTGTGCGAATCAATCGTCCAAGTTGAATTCAAATTCAAATCGCCTTGGCGCAACGAGCTGTTTGTCCAACTCGCTACACAAACGCCCACACACATACACTCGAATCTATCGTACACCGTTGCCTCATCATCAACTACCTTCTATCATCTCATCGATACAAGCATGAAGCCCATCCATCGAAACTATTCCGAATCGTCTTCCCAAACGATTGAACAAGATCCAGACCACCACCTACAAAACTTTCAATTACATGTAAAATCATTGCACATCAACAGTATCCAGACGGACTCAAAAGCAACCCCTTCATTCAAACCCTCGGCCTTACAAACTCTAACCCAAGGCGACAACGATGATGATGATGATGACGATGAAGAAGCAGAGGAAGAAGAGCTCGCATTTCAATTACAAAAGCGTCTCAATCCAAGGAAACAAGAGGACTTTGCTGTTCTTCAGTCAGAGCTGCTTCAATGGCGTCGTCGAGAAGAACGAAAGATCTTGATAACGTGCGGAAACATTGAACGAAAAAGAGAATTGACCAAGGCTCTCTTGATCAAGGAGACTTGCCTTCTTCGGAAGATTGAAGCCTTGAAGAATGAAGCTCACAGTAAGGTGAAGGCTAACAAGGTTGAACAAAGCATATCGAAAATGGTACAGCCCAAGACATGGGAAACGAGTTATGGCGACGTCATCGTAGAAACCCCCGAAACAAGCCTGGCAAGAGAAATGAAGGGAATACATGACGATGTACGAAAGAAGATTGGCAAAACACCGGCAAGGATAGATTTACTGCAGCGAATAAAACTCTTTCTCCATAGAATGCATTCTAGTACTACACTCGTAAAGGACATTCTCGTGTTGGTCAACCGCGAGATAGAGATTCTTCAGCGTGACACTGCAGAGCTTGGAAATGATATGCTGGAAGGAATGAGAATGCGACTAACGAATCTATTTACCAAGCTAGTGTTCAAAACAAACACATTAGATGGGTTGAAAGCAACCAAGCCCAAACTACTCATCAACAAAAGTTTGCAGCCTATTATTACTTGAAACAGTTACATATGTTACATATTTAGTAGCTTAGACATTTCCAGCAGCCATGGAAGCAACTTCAGATGCGAAGTCATCGGCCTTCTTTTCAATACCCTCTCCAACCATAATACGAGTGAAACCAATCATCTTAGCACCGTTCTCCTCAAGATACTTTTGCACTGTTCTGTCGTTGGTCTTTACATATGTCTGGTCAACAAGACAGTTCTCAGCAAGGAACTTGTTAAGACGTCCCTCAACCATCTTCTTGATAATTTCCTCTGGCTTTCCACTCTCAGCAACCTGCTCAGTCAAGAATGCTCTCTCCTTTTCAATGTCCTCGGCAGGAACATCGTCTCTGGTGGCGTAGAGGGGGTTCATGGCAGCAACGTGCATGGCAACATCGGTACAAAGCTCAGAGGTTCCTCCCTCAATTTCAACAAGAACACCAATACGGTTCATGTGGATGTAAGCACCAGTGGTTGTGGAGTCACCGCCACGGGATGCGATACGACGAACTTGAATGTTCTCTCCAATCTTGGAAACAAGTCCGGTACGAACATCCTCCAAAGAGCTGCCTCCTACATCAGCTCCCAGAAGAGCCTCCATATCATCGGAATCAAGCGAAGCAGCGGCAAGGGCGGCACTGTCAGCGAATTTACCGAAAGAGTCATCCTTGGCAACGAAATCAGTCTCGCAGTTGCACTCAACAAGGACAGTTCTTCCACCAACCTTAGCGGTGGCAATCTTTCCCTCGGCAGCGACACGAGAAGCCTTCTTGTCAGCAGTGGCAAGACCCTTCTTACGGAGCTCCTCAGCAGCAGCTTCAACATCTCCATCGAACTGATTCAAGACCTTCTTACAGTCCATCATACCGGCTCCAGTGGCCTCACGGAGTTCTTTGATTTGTGCGGTGGTGACGGCATTAAGGGAAGTAGACACGCGGGTGTTGGTGGCGACGGGAGAGAAGGCGGCGGCCGTAGTGGCCATAAGAGCGAGGGCAAATGAAAGCTTCATGGTTGCTGTAATATATTGACTGTTGTGAGTATGGACTGTTCAAAAGAGTGACGGCCGAGGAGATGATTCAGAAACGATTCCGCTGCGCAAAAAGCTGTGATGTGTTTTTGGCTGTGTGGATGGTCGTGTGATGAGTGAAGTACCACAAACTGTACCCCCGGGGTTTCAGATTTTGGCTAGACTGGGCCAGAAGGGGAGGTACAAGATAGACGCAAATGTCAAATGTCAGCTTGCTTTGTGCTATTAATCCAAGTAATTACGCAGGGGGGGTAGAAACATCTAACCCAAGGCTGGGACTTGGAGGGGGGTACAATCGAAATTGGGGTTACAGTTTGTGGTACTTCCCCTCGATGACGCACTTGCTAGCAAGCGAGAGAAAAGAAAGAAATTCCTATGCCAGCTGGAGGAGCTTTCCTTTGTGAAAACATGTGAAAAGTTGTGAAAAAGATTTGGCAGATTTGAGTCCACCATAAGTATCCCCGCTGTTGTTAGAACTGCAGTTAATATCAAGCATAACTGAATAGAAACACATAAATAGCTCTCTTATTCACATTTACATATATCATGATTCTCATCTCCTCTCCTCTCTAAAAACACCTACAAAAAGAAGAGTACCTAACCCATTATAACAAAGGACCGTGACCATGAGATTGAAACTCTACCAACTTTCTAGCTGCTACCATTCGCCGCTTTACAATCAACTTTGATTGATATGAGGCTGGGAAGCTGACCACAAACAGTAGCATCAAGTAGACGTGAACAGACACAAAGAACAAGCTGTGGCTAAAGTTCATCGATGGCTCGATTTCAATCCCAATTTCATCTGGCACGATCTCTTGTGACGAAGAATCCTCGCTGTAAACGTCGAACTCTGGAGAGAAAGGCGACAGACTCGGTGATGGTTCTTCAATGGTCGATGTTTTCATCAAGGATGATAATATATCCATGCCCTCCTCTTTAAATGTCATCGCAATTTCGAAGAATTCCAAACGCTGCCTATCAAGCTCGGATCCCAATCCACGTGCAGTGCCAACGACACTTCCAAATGCATTCCCCATGTTGGATGACACATCTGCAACACTTCCTTGCATCCATTTTGAGAACGTGCTCGCCTGAGCATTCGCCGTACTGAAGGAGTTCATTGCTGTATCAAAGAATCGATGCATCGGATTGCTGCTTTGAGATTCAACTTTCTTAGGAGTTTGAGATTGAGGTACTGCCGATGACATTCCTTTCACCTGAGCCAACGGTGCCAGCAGAAAAGGAAAGCCATCGGTGAAATGTGCCTTGGCGTCAAGACTGATTGGATCTTTGTTCATGTACTCTGCGAAGATACCTTTAGCAATTTCTGGCCGGGGAAAAATGTCCATTACGCGACCATCGAGCCTTACTTCAAAGTCGCCATTCTTTCGCCAAGTAAACACTAGCTCAGTACCTCGAGCGCAACAAGATGGATCTGCTTTGTACTCTGGCGGTGCATTCTGTCCGCAAGAGCAGTTGCTGGAGTTTTCCTTGCTGCTAATCTTTTGAAGCATGCGATCATCTGCCATACGCTCTTCGAAACTTGACTCAATGATTAACGATTTCATTTCGTCAGTTAACAAAGACCAATCCGCCTCCAAACTCTTCCTCATCGCTTCGGTGGACAATTGCATGTTTATCTTGATGAAGAGTGTTCGGTCAAAGAGTGCACCAACTGAAGTTGCCTCGTCTTCACCAGGTGATGGCATTGTCATCAAAAGATCGTAAAAGTCATCCCGGTTGCGGAGTTCTTCAGCAGTCAATGCGGCGTACTCTCCAAATTTTTGGGCCGCGAGGACATCTCGTTTAGACACGTAAAGTGCTGCTCCGTAAACCTTAATGTTGAATGCTGTCCTGTAATACTGACCAACTCCCATCAAAGTGTGCCTTCCAGCTTCTTTCTTGCTCTGTCCCAAGTATGTACATAGATCTGTTGGGTATTCAAGGGATGTTAAGGGGTCAACCCAGACAAAATCCTTCGACGACTGAATGTAGGGGTGTATCGGAATCTTTCGAGGGCGGTGAGGATTCGAATCATGGTCATCACTCCGTTCTCCTGAACCAGCACTATGTGGTGGTTTGTGAAGCAGTGTTGACTTTGACTTTCCACCATCTGCTCTTGGACTTGGTGTTTTTTGCAGTCTCGGTTTGATGGCGCGTGGTGTTGTGGATCCTTCTATTGTTGCATCTTTGTTGCTGCCGCGCTGCTCGTGAAACGCAACGCCATTCATTGCAAACGGTGCATCACGGATATGAGAAGCACTTGTTGCTTCGTGTTTTTGTGATCTCATTGGATCTAGAGAGGCATGTAGCATGCTAGCTGTAGACTTGACCTCTACTTTGCGATTCTTGGCATTCTGACTGGTAGTGCGTGATCTGGGCAAGTGGTCAGCCAATTTCTCTTCTTTGTTGGCCGTGTTCGTCTGCACAGTACCTCCAGGTAATAACATTGAAGCCCCGTCTAATGTCTTCCATGGCTCCCAAGAAGATGAGCCATTCAATTCATTTGTTAACCCTGCATTTGTCTGCTGATGAACCTTTGATGTGGTGGATGGGTAACGCACTAGGGAAAATTCTACAATGGAGTCCGCGCTGGTGTCTACGCTATTCTTCACGTCATGATTGCATGGCAATAGGGATGCGCTGGTGGAATTGCGGTGAACACATCCCAAATCAGTTGACGACTTCAATCGATTGTCAGCTGCAGCTTTGCCAGCGAAGAGTCGCCATCTGCCACTTCTCTGGTGAAGCTCAGTTTTTGTTAAGCCACGCACAAGAATTCCATCTCGATTGACATGCCACACCCATGCCTCTTCTGATAGACACGAACCTAATTTCATTGCAGGTTTTTGACCTTTGCCTGTATAATAAGATAGCAAGCATTCATCCTGATCGTCAACTTTCTCTGCACTGTTTGTGTTCCAGAACAAGCGTCTTTCCTTCATCATAGCCCCTACAAATAAGGAGGAGTTGGCAGCTGCAGCGTCCAGATCTGTCAGTTGTAGTGCAAACCCTTCTACCTCATCTTCGAGTTCATATTCATAGCCGAATACTTCATCAACACCATAATGAGTTGGGTGTGAGAATTGACTGTTTTCTTCGCAAAAGAAAGGCCACACGCATACGGAAACATCGGAAGAAGGTATGATGTTGGAAGACGTTTGCTTCTTCAACCGATCTGTCTTCATCTTCTGTTGCCTCTCCTCTAACCTCTTTCTTTGTCTCAGCCTGTATCGTTTTTCTCTCAACTGCTTCTTCGTCAAGGGTCGTCGTCGTACCCTCCAAAGAGTGGCATCTCCGCAGTCACTAAATCCGCCACTAGGTCCTAAGCATTGCCCGTCGGTATTGTCTTGAAACCAGTACGGCTCTCCCAACAAATCAACTTCTGCGTTCCATCCCCACGCTCTTTCGACTCGTTCAACTATACCCCTCAATCCTTTCCGACTAGATTCTATTTGCAACCGTTCTAATAAGATGGCCATGGGATGTGCTCCCACAAAGGATGGTCGATGAAATGAAAACATGCTCGACATTAGTCTACCACCCTTACTACTGCTGCTGCCGCTCGAGTTGCCTCGTTTGGCCGGAACATTGGTTGAAACTCCCACGAGATGCACCAAGACTAAGAATAGCCGTGAGGAACGAGTACGTTGTGAATTATTTGATACACCTACACTTTTTGGCTTTTTCAGCCTCGTCGACCGGAGAACTGTTCGGCTCGGATAGTGAAATGGTATGTGTACATCCTCTATCGGTGGAGGCGATTGAGGCGCTGCAGCATAGAATTGCAGGTTTGAAGCTTTTGTGTCGGCGTGGTGACCAGCTCCTTTTTTCATTGTATTAGACAATGATGTAGCAGCATTATTTTGGAACTGAGGTTCTATCATTGTGCTTGACATGTTTTGCATATGATATGTTATGCAGCAAGTTATCGCCTTTTCTGCGCTCCTATCCAACTAAATGTTCCTTCCACAACACAGCTCTTAAGCGGCCAATTGCGTTCCGGCTAGCTTCCGGCTGAAGGCATCAATCAACGAACGTTTTTTCCCAGCATTGAAGCCCTCCTTCCTTGTTATCTCTACAGAAGTCCACAGATGGTGCGTGTTCGCTGTCGCTTCGTTGCGAGTTTGAAATGATCACAGCTCAACATCCCATTAAAGAGAGTATCTATTATGGTATGGCTGACATCATTGACAAAAGCCCGTGCATAGTTAAATCCTCTAGAACTAAGTCCAACACGCGTCAACAATTTTGTCGATGGCTCCACAGACTGAAGCCCCTCACAATGATGAAAGAAGGACATCAGATAGACTACAATGGCCATTCGTCGATAGCCAAAGGCAAATGCGCTGCTGTGTTGTTCCCGGGGACATGGACAAAGAGAACCACACGGAGTAGTACGCCCTAGGACGGGCCTTTCTTGATGGGGGCCTCATCAATTCACTACACATAACTCCATGTGTCAAACAAGTGTAGTCTGCTCTGTACTTATACTCAACAACACTTGACTCTGTTATCAAATCAACCATGATGTACCAACAAGCAGCTCCCGACATTACTCAGACATCCCTACGTGGGAGGATCCTATCTGGATTTGCAATGGCAACGATGGCGACCCTCTTTACACTCGAGACGAAGGCATACTTCTCCAAGGACATCTCGACAACCTTGTCGCTTGCAAACAGCAACTCAGAACAACGCATCCGACTGAATTTCAACATTACAATGATGGATTTACCATGTGATTATGCCACTGTCGATGTCTACTCCACAGTCGGCTTTCAAAAGAACATCACCAAGGACGTACGCAAATTTAATATCGATGAAGACGGTGTGCTGCAGCAATACGAAGCACGAAACTGGCATCAAGATGATGTTGAGCTATGGGATCCAGCTGTCATTGAAACTGTCGAAGATTTGCATGGTGATGGTGAAGATGCCATTAGCTTAGATGGAGACACATTCCCTTACGCCAAGGAAGAGTACCCCTTCTTATTCGTCAAGTTCTACACATCCAACTGCCCAAACTGTGACGACTTTGCACCTACGTGGGAGGCATTGGGTGAAATTGTCACAGATACCTCTATGCATATGGTTGATGACTTTATGGAGGAAAAGGGTATGGACTATTATCACTACTCGGACGAAGAATACGAGCAGGCTGTCAATGTTATGGCTCCAGTGTTGGTCACAAGATTAGATTGTGGTGCCTATCCTGACGTCTGCAAAGAGGAACAGATCCGCGCATACCCTACAACACGTCTCTTTGTGGATGGCAAGGCTGCTGGAGACTACGATGGGCATCGCACAGTGATGGAGCTCGTGCACTGGCTGAGTCACATGGAAGCTGCGTATAGAGAACCTGGGCAGTTGAAGATGTACAACATATTCAAGCATGCAAGCGAGAGAACAATCCGAAGCGAAGAAGAAAGGATATGGAACGATGCTCTGATGCGTTATCGCGCTCCTTCTCCCTTCTTTAACACTACTCGCCATCCTGGATGCCAGCTTGTCGGACATGTTATGGTGGATACGGCACCAGGAAAGTTTCTAATTCAAGCGCAATCTTTTGGTAAAGATTTTTCCGCTCACTTGACAAATGTATCACATATCGTTCACCATTTCTCCTTTGGGGACATTGAAGCACAAGAACGTGTAGAAAATGGTGGTTGGAGAGGCATCCCGTCTAAATTTGTCCAATCATTGCATCCGTTGGATGGAAATGTCTACGTGACCAGTGGTCTCCACCAAGCATATCATCATCACATGAGAGTTGTTACGACTGAGTTTGAACACAGCCATCTCATCAAATGGGCTGGAGAAACAGTGAGGCGTGTGTATCGAATTCTTAGCAACACACAACTCTCCACATATCGCACATCGATTGTTCCTGAGGCAAAGTTTGAATATGATCTGAGTCCGATAGCGATGTCTTATCTTGAAGTCTCTCGTAATTGGTACGACTACTCGACTGGCTTGCTTGCCATAATTGGAGGCTGTTTTACAGTTATTGGGATGCTTGAATCAAGCGTAGCATTATTCTCCAAGGGAAATCGGTATTATTTATGATAGATTCGGAGTGGTGTTTGGACATTGACATTGAGACAACAATTAATGATCAACTAATGCTTCATTTATATGTTACATTGTGTTCCTTTTCGCCTACTGTGTGTTCATACCAAGTCCTGAATGACTAGTAGATGATGAAGCTTACCCAGCCACATGAACATTCCTTTAACTTGAAACTGAAACTGTTGATGAGGCACCTCGCGTATTTTTCGTATCGTACGTATGGTACGATAGCTGAAGCGCTGTCATTGTTTGCTGAACTCGTTGAATGATCTCCACCTTGTATAGATTCAGATAGCTATTGCAACATGCCACCTCGCAGTAGTAAGAGCATCCACGACATCGTGCCTTCAGCATTGGCGGCGGTGAGGAAAATAATTCAAGTCGACCTCCCGTACGAATCCGTGCCTACGGCCGAACTTCAGACATCGTCTTGCTCACTCGATCTTTCACAATGGAGTATCATCCTAACTAACGGGTGCCTCGTAACAATAGCAGCTCAGCAACTCTCATTGTCCAGGCTAACATTGACATCGCTCAATCTGTCGGGCGCAGAAAAAGTCACCGATGCAGGCATAAAATCTCTCTCGCCGTGTATTGCTGCACTTCAGTCATTTCAGAAGGACAATTTATTCAATATATCCAGCGACGGACTAGCAATCATAGCAAAATACGGCAAACAACTGCAACATCTTTCCCTCGCAGGATGCCTAAAAATAGACGGAGTTGGATTTGCGGTCATTGGTGAGGGCTGCCGCGCACTTCAACATCTCAACCTCAGCGGGTGCAGACAGGTCAAGCCATGGGCCTTCATGAAGATCTTTGAGAGCTGCAAGCAAATTGTGTCCCTCGATATATCCTATTGTTCAATGATTACGGACGACGAAATCAAGATACTGTCCGAGAGTAGTAGGGGTCTTCGTCGCGTCAGCCTACGTGAGTGCAAGTTGGTTTCTGATGTAGGATTGACCTTTCTTTCACAAGGATGTCCCGAATTGATGGAGATCAATCTCCGTAGAAGTGAGATGCCTTTCAGAATTACAGATGTTGCGTTATTGCAGCTGGGTCAGGGGTGTCAGTCTCTAGTTTCAATCAATCTGCACGGCTGTGAGATGATTTCAGATTCAGGCCTGTCCTGGATTTCGAGCTGGCTCAAAGATTTGAGGCACATGGATTTATCTCATTGCAGTAAGATCACGAATTCAGGCATGAGACTGTTGAGCGAAGGATGCAAGAATTTGCAGTCCATTGTGTTATTGAACGTAAAGCGAATAGGCGACGTGGGCATTCGATATCTCGCAACAGAATGCTCTCATATTGAACGTTTGAATGCATCGGGACTATGCATGCTGTCTGATGGAGTTGATAGAAAGTTTGCCCTCGAAGGTTTGCAATCTCTTGGGAACTCAAAATGTGCATCAACACTGAAGCATATAAACCTCCATGCGTGCCCACAAGTGTGCAACCTTTCCCTCGTTGCAATATCGAACTTTGGAGCTCTTGAGTCCCTCGATTTATCTGGATGCACGAAACTTGCATTGACAGGTGCATCGCACATTGGAAAGAAATGTAGACATCTCAAATCCCTTTCTCTGGCATCGTGCGGAGATTGTGTGTCCAATGCATTGTTTGAAGCAATGATTCTGCGACTTGCATTTCTCAAGACCGTGAACCTCAGCTTTTGTAAGAAGATCTCCGATCGTAGCTTGAAAGCCTTGTCAAAGTGCCAGCATTTGCAGACATTGGATCTCACAGGTTGCACTGCGGTAACAGATACAGCTATTCTGTTGTTGTGCGAAGGGACTTATATCAGTCCTGGCTTGAGAAACCTATTCTTAGCCGGCTGCACCAAAGTCACGGATACTGCATTGAGTTGGATTGCTGATGGACTCAAAACTATTGATGGATTCCTCTCTTTAGAGACATTGTCTTTGAAAGGAACTCATGTGACTCTACCAGCAATGAAAGGTATCCAAGATGGATTTCCATACTCGAGCTTGAGAAGTAATGCCTCGTACTTTGGTGCGTGGCCGCTGTCTAGGATAGAAAACCGAAAGATCATCAAGCATTATCACAAACGAGCGTGTGCCGCTGCAAAGATCCAAGCCCTTGTGCGGTCTCGCCAAGAAAAGGACACTCTTCAACATGCTAGA
>Ga0075467_10003192_pt1 | contig 12651 bp, 13 predicted proteins | sample DEB08_DNA_9_FD_75067 | JGI IMG/M metagenome (GOLD analysis project Ga0075467, IMG submission 75067) | Aqueous microbial communities from the Delaware River and Bay under freshwater to marine salinity gradient to study organic matter... | ecosystem: Environmental > Aquatic > Marine > Coastal ...
ACGTAAAAAAAATTGTACGTAGGAACTACCACGTGGCGCCAACGATCATCCCAAACATGTTCACATTTTGCCAAAGACAACCACAGCCACACTCTCGGTGCACAGCTGCTGGCGATAACACCAGCTTCTTGTACTTATTTGTAAATGCGTAGGCGCATGAACATGAGCCAATGGAGATCGGCAGCGTTGACAAGAATGGCTCCACCAACGACGACACACTAGAAGATGATGAATATGAACCTATAATCTCCACTCCTTCAGTGCGGAGCAAGGGAAAGAAATTAGGAGTAAGAGTAAGCGTCAATCAACACAAGATCGAAGCACTCAAATGGATATCATCTGTGCTCGCAACTACAGTACTTTTGTGCTCGGCGAAGGACATGTTCGGTGTTCGGATGAATCGGGAGGAGACTGTAGCTGTGCAAGATCTGGAAGGGGAAGTTGTTTCATCCATTAAGCAACAACAAATTGCAATTAAGCAACAACAAATTGCAAACTACATCAAAGGTACAGCAATTATCCGAAATATTCACATAACGCATCATGCTGGAACATCCCTCTGTGGCCAGATGAGCAAAGTTCCAAATGAACATACACCGGGGTTTGCTTGTATGAAGAAAGGAAGGAACAATGATACTTATTGGCCCGAGGAGGCCATAAAAGCAAGTCCATTTGATGGAAAACACCAAGTGGGGAAAGAAGTTTCATACAATGAAACTAAGGAATGGGTGTCATTTTGGCGTCAATACTATCACTTTGTGTCAGGAGAATACAACCCTAACCCTAACTGGGACAAAACTTTGCACCAAACGAACTGGGAGTACGAAAATCTAGTTAGTATGATCGTGATGCGAAACCCATTGGAACGATTTCTTGCAGGTGGTAAGTGTGGTGGGTTTCAAACAAAGATCCCTGATGACCCAAGCAATGAAACACAAGATACATACTGGGAGTATGCCAATTCAGAATGCGCTGACAATTACGCTTTGAGAGTGCTGACTCGGGAGGTAAGTTTGATTGTAATTGTATGTCTTGTCTTGTTGCACTACATACTACTATGTATCTCTCAATCCAAGACTAATATGAACTCTCCTTTGGCGTGCATACATTATCGCGAACCCTACCCTTTATCAGCCATGCGTTCAGGGAGCCAACACTTCCAGTGAATGCTTGCAGGGTGCAAAAGATTTATTGAACAGAATCACATTCATCTTGGACCAGTCATGCCTAAATGAATCAGTGGAAGCTTTTGGCAGTGCATTGCATCTAAATTTTACCAAAGATGGGTTTGAAAGTCGTTTGCACCACTGGCACGCAAATTTATCTGTGAGAGATCGTTTTGGGAATGACACGTTGTATGAATATGTCCAAACAAGGTTTCGCAGAGATATTGAACTTTATGAGTGGAGTAAGAATCGTAGCATTGTTTTGTGCAATAATTAGTGGTAATGCTCCCCTCTGTGCTGATGCTGATGGGCGTGTTGCATTTAAAGTAATGAATCAACAGTGTTGGCTGCGTACCTCTAACTAGAGAGGCGTCGCGTGCCGGATGGGAGCAAATTATTGAGACACATGTCTTTCTTGGTACAACAGATTTTGAGACACAAGATTCTTTCTAGCTTGCAATCATCGGCGGCAGCTTGCTTGCAGAAGCAGAAGTTGCGGCCTTACTCTTGTGTACTTATTGCGGCTTCATGGAGAATAACAATAGACTGGAATAAAGGCTGAATATTCTAGCAAGATATCATGGGTGCATCGTTAGCAAAGCAAATGCGTTCTCCTGAACCTGGAACCTGCATGGGATGGATGGCTCAGAAGATAATGTCCAGCGGCAGTGGGGTGGACTCCGTAGACGCTGTTTCCGTTCTCAAACTTGAGGTGGAAGCTCCAACCATCGTAGAATTAGGCCCCGGTGCTGGGTACGCAATGAGAAGTATGATCTCTTCCTTTTCTCCGTCTCGCTTCTACGGGATTGAGATTTCCGATGCGTTTCGTAAAGGCCTTAGCGAAGATGCAGAATTAAAAGAGCTCATTGAAAAGAAAGTCTTGTCATTGCATGGAGATGATGCCAAGGACCTGGGTTTCATCCCCGACAATAGCGTCGATTTGATCTTTGCTCACAATGTTATCTACTTTTTGGACCCCCTCGATGTTTATCTAAAAGAAGCTTACCGTATTTTGAAGCCAGGCGGCCAAGCTGTTTTCGGAGTCAAACAAGTGGCTCAGGCTATGGACCAATCTATTTATATCAACACTGACTGGGATGTCTGTCTGGAAGAAATGAAAAAGGCTGGGTTTGAAACAGCTGAACAAAAAGAACCTCGTCTAGAAGGCGCAGCGGCATACATTCCACTGGTTTGTACCAAGAAATGATGACTTTCCCTTTCAATTCAAAGTATTTGAGCAAATTAGCTTAGAAAGCAGAGGCTCGTTTGTTTTCTAATTATTAAGACATCTTTAATGCAGTTTGGTTGTTGGTTGTCATACCAAGCACGCCATAAAGAGAGTAGTCATAGTCATGTACTCCTCCTTCGGTTATTAACCTACTCTTCTTCGCCACGTTTCCTACTGTAGATGAGTTGGTACGATACATGTGACCAGTATTCGCAGGCAATTGCAAGAAGAGAATAGTTTATATCATACATTTCTTTTTAATATTGATTCACTTCATGACCTAAACAATGTAATTGAGTGCTAAAACCAAAGCCAAGAGCTCTTGCTTACAACATCTCACGAATGTACCCATTCATTGCCTCACCCTGATCTCCATACAACTTGCCTTCCTTTAGATCCAACATTTTGCTCTGAAATTTACTCTTTCGCGAAGTCAATCGGAAAGGCCACAAAAACTTGGTTACCTTTCCAAAAGTTCCGTCCTTTTCACCTTCCATTGCATCCAAACTCGCCGAAGATAATACCTGTACTAAATCCTCCACACAGATAAGCCCCACATCACCCAACTCACGTTCGATCACATTGTTATCCGCAAGTGGCACTCTCTTACCATCTACACGGCAAAATCCTCTCCTTCGCACCAAATCTGAAATAGTCTCCGTGCTAGGCATGCCATACAACACATATGGTTCTACTAAATGAAGCATCTTCCTTGTGGCATCTGTGTAGGGCAAGAATACTCCCTCGTGCATACGACGCAAGCGCAGAGTTGACAAAGTTTTCTTGACTGGCTTGGGTGTTGTGTGAATGGTAGGGCGGATGAGAACGGCGAATACTGTGGTAGCTCCAATTGAGTTGGCCTTGTAGGGAATTTTGTGAAGTTGTTGATCGTTCTTCTCGTCGGCTTCTTCTTCTTCGTCATCGCTATCATCTGCAGCAGCTTTATCTTGCTGTTCCTTTTCCTGTCGTTTTTCAAGTTCCTTCTCGTCCACTTCCTCTTCCTTGACACTATCCCAAACCTTGGTCTTGACAACACTCTTATCACTCGCTCTAGTTTGCATCCCCTTCTTACTCACTCGATTGAACCTAGTCCTTGCATTCTTCCTGTGTCTAGATTGAATAAGGATAGTCTCGGCTTTGACCACTTTGACCTTCTTTGATTTGTCCGAGATGCGTTTGCGTGAGACGCGTGGGTTGTTGATGGCTTCGGCGGCGCGTTTGGCTTGCAGGGCGTCGAGATCGTGACGCTTCTTGAGCAGCGTTTCTGGTACAAGCTGTAGGTCGCTGTTTGGGTTCATGATGGGCGGTAGTTTGTTGTTAAAATTGGTGTGATAGTAGGAAGCTACTATCTAAGGCAAGTGTTCTTTGTTATTGCAAGAAGTTTGTGAAGAGATGATTGGCTTGAGCCACCTGACCGGTCAGTCATGGGTCCACTGTAGGAATTAGTAATGGTACGATATCAGTCACGAGTACTAAATAGAAAATGAAAATTCAAATTGCCAAATAAAATGAAAATGAAAAATGCTGAGTGCGGTGCCACAATGATATCATTTGTTGTGTATGTACATGTACTGACATGCTAACAACCCGACACTTTAAACAGCAATAAAAACAATAATCATGGCTACCAGCGGATCATCCAACCCCCCAGCAATATCCTTCTTCGGAAATACCCCTCTCAGCACCAACCGCGCCATCGCTGCCTCCAACTTTCTAGCCGGAGATGAAACCATTTCCATAATCCCATCCTTCACCTATCCCGAAACAATCGGCCTAATCTCCGGTCAAGTGGGTCCCTTCCGCGCGGGCATGGACACCGAAGTCCCCCTATGGATGGCCACAATGCTCCGTCGGCGCAAGTTGGCCAAAATCATCCCACCGTCCTGGATGGACATATCAGTCCTCAAAGACGTACTACGGTTCGAACGTGATCCCAAAGAGGCCAGCTTCAGTCCAGACATACCCTTTCGTCATGCCGAAATTTCTCATGCCATACTCTCGGCATGTCGTGCTGGAAGTGGTACCGGTGGATCTGGAGCCATGGGTGATGGGGGAGAGTCGGAAGTGCCCAATGCTGATCAGATCAAGTTACTATTGGAGGATATACAACGTGTAAGGATGGATAAGATTCGAAGAAATGTTCATACGTTGAGTGCGCAGACGTTAAAGACCAAGAGCAAGTATGAGAGTATTATTGATGTTACGAATATTGGATCTTTGGAGATGCATCAGATCAAACCGTTTATTACTGATGCGTTTAAGAATCAGAGGGAGTTGTCGGGGAAGGGATCATCGTATTCTACACCATTGGAAGAAGGAGAGGGTGGTGGGGGTAGTGGTGGAGGACGTGCAGCTGTGGCAAGTGGTAGCGCACGGAGGGGGAGACTTCGCACATCTAGATTGGCCAGAAATAATAATGAGAGTGAGAGTAATGAGATGGATGATGACGAATTGGAAATTCCACGGCCAATGGAGGAGGATGTTGAAGAGGAACAGCAGCAGCAAGAACAACAACAGCAGCAAGAAGAATTCGATGAGGATGAGCAAGCCGAGTTGGACGAGGATATCGATGCAAATGCTGGACAGTCCAGGCTAAGGCGTCATCGGTAGTTAGTGTAGTCGCTCTCACTACTGCTTCTTCTTCATTGTTGGTGAATTACATCATTACATTACTTTGGATGCGTGTTATTCTAATGCGTATATTCTATATAATAATATTATAGATACAGGACTTGTACATTACTCAGTATTTCATTATTCATCGTGCGGTCGTTTTTTAGCACCCCCATCTTTCTGTGTCCGCGCATGCTTCGCACCACTCCGCCGTTTTGTATTAGTAGCATCATTATTATCAGGTCTGTCAAAATCAATAATATCCTTGGCATTTTTGCGTCCGTTACACCGAAGAACCAAATCTTTATTTTCAACTCGTGTCCGATGTACTTCACGAACAAAATCCGTTCTGGCTATTAGTTCAGCTCCCAATTGTCTCTTGTATTCCATTTCCATGCCAAGATCCCACCGTAAAAAACCACATTGCAACAACAATTTTCCAAGTGCTGCAAGCTGCACAGATCCAGCTGCATCTTCTTTCGTGAAGCCAGTTAAACTAGAATAGATACCCCCAACAGTGTACCCAAGTTCTCCACCTGCCAGTGCCCCAGTTTCTGCATTCCAAATTTCTACAGAGTAAAATCGCACTGGGATAGTTCCACTAGGTTGAAATGAGCCATTCTCCACAAGTTGTGTCTGACAGTCCCCATAATCGATTGTTTCTTTTTGTAATGCGCGGAAGGCACTGACGATCGGAGGGAAAAGCCAATTTATTCCGTGTTGTTTGTGACATCCTTTGACTACGTCGTCGAATGCTTCATTGAGACTAAGCTGAAATCGCTTTGATTTTTTGCGTGTTGATTTAGAAATGTGTAGCTTGGAGTCTGGGCTCAGTTGTAACACACATCGTTCCAAATGAAGTTTTGGCAGCAAGAAACGGCTGCTACCCGCAATGGGAAGGAACCCTTCCACCATAAGTTGAGCGACCAGTCTCGGATCAAACGATTTTGCGATATAGAAATCATCATGGTAATGACTGACATAGACACGAAGGTATCGAGGGAGGAGAGCCAATGCGTCGTCCACTTCTTCATTGTAAACCTCGCCACCATTTTTGAGGGCCGACGACATCCCATTGCTCATGGTTGATCCTACACGATGAATCAAATGACTCAGAGCAGACGATGACGTCATTTAGAAACCAACTGGATGAGCTATCAGAGGAAGCTAACGATAATACGTGCCGCTCGTAGTTAATATTGTTCGCGTTTCACTTACGGAAAAGTGGTCATGGTGGCGTGTGGCGTGGCTGTGTGGCTGATTGATCCGCTTCTTCCCCTAAATAGGCTCTCTGAAGTAGTAGTAATAACATATGAGTAAAATGTAAGTAGACATGCGACTCAAAGCCTCGTGCTGATATGATTTGATTGCATGAACTTGCTTGCTGGACTGGATTCCAGATTCCCAAAGGTAAAGCCTGTCGATCCTCGGCCACAAGCTTTCCCAATCACTTCTTTTGACCTATTCAAAGCAAGCGAGGTCGAAATGTTTAGACCTCTCTCAGCTCACTTCATAATTCATAATATGAGATGAGATACAGATACAAAGTATCCATCGATTAAATGCGACCTGTCGGTAGGTTTTATTCTTCACTGAATTAGCTTTCCAATCAAGACGTCAACAAATTTGATGGAGAATAGACGGAATGCACCGGTGTCATGGTATGCAATGAATTGAATTCCTTCATTGTGAATGTGCACCCGAGAGGTAAGAATCAGTAGGATCTCTTTGTACGTGCATACTTACAAACAAGCAGGTTTACTTCGTTCCTGCTGGATCGGCCCATTGGCAAATAAAATCGCTGCTGATCATTTCAGCCCGAGCAATATACCTTTTGTTCTTATGTTGCTGTCAACCGTGCATCTGTCTCATTTGCGGGCCGTGCATGTCTCGTATTTGGGCTTAGTCCAAGTGCAAGTCATACCTACACGCAAACTTCTACTTCTATTTTACCTGGTGCAATGACGACGATTATATTCTCACGCAATACGTGGAGAGATCATAGCATGGCTTACCTGAGCACCAGTTTAAGAAGTTGATATCGACTTATTTATTTGCTTGTGGTTTCTTCGATCCTGTCTAACAATGTTACGTACATGCCATCATTTCCAGTCCAGCAATGAGAAGCAAGTTGCTTGTAAGTCTTCGCACATGAGGTAAGTAATGTACAAGATGCACGCAAGACAAGACATTCTCTGTCCCCATTAACGTTGGTGCAATGACGTCGAAATATCTCATTAATTCTTACTATCAAGTGAAGAGATACTCTAGCATCCCTTTTGTTCTACCTGAGCACCCTTTTCTGATCACTTGGCTTTGAGATAGATGAGAGCCCATGTTTTCTAACCTTCTTCATGATTATTACTTATCCGGCAGCAGTGATGGACGAGAAGCATGCAGGCCGCTGGTACAGCTACAGGTGCCTCGCTTGTGATGTTGAAGGAACATATCTCGCGTAAGAAGTGACAATCACAAATCACAACCATACATTCATAAAATAAACTACAATAAAATTATTCTCAAACAGCCTTTCCCCATGCGCCCACTGGTTTGGTTTGCTGCTTCGGGGCGGCATTTGCTCCAGGTGGAGGAGGAAAATCTCCTAATGACGGCCAAGCACTTTGACCAGGAGCCAGGGGAGGAGGATGTGCTAACTTTGTATTCATATTTGCAGACATTTTCTGTTGACGAGGCGAAACAACGTGGCTCCTCCAGTCTGTCGGAGGTTTCTTGGGGCTGGCTGGATGTTCTATATTGCGATTCATCGCTGTGGCTGGTGCTCTCGCTGCTTGCTGCGACACAGTTACTGTTTGGTGGGTTTGATTTGGCTTGCTCTTAACAGCCAGAGATGCCCATGTACCCGGCTTCGGTGTGTAAACCGGCGTGGTCGAAGAACTTTGGACAGGAGGAGCTACTGGTAACAAGCTGGGAGCTGGTGTCTTGGGTACTACTTGCCATGATTTTGCAGCAGGATTGAGCGATTTGAGAGCAGTTGAATTGTTTGCAAGTTTGGGAGAAGCAGTGGCGTCTAACCTCGCCTGAGGTGGTTTTGGCTCGGCGGCTGTTGTAGATTTGTTGCTGTCTAGAGGCTGGATAACTTCCTTTCGTGTGATAGCAGCAGACTTGTGTGCATCTGATGTATCGGGAGAGGAAGGCTTATTGATCAAACTTGCTTCTACTGGCCCGGGCTTTTCTATGGAAAGCTCTGTTCCATTTTGAGACGCAGTTTCGCTCTTTTCATTTCCTTCATTTGTTGTTTCTAATGGGATTGTTTGCTGTTTCTTTTTCTTCTTTCGCGGAGGTCGTTTCTTCTTTGCTGGTTCTGGTTCAGGCGGAGGTACTTCGTTCATGTCGTCGTCAAACACACTGGATGCACATTCTGAAAGGGACTGACCATCATCATCGACGTTGTTCCAGTAATGCTCCTCTTCTGACTTATGTCGTTCAGGTATAGGAAACTTCTCACCAATGAAGGAGAACCCTCGAAAGTTCTCTGATTCGCAATGTCTTGGAAGAAAGTCAAGCTTGCTCATTTCTTTCACACTTCGAGGTAGAGCCATATTCACAAATCTGATCCAATGCAACAGAATGAGTAAAGGTGTCAAGAAAGAAGACATAAATGTTACAGATGCAAATTACTCACTCATCGTGGAAATGTCTCAAATCTTCATCATTGTCAACACTAAAATCTTCGGGCGGAGCAATTTCCCTTCGTTCCAACTTTCCCCAATCAAGCCCAGCGAAAAATGTCTGCTGCTTTAAAGCTCCTACACCTCCCACTTCTAAGAAAGTACCTTTGGAGGAACCTAAGCGTTTGTTGACGTCTCTATTCAGCAATCCCTTCAATAGCTTACAAGCGCATGCAGATACACAATCCGGCATACGTACTCTTTCACTCATAATTTTGCGGAATAAGTCTTTGGAACCTTTCTTAGATTCAAATGGTGGCTGTCCTGACATCATTTCATAGGCAATACATCCAAGTGACCAATAATCAGCGCCTTTTCCATACCATTTCCTGGCGACCATTTCAGGCGCCATGTACTCCATTGTTCCGCAGAGTGTTCTAGCCCAATCATCTTCACTGTCCCCGTTACCAGTGAAATCCTTTGCCAACCCAAAGTCGGTAAGACACAAGTGTCCATCAGTCCCAAGCAATATATTCTCTGGCTTCAAATCTCTGTGTAACACATTGACGCTGTGCAAATGCTCAAGTGCCAAAATTATCTCTGCCAAGTAAAAAGCAGCTGTTCGTTCCCTGAAGTGGCCCTCCTTGCCAAGTTTGAGGAACAACTCACCCCCAGCACAAAAGTCCATGATTATGAATAGCTTCTCTCTAGTCTGAAAGGATGCATGCATTGTAACAATAAAAGGGTGGTTCGAAATTTTACTCAAGATGTTCCTTTCTGCCAATATATTCTCTACATATGACATCTTCCTTTTGATGAGTCTTTTGGAAATAATCTTCATCGCATATACCGTGGTAGAATGGCGGTTTCTGACTTGAAGAACTTTGCCAAATGCACCCATCCCAATAACTTTGAGGAGTTCAAAGTCTTTGGGTGCTAGAAAATGTCGCTTCCCGTCGGCTGTGTTGGATTGTTCATTACTATTTTCAGATTGCTCATTCTCTTTTTGAGAAGAGTTGAGTCCGTCATCATTTGATATGGATAGAGAACGTTGGAATTCTTTTGTCACTTCCTTCATCTCCTTGATGTTGTTTATTTCTCTCCTTTCTTCATCATCAATGACAGCATTAGTAGCAGCAGGTGTCACCACTTCCTGACTGACGCTATCCATATTAACTGATGTCATGTTGGTGGCCTTCGTCGGAGATATTAAAGCTATGCACGCAGAGTCCTTTATTTATCAATTGATTATGAATACAATGCAACAACACAACGCGGTATTGTTGTCTACGCCATAGGAGGAAGTGGTTTAGTGCGTACTTACTGAACTGAATCTCCGGACAATGCTGTGGATTGGAACTTGGAACCTCATCGCTGCGACGACGCTCAACACTCAAACCTCAAATCCAGCACCGAACGAGACTCAGAAGGGGAAAGGAGAAAGGAAGAAAGCAAGGACCGACCGACCCTTTGCCTGCACATGAATACTTCAGTACCCCGCTTGGTGCTGAAGGGAGAGACCACCAAGCCAGAGTGCCCACGACATAGTCCTCAAGTTGAATTAGAATTAGCTGGAAGACAACCGAGTATTGACTCTCATGGTATGCGTTTTAGATGGGAAGGTGGAAGAGGAATAAGTACAGTTAGTCACATAAGTTTGGTGTTAGGTTTACTTTGCATTGCACTATGTTACGCTACTTATTACTTTGCATCATTTAGTGCTTGCCTATTAGCTCGTCTCAAAAGAAGTCTGGTTCTTTTCTTGCACATATGCTAAGATTAAGATGGAGACAAAAATAAGATCAAGAACTTCAAGACACGAGATATTGAAGACAAGGAGCACTTACTGTTTGCCAGTCACTCTCCCAAGGAAATCAAGATCAAACACCGCAAGATTATCATCCAAGAAGTTGACTCGTACTACAGCAACTCCAGAGAATAGAGACTTCCACTGCGTTTCAAGAATGGATTGTGCGATGCTTCCCGGCGCTGTTACTGTTACCTTCTTGAGATCTTGAAAGAGCCCTTCGTCCTCTTGTACTTGTATCTCTCCATGACTTCTTCTTTGAACTTGCACATTGCTGACTTTTATTAACATACTATTTGATACTGTCATGCACGGCAGGATACGATATAATGAATTGTAAGATGCATAAGATATGCTCAAGAACGCAAGAACAACAACACAGTCACACACATACCTACACCAAAGCTGCCTTCAATCGTTAAGTGATGTGGTGTTTGATTATGATATTTGATATGACCTATGGTTGAAAGAGATGCGGTGAGTCTGGGTTTCTGTAGTGATTAATCGCTTTAAATAAGCAAGGGGAATAAGATGCTAGCTCACAAGTGATCTCTCCATTATTCCCCAGTTCGACGTCAGCTTCACGAACGTCTCTGAGTAGAGATCCAAATCCAAATGACGTCGAAAAATCTTGCATATATACTATTCGCCAACGGCCTGGGGCAACATCCTCGAACGTTTCAACCATCAAACGCCGAAGTAGGTCTGGAGAACTTTCTCCAACGAGTTCCTTTAAGAATATGGAAGTAGCTCTGTTTGTTTTGTTTATTTCATATTGACTCTCTAAAGTCCCTAAGAAATCTAGCTTAGTTTGTTTCAGCGGATGGAGAGTCCCTCCCCATTTAGCAACTTCGATGTGCGTTTGTGACCGCAATCCTTGAGGTGAATTCCGTCCATGTACCCATTGAAGTGGTTGTAACAACGCTGTCACCGTGGCGACTTGAAAGTTAAGAAGAAGAGGAAGAGCGACAAACCGTCCAATCAGCAACATGCTACCATGCATTTCAATATATTGTTGCGGATTGTCTCTTCTACACCAATCTCTGCATGTTGCACAGAAGCACCAAGCTGATGACACAAAGCATACTTCATCTTGTCGCGATCTTGATCTTTTTTCTTTCAGCCATACATAGGCTCTATAAGATACTCTACCACGAGACACATAAGAAGTCTCTACCAATACAGTATTTACGCATCACCATCACACGCAAATTTTTTAGTGCGTTTGCACTTCGACATATTATTGTAGTCCGTCACAATAAACCTACATGAAATGATGAACACTCGTCTAAAATTATCGTCACTCTGGCTGTCTCTATGGATCCTGATTGCTCAGCAGCAGCAGGTCCAATCGTTTTCAGCAATCAATCAAGACGGCGTCATCATTAATCGTCAAACAGCCCTCAAATACATCGTCGCCTCCCCAATCATATGGTCTCAAGCCAGCCAAATAGCACAGGCGAAAGTAAGCATCAAACCTGATGCTGCATTCCAATCCCTCATCGCCGCGCGGCAAGAGCTCAATACTGCGTCCAAATACCTTTCCACCAAGGATTACGAGGGATTGAAAGATTACTTATCAGACCCTTCCCTCAACATCAACAACTATGAAGAGAATGCGGGTGTATTACTAGCAAGTAAACAGCTGGATGCCGAAAGTAAAAAAGAAATTGGCACAATTCGAAGGTATGGCGTGGGTGCTGATGTAATCATAATGTTTGGGTCTGTGAAATCAGAGTTGGAGGAAGAGGAAGCAAATTTTGTGTCTGTTAGCAAATCTTTGAAAAGATGTATGGATGCTTTGGATGAAGTGATTGCTATTTGCAAATCTAATGGTTTTTAACTATTCCAAAGCGGAGTTGGGGAGAGGACTCAAACTTCGAGCCTTAAGTGAGAAAGAGAGCTATGTACATACATACATGGAGTTCAGACTTTTAAACAACTTACTTTCCTACTTCTGTCGAACCTTGGGTCTTTCAGTAATAACCAAAGAGAGCTATGCATTTCAGACTTTTAAACAACTTACTACCTACGTCTGCAAGTAAGGTATTGCAGCAGAGGCCAAGCAAGCAAAGTAATTAGTAATTAGCCTGTATTTTTAGGCACTTATTTAGGTACTATCTAAGATACTATACTACTAACTACCAAACCTACCTATGTACGACCATACACAAATCACAAATAAGAGATCACAACAAAACCCTCGCT
>Ga0075467_10003194_pt1 | contig 12645 bp, 9 predicted proteins | sample DEB08_DNA_9_FD_75067 | JGI IMG/M metagenome (GOLD analysis project Ga0075467, IMG submission 75067) | Aqueous microbial communities from the Delaware River and Bay under freshwater to marine salinity gradient to study organic matter... | ecosystem: Environmental > Aquatic > Marine > Coastal ...
CCCATTAAAGTTGGCCATGATAGTGATGAAGTATCTTTTGCGCGGCTCAAGCTCTTTTTGGTCACATCGGCGTCGCTGCAACATCGTAGGTGACCTGATGAGGCCATCTTGGGATGATCGCCAGCTCTACTCTAGCATCATATCGTATCTTACACTGTGAATATCGCAATCAACAGCTTTTTAGTGAGCCATTAAAGTTGGCCATGATAGTGTGGAAGCATCTTTTCCGCGGCTCAAGCTCTTTTTGGTCACATCGGCGTCGCTACAACATCGTAGGTGACCTGATGATGTCAAATATGTGAATTTCATATGCTCTACTCTAGCATCATATCGTATCCAACGCTGTGAATATAGCAATCAACTATTTTTCCTTTATAGTCGGTAATGATACTATAGAAGCATCTTTTTCTGCGCTCAAGCGTTTATTGGACGTATTGGCGTCGATAAGATACATCTTGTGACCTGCTTCTCTGATATATCTACATCACTTTTACCATTGTTAACATACTGCTACTGTTCATCGTAAGTAGGAGATCTTGAGTTCTCAACCTTCAATGAAATCATTCCACATCTTCCACAATCCACATTGGTGAGAGTCTCTCCTAGATAAGTGAAAGTATGGAAAATATCTTACTCGATTATAATAAATTGAAGGCACAAGAACATTAATAACTATACTACCATTCAAAGCATGCCTTTCTTCTGGTTTGGTGGAGAAACGACCTCCTCGACGGCTGCGGATGGACAAGCGAAGTCTTCTTCTGTGGCGATCTCTTCACATCATGCAAGGAAGTCATCTTTATCGTTATCAGCATCTTCGGGTCAGAATGCAAGACTGGCGGAGGTGAGAAGTGAAGCGACAGCGTCTTATCTACAACACCAATCCATTGATATGGGCGGAAATCACCGTAGAACTCAATCGGGTGATATCAGTCGCCGCAGCAGAACATCTACTGGATCTGGGCATGGCCGCAAGAGGGGAGGAGTTGTCGCCATTGAGGACGACGACGATTCAAAGCACAAGGGGAGGATAGACCAAGGCTTAATTGATGCTTGTAATGAAGCAAAAGTTTCACCAACAAAAGCTTCTTGGTGGACAAGCTTCTCTGTCACAGCAATTACGCCTTCATCGTTCCCTGACGACACCACCTCAAACGTAACTGCATCGAAGCTCGCGCCACCGAACATTAACGAGGCTGCCTTGAAGCATAGGCGAACCGTCAGCAAGACGACATATCGAGTCTGAACTCTGAACTGATCGGGGAAACTATCACTACTACTGTAATTAACTAGCATGTATTACGTACTTAATGCGCTTCTGATGGGAAACTTTCACGTTTATGCCGAAGAGCATCGGTGTACTTAATCCGCTTCTGTTGGAAGGCAATTCTCCAGAACAACCTTCTTCATAACACCATAAGGAGCTGTTCTCCCCGTCCACAATTCAAATTGTCCCACACCCTGCTCCCACAACATCTCTGATCCCCGTACAACATCGCATCCCTTTGCAGTCGTCTGTAGCAACAGGGCGGTGTTGTATGGCTTGTAATTTACGTCGAACACAATAGGCAGTGCGCTGGAGAGAATCCACTCAGGTAGCTCGAATTTAGCCGCTGCAGGAAGTGTGCTGATCACAACTTGGACATTACCTTGATTTTCAGCGAGTATAGCTCCAAGTGAATTTTTAGTGTCCGCATCATCGCTCAGACTGGAAGCAACAAAACCACCGAATTCGGTAGCCAAATCTTGAGCCTTCTCTGGAGTTCTGTTGTAATAGATACGATCTAAACCCAATTTGGTTGCTGCATAGGCAGCAGCACGTGCAGTTCCTCCACCTCCAAGAATCAGAGCGTAACTGCCACTCTTGATTTTGTCACCTATTCTTCTTCGCAGGGGATTGTAAATACCCTTCCAATCAGTGTTATCCCCAATTAACACTCTCGTTCCTTTCTTGTCTTTCTTCACAATTACAGTATTGACACTTCCAATTTCTTTCGCTGCATCCGTCAACACATCAACATGCGGAATAATGTTCGCCTTGTGAGGGATAGTGACCGAGCACCCACCAAAGTTATCATCGTTCCAAATTGGTCCTTCAACAAACTCTTCTACAGTTTCCACATCAGCTCGAGTATAAGTGTGCGGCAACTTCACTGCAGCAAATGCGCTGCCCTGCATTTGAGGGCTCACACTGTATGCAATATTGTGTCCCAGAATAGCATATCGTTCCGTAGGAACTTGCCCTGTGAGCAATCGACCCGCCATAATCTCTGCAGCTGTGAGTTGACCTGGAGCTGCCTTGAATGGCAGAGTCTCATGTGTAACAGGAGTAAAGCGTGGATTGAGGATGCGAGAATAGGAACCATCTTCCCCAAGAATGAGACCAATATTTGGGATTTCAGGCTTGTCCATCTTAGCTGCAGCTATTGAAGCTTTGTACGCTAACTGGTCTTCGTCATTATCGTTGCCGTTGATACTGAGCACAACCTTTGCTCCATGCGCACGACCATCCATTCGGCATTGCCTGTACAACTCAATGGCTTCATCCATGGATACTTCCTCACCCACAACATGATGACTTCCTAAAATCAAAGACGTGTGGCGATCCTTAGCTCTCTTCATTAGTTTGTCAGTAAGTTTTGCATCCCAAGCACTCTCGACATCCAACACTTCAGCACCACTGCGCAATCCTAATTCCAATAAGTCAAACATGTGTTTAATCCCCTCTTCATCATCAGGCCAGGTTCCTGCTTGATGCGCAGTCCGGACGGTGTAAACGATTGGAAGTGCGTCATCAATAATACCAGACCCAGCAAAGGGCAAAGCTGGGGCTCTTTGTGCATTTGGACGGCACATGAAGCGAAGGCGTTGTTGTTGATACAAAATATCAAATCTAGGATCTTTGTCATTGCAAGAATCATCATCGCCACTCGCTTTTGCCAGATAATCTTTGGCTGCTTGTAACAGATCTACGCGATACTCCATTGAATCCACATCTAAGCACATTTGTTCAATATAGGGCGACGCATCCTCTACATGTGGGAATGACAGACTCAAGAAGAAAGTATTCAACCCCATCATAAGATCTGCACTATTTGTACCTGTCCCACCAACCACGGGAGGAGCGAGGAGAGCTCTTCCAATCATTCGCTGTAACTCCCATTCAATATTGTCCCAAGACGAGTCGTCTGCAGTACCCTCATTCTTGACACATATTTCATAGTCCGAAAAAGGAATCAACACATCCTTTTCAATCATATCCTTCCTTTCCTTCGCTTTATCACTCATACCACTATCTGCATCGTCAGGCTGCACATTGACATACACTGATAACAGCCCCAATTCTTCATAAAGCTGCTTGGCCACCGAAGACAAAGCACGGATCAAATCAACCTCAAACTCCTTATTATGGAACGCCGGATGATTAAAGTCCAACACAACAACTCCAGAAGTTAACGAGAGAGTCTTCTCACGGATAAGTTCTCCAATGAGACCAGCATCAAGTACAAATGGCCCTTCTTCATCAAGACCAACTGCCGAGAGGGAAATTCCAGCTACTTGTTGTTGTTGTTGTTCGTCAGATGCTTTACTTTCAGCAGCAGCATCCTCATTATCCTCATCATCGTCATCTTCAGCAACCAATAATGCACCCTGACTTCTTTCCAACTTGTCCAAAGTACTTTGCATTGTTTGAGGATTGTTTCCAACCAGTGACGCACTCAACGACAGTGCCAATCTCTGTAGTTCATTACCCTCACTTGATAGGCCCAATAGAACGATTGGCTTGTCGTAATTGTCAAATTTGAAGCTGGACTTTTTCGATGATGATTCAACTTCTGCATCAACTGTGGCAGATAGTGGCGTAGTGACACCGCTTTTGGTGTAAGAGCGACTACTCTCTGCGACTACTCCACCGCTGATGACTGACGTTGATGATGTCGGCGTGACAAATGATGTCACTGCCGATACCATCATGGCGATTACGCACAAGTTGAGAGGAGCCATGACGCCTCCTCTGATGTACCTCCTCATTTCCATCTCGTTTTCTAGCCAACGACGATGATCGGTTGCTTCTGCCTACTTCCTACTTCCTACTACTGATATAGCTCTACCAGTATCGAGATGATAGATGATAGCAAGCACATAAAAAGAGGAGGAGGGTCCAAAATCGCGGCCAGACGGCGCGCTACTTTTTCCTTTTTCCCGCCGATATGCGCATCAATTTCACTTCATGCCAATACAAAGAGCAGCATCTGCCACCATGGAGAGAGTACTATGCAATATATTCTTCTGTATACTCTACGTCGAGGCATTCACTGAATATTATAGCTTTCGTCGTCCAGCTACAAGGAGGCATTGGCCAACTCATGCACATCAAAATAATGCTTTGGAACCATCACCATTATCCGACACTCCTACTGCGCCAGCCATCACTGAAAGGATACTCGATCTAACACAAAAGGAGGACATTGTCTTTGTCATAGACGTGGAAAACGTGAGAGGGAAGACTTCGTTCGAGTTGGATCATTGTGATTTGTTAGATAGGTTGTCAATATGGGCATCGCTTCGATCCAATGCATTCGGACGAACTCTGGCTGTGGTAGACCATGGTAGTAAGAGCAGCGCACATTTGCTACATGATGGTTACAATACTACAAATACGGCACTGTGTGTTTCATTCGCTGGACCGATAGTAAAGGCAGATGATATCATAGCAAGAGATGTTCGATGGCTATTATCTTCAAATGCAACGCAACATGTCGTTGTCATTACAGCAGATCAAGAATTGAGTTGGAGGTGTAGAAGTGCTGCTCGTTCACCAGATTCCAAGAAATTCAATTCAGTTCTGCGTAAATTGGCCAGTAGTGGTGGTGATGGTTCTGCTCTTAGAGGAGGTGGAAGAGGAAAGCGAGGCAAAGGTGGCAGAAAGAAATCACGTTCTGTACGAAAGAAGCAATATTTGCAATTGCATCAAGAATCAGAGGAAGACGAAGAGGAAGAAGGAGAAAACGACGACGATAACGTTGATGTGCAGTCAAACCACACAAATGAGCTTGCTGACGACACAGCTGACCTTGAACCGACGCCGACTGTTGAAATCATTGCTCCGCAAAGATTCCTAGAGGATTTAGAACAGGCTTTACGAGAGTGGCTTTACAAGCAAGAGCATGCAACCTCAGTTGAAGAAATAGACATTGAAGATATCCCAATACCTACACCAATCACAACAATGCAAAGATTATTCCGCTTGTGCGGTGAGATTCTATCTATCGAATCATCACTGAGGAAAAAGTGTTCTCTGCGTAAACGACATACACTAACCGAAGAGCTGAGAGAGAAAAAAACAGAGTGGAAAGAATTGTTGCTCACTTTGCGCAATAGTGCAGAGCGACAACATGGCTCATTGTCATCTTCTTTGGCGTGGTCATTGTCCTCTTTTACTTCACAAGAAAATGAAGGAGATGGATCCGAGTCGTTATTGACATCACCATTACCTTCTACATCAATGCCTACAACACCGTGGGAGGACCTGACATCAGACGAGCAAGAGAAGCTCCTAAAGAGATGGGGCAAGCAGCGTGGAAGACATGGTACGAAGCGAGAGAAAACCGAAGATCGAATTGTGCTTGCTGAAAGATTGCGTCGCCAGCTTGAGCTGGTGGAAACACCAGCCTGCAAAGAAGAGGAGACAACTCTTGCTCAGACATACGGCGACTACATAAATTCTTTACAAGATTGATCAGTAAAACAAACACATTATCTCTGACAATCTCATCAGGTTTGTGCTTGGGAGGCCCTCTCGAGACATCTATAATTTTACCTTCGCATAGTTAAAATAGACTGTGTTTCATGGGCTAAAAAGTCGTCTACCTGATAATCTAAGATATTTGGGTCCAATCAACAAGATAGAGTTGCGTATCTTTATCGGATACTCACCAAGCTAAGTAAGGTCAAAGCCCTATTGCTCCAGCGCAGCGTTCTTGGTAGAATGTACCGGATGTCGGAGGATGAGATGCGCCAGCGGACAGCAGTGTGCTCGGTGCCCGAAGCAAAATCCTGGGTAGAAGAGTGTCTGTCGTAAAAGGTTTTTGTATATTAATTAGTCAGCAATTAACAAGTACGGACAGACACAATGCTTCTTTTTCATCGTAGGAGAACCTGTTCTCATCTTCCGGCGACAAGCGACCTCCCTCCACCCTCCGCTCCCAAATTCAAGACCTCACCGACGAAACACACCATAAAATCGAACGATAAAAATCCAACAGTTGAAAATGACAGAAGTTGCAACTCCCTCACCTATTCAAGCCGAAGTCATCCTCGTTGGCTGTGGCTGCCCGCTGCGGTAAGTTCTTTCAACACACATGTGGTGATATTTGATATTACAATTATTCATCTTTGTCTCATATTCCATTCTATTGTTCTAAAACGTTAAACTAAACACTACAGAGGAATGGGATGGTACCACGCCGTTCAAATGCTCGGAAATGAGTGTCCTTCAGCCAAACTGTGCTATATCGTGGAACCGTGGTTCTTAGGCGCAGGTGCATCTGGTCCTGGTGGAGCTGAATTTGCGGAATTCAAATCCAAAGCAGAAGCTGATAATCAAGTTGGATTCTACACGTCACTCGCCGATGTCCCTCCTGTCACAGATGGAGTGAAGCGTCTTGCTCTTATTTCTGGTCGCACCATAGACAATCCTCGCCTCCTTGGAGAAGCCATTGCTGCTGGATGTTCTGTTATCTACTTGGAAAAACCAGGTGCAACTACCGTCGCTGAGTTGGAAACCATGAAGAAGCAAGCTGCTGATGCCAATGTTGAGATTTGCATGGGTTACAATAAGAATGTTTGTAAATATGTCAGAAACGCACGAGAGTTTGCAGCATCTACAGATGGCTCTCACGTCACTTTCGTCTCCAACAACACATATGAGAACAATGCAAGCAGTCTTGGAGAATGCTTTGAAAGAAACGCAGAGGGCATGCTCAAGAACATGGCTATCCATGAGCTAGCCCTGCTTGCATCATTTTATGATGTGACAGTAGACAATATTGAATCTGTAGAAGTAGACAAGGCATTCTCATCGATGCAAACACTAGCTGGTCCATCAGGCAAGGAATTCACCGACTTTGACAAGGTTAAATTCACAATAAAGACGAAGACAGGCAAGCAAGTTTCTGTCCAGGCCGATCGTTGCGGAGGTGCCACTTCTTACGCGATGGTTTCTGATGCTGATGGCAACGAAGTTTTCAGACATTGCATGCCCGACGAAGAAGACGAAGCCAACGTATCCGTACTTGAGGCCAAATACCCTGGCGCTATGCCTTACTTCTTCAGTCAAGATCCTGACTACACTACTGTCAAAGAACGTGTGGCGAAATTATGCGCCACTGGTGAGGAAGCTAAGGATATTGCCACGATTGATATTGCCATCAGCGCACTTCAGATTGCAGAGTACCTTACTCCTATGATGCAAAAGGAGCTTAAGGCTTAGAGAGTACCCATTTCATTTTAGAAGATAGAGTTTAGATTCCCATTTCATTTTAGATGCTAAGTTACTTAGAGTTAAATTTGCAAATACCTACGTGGCAAAGTCTCTTCTTTTGTCATTCTAAGCTTATTCAATTGTATTCGTTCAAGCAGTCGCTTCTTTGACAGCAAATCTATCCGAGAGGAACGGAATTTTGGACTTAGTCTTCTTCTTTTGACGTCTGGTCCTCTTTGCACCCATAAGTGCTGCCTGTTGCTCAATTGTCAACAAAGCACCATGAGAACAGTTCCAGAACAAATTCACAGAATGAGCTGAATCCTCCCGACGAATAGCTCCGGCTCGCAACAAGAGGGCAACGGAAGAGACATCATCGCCTAATGAAATGCTTGCGAGAGCCAAATTGTGAAGAATGGCAGCGCTCATGGCAGATGCATCACTCTGAAATATTGATTGCGGTTGAGCTTCTACTGCACCTTTCTGGCACAAAGATGATGCGGCCTTCAAATGAAACATGGCCAATTTCACCACCGATTCATCTTCCTTCATAACACCCAAGATTAAAAGAGACGTGCCAAGTCCAGCTCTCACACTAGCATTGTCCGGGTCTAAGTCAGACAAGCTCTCAAAGATAACCCTCGACTTCCTTACGCTGTCAATATTAACATCTTTCGTAAGGAATGCCAACTCAGCTCCACCAAGACAGCGTTGTGCATCCACTGCCAACGCGTTCAAACTATCGTTGTCTTGGTCATCATTTTCATTTGGCAAGGAGAGAGCTTCCACCCCACGACTCCAAACCGTGAGGCAGAGCGTCTCCACTGCCTTTTTGCCATCCTTATTGGATCCATCATTTATTTTTTTCAAAGCATCCTTCAACATGGACTCCATTGCTACAATCTGTGACTTTGTCACGTCAATATCTTCAACTTCTACGTCATCTTTCTCAATCTCGGCTTGTTCATGATCAGCGACACCGTCACTCCCCTCCTCTACTACATCCTCAATCGTTGGTGGAGGAACAACCTCATTCTCTTCATCTGTTTCCTCACCCTCATTGTCAAAAATGGCAACTTCTTGTTCTTGTTCCTGATGAGCGACATCATCAACAATCAAGTTGACCATCTCAACAGCCGAATTATTATTGTCTCCAGTGGTGACCAATCCGTCACCAACAACACTCATACTAATCCCATTGTAGTTATAAGTAAACACAAGCACCGATAAGAACGCTTCCATAATAACAAATGGCACCAAAATGACGATGGCGACGAGATGACCAGCAGTCAATTTCGGAACCACCCTCTTCTTGATGTTATTGGTAGAAGAAAACAATTGTTTCCTTGTTGCCTGATACTGCATCTGCTCGTAGTGCGGATGGCTGCTGTTGTTACTACCACCCTTATTCTTTTTAGGAGTCTTCTTTGGACTCTTTCTAGGCCGCTGACGATTAATCGCCGCTGCTTCCACTGTTGCCGCCATGGCCTCAATCGAGTTTGCATACGATGAGGCTAGGGAATGCTGTTCATTATTACTGCTGCTGCCGCTCCTACTCTTGATTGACCCAGAGGGTGACATTGGCAAGGGTGAAAAACCCTCTTCGGAGAGTTCATCGATGGAATCACTGCTGTTATTACCGCTACCGCTTCGTGCGGCTAATTTTAATGCGTTTAGTAACATTGGTGATTCTGGTGTGATGTTGGAATTGGTGGGTCTACTTGGTGTTGTGGTGTTGTCCCCGCCGCCGCCTCTGAGCAGATGGGACATTTTTGATCGGGACTTTGCCCTTGGGCTCGGCGTTTGGGGTGTGTAGGACGACGACATTCTTACTTCTTATTAGATGACGTGCATCAATTGTATTGGCAGTCGGATAACATCATTGCATTTGAATTTGCTGCGACCGTTTGCACAAGAAGTTGAGCCCAAAGATTTGAATTGAAGCCCGAAGCGTTGGTGGCGCCACATGACATACCTATTCCTACGTAGAAAAGCACTGAGGGGGAGCTTCAACATGCGCTGCATGGCGTCTTGCTCACTTTGTTAGTGCTCATCTGCCAGTCTGCCAACGAACCTATTGTACAGAACGACATCAGAGCAGCGTCATTATGGAGGCATCAAAGAAACACCCGCTAGATACATTCACGCATTTAAGCATAACATATCATGAATCCTTACCACATGTCACCCACATAAAACTAAATAGACCTCGCAAACGAAACGCCATCAACACAGTAATGTGGCGTGAAATAGGAGAGGCATTCCGTCAAATTGGGACTATTGGTGATGGAACTCGATGTGTTTTGCTTTCGGGGAGTGGCAAGGGATTTTGTGGTGGTATAGATATTACTGATGAAAAATTCTTTAGTGGAATATCACCAGATAGTAGTGACGACGATGAATCATCAATAGATATGGCACGTAAAGCGTTGGCTTTCAAACCACAAATATCAGAAATGCAAGCGGCTTTCACTGCATTGGAAGAATGTCCAGTGCCAGTTGTGGCAGCTATCCACGGTGCCTGCGTCGGTGCTGGTATAGATATGACTTGCTGTGCAGATGTTCGTATCTGTAGTCCAAATACAGTATTTTCCATCAGAGAGGCAAGGCTAGGACTAGCTGCGGATGTGGGCACTCTACAAAGATTTCCGAAATTGGTTGGATTTGGCTCTCGCGTTAGAGAACTTTGCTTTACTGGGGAAGATTTCAGTTCCGAAGATGCACTCAACATAGGATTTGTGAGTCGAATATCCAAGAGTGAAAGTCAACTTTTGGGTGAGGCGAACCAAATCATTTCCAAAATCATTGCAAATTCACCGGTTGCTGTGACAGTCACTAAGTCGTCCTTGAACTATTCTCGTGATCATACTGTCAGAGAGGGTTTAGATCATGTGGCGCTGACGAATTCCGCGGCGTTAATGTCAGAAGATTTGGTGAAATCTTTCATGATGACAAGCGGAGGTGGAGGAGCTGCTGAGTTTGCACCGCTGCAACCACATTCTCGTTTATGATACTCTATTTTCATAAATATTTACAGTTACGATTATAGTATTACATTGACATCTTCGACACTCTCAGCATCGTTATTTACATGATCACCATCGTAATCTTCCTGCTCCTCACTCTTGCCAAAACCATCTATATTCACAAATACAAAGCCAATCAGTACAAGTATTGCACCCCAGACTTCACCGCTCTGAGTTCCATTGTAGTTTCCCATAAACCAATCAGCCACGAACGCCATGGGTATTGTCAATCCTACTCCAACAGATGCAACTGTTGCAGATGTCAAAATTACTGCGCGTGCCCAAAGATAGTCTGACAGTACGTTGTCAAGCAAGCCCTTCAATAGTAAGAATAAGAAAATGGGCATTGTCAAGATGTGCGATACGGTCTCTTGAGTATAATCTTGATCTGGATAGTCTGAAGGCTCTGCCGTCTCAATATTTTCCCTGCTGACATCATTATTTGATGATAGAAGCACCCATATCGTTACAGGCAGCAATGCCACCATGTTCAATAGACCAATATAACCAAACAACAACTGCATAGACATTCTATCTTCATCTTTGGGACACAAATGCCGAAGTAAAACTGTATAGGCGCCATAACCAACTGCAGAAACTAGACCGCAAAGATCTCCCAGCAAAGATCTGGTTGATGAATCTAAATCGGAAACATGAAATTGTCCAGTAAGATATCGCATACTGTTGTCGCCACCCGAATCTGTATAAGCTGTTGCTACTCCACCAGAAAAGCACAACAGTACTCCGATGATTTTGCCTCTTGTCACCTTTTCATCTCCAAATCTGGAACAAGTCGCAAAGCCAAATGCAAAGATTGACCCCATCGATGCTAAAACAGTACTACTTGCTATCGACGTCCATTCTAATGACATGGCATAAAAGTAATTCGATAGGAACCATATTGGTGCGACTTTGGATGCCATGGATATGTGATCTCGATGAGAGAGCAGATAAGTCGAATATTTCTTGCCTGTGTTTTGAGACGAGTCGCTATTACTACTCCTTCTTGACTCCATTGGCCGTGTTGGTTCATAGTGCTGAACACAGAATTCATTGTTGAATGAGTAGTCATCAAGTATTCCCAGTGCCGATGCTTCGGCTGATGTAGATTCGTCAAGGTAGCTTGTTGTTAATTCTATCGACTCCCTACTATCACTGCGGTTTATTCCATTGTAATTGTCAGTATCAGTAGGTGACTGCCTTAATTCTTGTGCATCACTGGCAGAGGTATTTTCATCTTGATGATCCGAACTCTCCGATACTGGTGACGGGTAACTCCCCCAAGGTATGACTGCTATCTCTTTTCCATCATGATGGTGGCTACTTTCATCCTTACAGCACCAACATTGCAACTTGTGCAGGAGATGTCCAAATCGTTCATATCCCAACCGTATCGGCAAGAATACCGAGAAGAGACTCGTGCCGATGTAGACGATTAAGAACGGTGAATCAAATTCCATATCATGATATAAATGCTGCACTACCATGCTGCAAATCGTCCATAGGCAGGATACTATCACGAGGAAGAATATCCCGAGAGCGTAGGAGGATGACCACATTATTTTATTGCCGTAACGAGTGGGCTATAAGAAAACTCGGAACCAACGCCACACACTTTAAAATATCCTCAGCTAGCAGTAAATAAGTATCTCTCCACTCATATAAGATATGTATCGTAGGCGTCGATCAATCTAGATACTTGCACTGATCTATCAAAGCTGAGTAAGATTGAGTGAGCGAGAGTTTTCAAATGTATCTAGAAATATGTGAACTATCTACAATAACTGTCATACCAACAAATGGTTGTTTGTATTCTGTCCAATTACGCGAAGGTCATCATAGCTTAGCACTCCGTCAAAACTTTTCCCTGTCAAACATATGTTAGGTCCAAATGCTGCCATAGTGAGGTAGAGTGTGGCGCTCTGTTGGTATTTGGTTTGTTGTTTTATGCACGAAACAAAATGCTTTTCTAAAGATGTGAGCTCCACAGTTGCCATATAGAAGCTTGCAGAACAATACAGCCATCCAAGTTTCATTGCACAATCTATATCACCTGCGAGCATTGCAGAATCATATAAGGAGGGATAGGTTGCGGCAACACTCCATGCTGGCTCAACCACAATTCGCATTGAGTTC
>Ga0075467_10003199_pt1 | contig 12634 bp, 10 predicted proteins | sample DEB08_DNA_9_FD_75067 | JGI IMG/M metagenome (GOLD analysis project Ga0075467, IMG submission 75067) | Aqueous microbial communities from the Delaware River and Bay under freshwater to marine salinity gradient to study organic matter... | ecosystem: Environmental > Aquatic > Marine > Coastal ...
ATAAATTTAGCGTCGACTCAAGCAAAGCGTTAGCCTCTGAAAGTTGCACAGCAACCGACGATCACGAAAGGCGCCTAATCCAGACCAACACCAACGTGTTTTGCGCTAAACGCAAGGCATCGAACTCTAGAGATGGGTAGGATTGATGCCTTGCGGAAATATAAATCACAAACCTCCTGCGCTAGGCACCCAAAATAACTCCTGCAGGACTCAAATATCAATGAAGCCGCAAGACCAGCGTCAATCGCCAAAATGATATCACACGCCGCACTAGCCCAATAACGCCGCCTATAGGCTCAGGATCGAATTCTCGAACAACGACGCCTCTCAATAACCGTCAGAACATGCACACTCGCAACACCACAGCAGATTTCAATTCGAGCAATGATTGATTGATTAGTGCTTACTGGAAAATATAGTATGTCGCCAGACTTTACTCGTGCGCCCTACTCCCTAGACAACGTAACACGGAACACCAAAGGCATCGCCTTTATAAATTAGCTTGTCTTGTTCCTGACTTTCGAGCAAACGGAATTAGCCATGCTATCGTTGGAGCTTGGGGCGTATTTTGGCCTTACATCGCGAGAACAACAAAAATGATAGGACGACATCAATGAGCACTGCAGCAGAAGTATCAGAACCAGCACACGATGGTCACATAACTGGCTATGGCGAACCGGGATACAGAAACTACGTGTTGTTTTTGCTCATGGTCGTTTATACGCTGAATTTCGTCGACAGGACGCTCATTGCGGTTGTCGCCCAGCCCATCATCGACTCATTCGGACTGACCGATTCCCAATGGGGGCTGCTATACGGCCCTCCCTTTGCACTTTTTTATGCCGTTATGGGGCTACCCATCGCTCTGTGGGCCGACCGCTCCAATCGTGTCAGAGTGATTACCGTTTGTATTATTTTGTGGTCGCTGATGACTGCCTTGTGTGGATTCGCCGCTGGCTTTGCGATGCTACTGTTTTTCAGAATCGGAGTTGCCATTGGTGAAGCCGGCTGTACGCCGCCGGCCAACTCTATCATTGGCGACTACTTTATTGCCCGCAAGCGGGCGACGGCGCTGGGGATTTACGCTATGGGTGTTACCCTGGGTTCAGTCCTTGCCAACCTATTTGGCGGCCCAATTGCACAGATGGAAGGCGCTGATTTCGGCGCCTGGATTACGAGCATCGGTCTTGGCAGCTTGTTTACAGCGCTAGACTGGGCCTCAATCGAAGGCTGGAGAATTGCGTTTGTCGTCGTCGGACTGCCGGGCATTTTGATCGCAATGGTTGTGCTGTTCACCATCAAAGAGCCACCTCGCGGTTACTCTGACGGCCCAGATCTGGCCCCGACAGCACCTGCCCATTGGGGCGATGCGTTCAAAGAACTCAAACACAAACCAACCTTTTGGTGGATGGCAATCGGCGCCGCCATGGTAGCCTTTGTCGGTTATGGCTTGAGTAGCTTTCAGGCGCCTTTTTTGCAGCGCGAACACGGCCTCGATGTCCGTGACGCTGCCATCTATTTCGGCGCGCCCTTGTCATTCCTGGCCGCGATCGGCACATTTTTCGGCGGCTACCTAACAGAAAAATTTACACCCCGCTACCAAACGGCGGTGGCCTGGATTCCCGGTATCGGCCTGCTGATCGCGGTACCTGCCTATATCGCGGCTTTCTTTGCGGAAGATCTACGGGTCGTATTTGTGTTGTGGGGGGTTGCCGCCATGTGTCACTACGCTTACCTGGGTGCGCAGTACAATATAGGCCAAGGCGTCGTCAGCGCCCGTTCGCGCGCTACCGCCATTGCTACGCTACTGATTCTGGTCTCCATCATCGGTAATGGCATTGGGCCGTATTTCGTTGGCTTTATGAGTGACATGTTTATGAGCCTGCAACTTGCCGACAGCAATTTTGCCGGCCAACTAACACCGGCCATTTGCGGTGCTAACGATTCCGTACTTAGCGATGCACAACGAGTAGTCTGTGATGCGGCAAACTCAACGGGACTCAAGAACGCAGTCTCCGTGACGGTATTGTGGTTCATCGTTGCTGCAGGCTGCTTTTTCATGTCTGCTCGAACGCTAAAACGTGACTTCGTCGCGCCTCTGGCAACGTCGTAAAAAGTAGCAGCGACAGGAATGTAGAGCGGCTCGCGTAGAGCGGCTCGCGTAGAGCGGCTCGTATCAATCCGGCGACAGGCCAACCATTTTGGGCAGCCTGTCGCCACACTGGCATCCGCGCCAACCGATGCCTTCCACTTGGCTTGATGACTCAGTTGGCTTCTGTGTTTTTTGGGCAATTGCCTTATCGAGTCTCCCGGCTATAACTTAACGAACTGCAACGCTTTTTTAATTTGATGCATTATCGCGGCGCTGGCTCTCCGTCGGCGGCCGTGCCATCGCTTCGAGCCAAATGCTAAGTGTGTTACTGACGCGAGCGTCAAGTTCCTTCGGCGTCATCCCTACCCGCTTGGCGTAGGGTAAGCGGAAGATTCGATAACCACGCAGCATGGCAGACAATGCTACCTGCAGCGCCTCAAGATCGTGACCTTTATCAATATCGCCATCAATAACATCTTGGCGTAGCTGGCTAAGACCCGTCTCGTATAGCGGAATCGGATCCACCGTATCATCCCCGTCAAGTACCAGCAGCGCACGCAACATGCTGTCATTGGTGTCATTGCTGACGTTCGAGCGGAAAGACCTGAGCCTTCGCAGAACAAATCCCGCTTTCACTTGATTCTTCGTGAGAGACTCGACTATCGCCTCAAACTGACGATTGATAGCAGCCCGCAGAAGCTCCTGACGTGAACCAAAATAGTGATAAATGTTACCTCGGTTAACGCCTGCGCCTTCAGCGACCTGCCGAAGATTGAGCCCGGCCAGCACGCCATTGTCTCGAATGAGTTCAAGGGCGACGTCGATAAGGCGTCGCTCCGTTTCCGCACGACTACGTTTTTGTTTCGGCGGCGACTCATTCTTAGGCTCGCTCGTAAGTACTTTCTTTTGCTTTTTCTGAATGGGGCCCACAGCTTCGGTCCTTTTTAGTCTCGCTTGCGATATCAACATTCTACGGCTATCATTGCCATAAATATAGTTAGCATAACGCTAATTAGAGATTTGACAGGGGACACCTGTATGAGCTGGAAAAAGTGGGTCGGATTAGCGGTCTTGGCTGCAGCGATTTTTGGCGGCTATCGATTGCTACTCATTTCAAATGCACTCTCGCTGCCTAATACTGAAGAAGACATCGCGATGGTTCGCGACAGTGCTAGCCGCCAAGCCGAACAGTCATTCTATCGCCCAGAAAGACAAGCCTTGGAGGCGCAAGCGGCAAACCCGCTGAAGAATGTTTATTTTGGCGACCTCCACGTTCACACAAGTATTTCCAGTGATGCCTACCTGTTTGGAAACCGCATGGACATGGATACGGCTTACCGGATCGCCCAAGGAGAGAGCGGCACTCTTCGAACCGGCGAACGAATCGAGCTGACCCGCCCTCTCGATTTTGCTGCACTAACAGACCACGCGGAAACTTTTGGCCGTCGTATCGCCTGTACTGGCCCCGATTTGAGCGCGGCTGGTATCGAAGAGTGCGACAAGATGGAATCGCCCTCAATTCTCGGATTTTTGGAATTACGCAGCAGGGCGCAGCAGCGGCCGCCCGTCAGGCGTTTTGACGTATTTAATGATGACCCAGTGCGCGAGCGCGATTATGCAGCACAAACCTGGCAAAAAATTCAGGATGCAGCTGACAGGCATTACCAGCCAGGCAAGTTCACCACGTTTGCAGCCTATGAATATTCGCCAGCTTTGCCCGATCGAGGCAAGCTCCACCGCAATATTGTTTTCAGATCGATGGACGTTCCAAAGTATGCGGTGTCTTCGTTTGATGCGATATCAGAAATCGAGTTGTGGAAAGAGCTCGAAGCGACCTGCACGATTGATTGCCAGTTTCTAACGATTCCTCACAATTTGAACAAAACTTGGGGGCTTGCGTTTTCCGGCGAAACGATAGATGGCGTTGCCTACACCGAGGCAGACTGGAAGCTCAGAGAACGCAATGAGCCGCTCGTTGAAGTATTTCAGATTAAGGGTAACTCAGAATGCTCTGTGGCTTTTGGTGCCGGTGATGAGGAATGCGGATTTGAGCAATTCTTCCCGCCGTGCGACGAAGGCCAAGAGACTTCCTGTATTTATCCAACGTCGATGGCACGCGATGGCCTACAAACAGGTTTAGCACTAGAGGATAAAATCGGCGTAAACCCCCTTGAGTTCGGTATGATTGGTTCAACGGACACGCATAACTCGAATCCCGGGGACACCGAAGAGTGGGATTATCGCGGCGCTACAACCTTTGCCTCTTCACCGGCAGAACTCAGAATGTCGACAGACAACGTCACTGGCATCAGGTTGAATAATCCCGGTGGCCTCGCCGCGGTTTGGGCACCGGACAATACGCGCGAAGCCTTATTCGATGCTATGCAGCGCAAAGAAGTCTATGCAACCAGCGGGACGCGCATTAAGCTGCGCATGTTCGCTGGGTTTGAGCTACCAACGGATATAGCAAGCACCGGTGATTTGGTAGCCGCCTATGAGCATGGCGTGCCGATGGGTGGCAGATTAAACGCCAATGCGGCGAAACCCACGGCCGTCTCTTTATTTGCATGGGCGGTGCAGGATCCAGATAATGCGCCCTTGGCAAAACTACAAGTCGTCAAGGGCTGGATAGAAGCAGGAACTCGGCAAGAAGTGGTTTTTGATGTCGCCTGCGGCGGTTCAACCTTAAACGTCACCACGGGCAAGTGTGAAGCGAACAACGCCCAGGTGAACCTCAACGACTGTAGCTGGGACCCTAGTGCAGGCGCTGCAGAACTCAAGACCCTTTGGACTGATCCCGATTTCAGCCCGCAAGAAGATGCTTTCTATTACGTGCGCGTGGTACAGAACCCCACCTGCCGCTGGACAACCTATGACAGTTTAAGACTCGGGCGCGAGCCACCCACTGACGCCGCGGCCACAGTAACAGAAATGGCATGGGGCTCACCTATTTGGATTAAGACCGGAGATAACCCAGAAAAATGATAACCGAAGCGGCAAGAGTTAGGCAGCACAGACCAGCAAGTTACCTTATCGTGTTCGCCCTGGGGGCGTTTCTAACGGCCTGTTCAGATGACTCAAACCAGGCGTTGAGCATGCCAGCAGAGCGACACGGCGACGAAAGTTTAATCATGGAAACGGCAAAGATCGACGCGATGCTGGTCGAGCAGGCAAAGGATGGTGGTTGGGCGGCGCAGATTTTTGAGACAGATAGCGCACTGCTGCAACGCGAAACCGAACCTGCTGCAGCCGAAACAAGCAGCCCCGAAGACGTATCGAAAGAACGCAAAGCCTATTTTGGCGACTTACATGTACATACCACCTACTCCTTCGACGGTTATGCCTTCGGCACGCTCGCCACACCTTACGATGCCTATCGTTTTGCCAAAGGTGAAGCCATTGCCAACCCTGCAGGCTTTAACATGCAGCTATCAAGACCGTTAGATTTCTATGCCGTGACCGACCATGCCATGTTCCTGGGCCTGGTAAAGGCCGCGGCGGAAACCTCTAGTGCGTTTTCGAAAAATCCGTTCTCAGAGCCCTATCATGGTTTAAATGCCCCTGAAAACATGGGCGATAATACATTGAGTATTTTGAAACGCCTGTCGACCTTTGGTTCGTTCCTGCAGTCGGCCGTCGGCCAAATCAGGTCTGGCGAATTGGACCGCAATGAAGTGCTCGACGTGGTTCGCAGTGCATGGCGTGATTCGATCGATGCAGCAGACCAGTTTTATGATCCAGGTAACTTCACGACCTTTGCCGCTTATGAATATACCTCTAGCACCGCTGACATGGGCAATCTGCACAGAAACGTTATCTTCAAGGGGACCGATCAATTGCCCCGCGAGCCTTTTTCGCGTTTCCACTCGGTCAATCCTGAAGACCTTTGGCAGTGGATGGACGAATTGCGTGCAAAGGGTGTCGAAAGCCTGGCGATACCACACAACTCCAATGGCTCCAACGGCCAAATGTTTAAGCTGGTAGATTGGGCTGGCAACCCCCTGGATGACGACTACGCAAAACAGCGTAGCCGCAACGAGCCGATCGTTGAAATCACCCAGATAAAAGGCACATCGGAAACTCACCCGGCTTTATCCTCCCGGGATGAATGGGCGAGTTTTGAAATCATGCCCTATCGCGTCGCCACCGGCGCCTTAAGCCAGCTTGAGGGTTCCTATGTGCGTGACGCACTGCTCAAGGGTTTAACCCTCGAGCAAACAGGCATGACTAACCCTTATCAATTTGGCTTTATTGGCTCGAGCGATACTCACTCTGCCGCCAGTCAAAACAGCGAGTCAAACTTCGCGTCAAAGCTCGGCTTACTGTCAGGCACGCCAGAGCGACGCGGCTCTATACCTATCACCGGATTAGCAGGCGAGTTTGGTTATCGCGTGATGCAACTCAATTCGACACTGAACCCTTCACCGTTGGGTAGTTCGACTCGAGTTAACATTGAGGGTGATATCTACGCCGGTGGCTCGGCCCCCACATTTGGCGCGTCGGGCTTAGCGGCTGCCTGGGCAGAAGAGAATACACGAGAATCACTTTATAACGCCTTTCGCAGAAAAGAAGTGTTTGCAACATCGGGGCCGCGCATACAGGTGCGGTTTTTCGGCGGCTATGGCTTTGATGAGACCATGCTGACTGCCGCCGACGGTGTTGAGCGGGCTTATGCAACGGGCGTCAGCATGGGGGGCACAATTGCCTCTAACGATACTGCGAGTGGCGATTCGGCGGCACAAACTGTCGCGCCAGCGTTTCTCATCATGGCCGCGGCAGACCTTGAAAGTGCGCCGTTGCAGCGCTTACAAATCGTCAAAGGTTGGGTGGATGCGAATGGCGCCTTTGAGGAGGTGATGGATGTTGCCTGTGCCGGTGGCGCAATCGTGAATGCAGCAACCAATCGCTGCCCAGACAACGGCGCAACCGTAGATATCAGCAATTGTTCTATTAACGCTGATACAGGCGCTGGACAATTATCGGCTTTATGGCGTGACCCAGCGTTTAAAGCCGAACAACGGGCTTTTTATTACGCCCGCGTGATAGAGAACCCAACCTGCCGATGGTCAACCTGGGATGCCAATCGCGCTGGTGTTGCGCCGCGCCCCGATCTTCCAGCGACCATCCAGGAACGTGCCTGGTCTTCGCCTATTCACTACCTACCAAACTAGGTCGGTGCAACAATGGTTAATGGGAAGCCCGCTCGCTGGCGCTGGGCGGCCAAGCTAAATAAACCGTGGCTGCACTTTATGGTGTTAGGCGCAGTGTTATTTCAGCTGCAGTCTGTGTTCTGGCCTGAACCCAAGACCGTGATTCCGCCTCTGAGTGAGGCGCGGATCAGCACCTTGCAAGAGCAGTGGCTCGCGAGCACAGGCCGACAACCGACTATCGAGCAGACCGCCAACTTTATCGCCTTAGCCCGTGATCGCGACATGCTGTTGCAACGCGCCCTGGAACTTAAATTTCACCTTCAAGACCCTGTTGTCTACCAACGGTTGATCCGCAATATGAACTTCTTACAGCTAGGCGAAGGTCTACCTGACGCTGAACTTTTCCACCAAGCGCTATCGATGGGTTTACATCTCGACGACGAGGTCGTTAAACGACGACTGATTCAGCTTATGGAGCAACAGCTGTTAGCAGACAGTCCAGCCACTCAGCCTAGCGCGGCTGACATTGCGGCGGCATTTGCCACCAGACAGGCAGAACTGCGGCGCCCGCCCGTTTACTCCTTTGAACATCTATTCTTCACTTCAGACCAAACGGCGGAAGCGGCGGCAATTTTCGCGACAATTGCTGCGCAGAAGCTTGATGTCCGATCTGCTCGACAGCTGGGTTCGCCGTTCATGCAGGGGCATCAATTTACGCGCCAGACACCCAATCAATTGGCGCGAAATTTTGGCAAAGGTTTTGTCATGGGTCTCGAGCAAGCAGTAAACCAATCTCGAATGACACAACCACAATGGCTGGGGCCGATAGCGTCAGCTTATGGTCTTCACTACCTTTGGCTTACGGAATTCGAGCCCCCTCACGCTGCTGAGCTGAGGGAAGTAGAGCGGCAGTTAATTATCGACCTTGAGTATGCGGCGGAAAACCGAGCATTACAGTGTGCCATCGCCATGCTACGCGAGCACTACGATATGCAGCAGCAAACCCTCAAGGGCAATGAACTGACGCCAACAGACGGCAATGACCCGCAGGCATGCCAATGATATCGCCGGGTCGAATCATCACTGCTGTGGTTCTGTTTGCCGCGCTTGTCTTACCGAACGTAGCGCAAGCCCACCGCTTCGCGCCCTCTCTATTGAAGCTGGTCGAGACCGCGCAACACACCTACAACGTCGTGTGGAAAACCCCCACCGAGGCGACCAGTAATACGCCATTGCGGCCTATATGGCCTGCGACTTGCCTGATAACCAGCGAAAGTGCTGCTGTGCGCGAGGATACAGGTACTATAGCCACTTGGACATTAGCCTGCGATCAACTGGGCGATAGCGGGTTGGTTGGGCACTATCTAGGCGTTTCTGGATTGGCGGAGAATCAGACTGCGGCGATGATCATGCTCACCTTACGTGATGGCCGACACTATCAAAGCGTCGTGAACGCCGAAAAAACCCGGTTTTTGGTGCCTGCTATCCCGAGCAAAACCAAGGTGATGACCGAATATCCCGTACTGGGTATCGAACATATTTGGGGTGGCATCGACCACTTGATGTTCGTCTTCGGCTTATTGCTGCTCGTCGGTGGTGGCACCCGATTATTCTGGACCATTACCGCCTTCACCGTCGGCCATAGCATCACCCTGGCCATGGTCACCTTGACTGTCTTCGACTACCCTGTGGCACTCATCGAGTTCGCTATCGCCCTGAGTATTTTTATATTGGCATTAGAACTGGCCCGCGGCGACAGCCCTGCGACAAGAACCCATGCACGCAACCTATTTAGGCGCCATCCCTGGTGGTTAGCCGGGGGTTTTGGCTTACTTCACGGCATGGGCTTTGCCGGAGCGTTGGCCGAGATCGGCTTGCCACAAAGCAACGTACCTCTGGCGTTACTCTCCTTTAATATCGGAATCGAGATTGGCCAAATCGCTTTTGTGCTATTGGCCATCGGTGCCTGGCGGTTGATCAACCGCGCTGTGACCTTAAAGCCTTTGGCCATAAATACCTGGAAGATAAGCCCTGAACACTTAGCCACCCTATCAGTTTATGTGCTCGGCGGGCTATCCGCCATGTGGTGTATCGAGCGCGGTTTAGAATATTTGGGGTCGGGGTAAAATTTAATATTTGGGGTCGGGGTAAAATTAGGACAATATTTAAGGACTTATTCGGTGCGGCACATGCATTAGAACTACCCTTGGTATTTGGCAGCTTCCCTAAACCTCTAAGTGTTATTTTCCTCGACGCTAATCAGGTGCAATTTGACCGGGCGCTTGCTTCAATACGCTCTTACTGGACCAGTTTTGCCTACACGGGCAACCCTGACAGAGGTCAAGCTGATGACCTGAGAATATGGCAGCAATGGTATAGCTCGAATGACGATGTGCCTCGCATCATGATGCGTCGATACTAACAATATTCGTATGCAAAACGACGAACTCTCCGTGGCAAAGTTGAAACAGCAGTTTCTTGCTGAAGACTTTTCAAGCAACCCACAAGGTGCTTGCGACATGTACAAAGGAGTCTTTCAAGGCGAAACATATTCACAATCGGAGTTTGAAAACATGGATTGCTTGGCAAGCTAAAGAACGAACTAAGCACGGTAAACAGGCTCCTTCTTAGACAAATAGCTTAAAAAAATAGACCACAAAAATCGCGCAACCTAGCGCGTCCTTATTTCGGGTCACGGCACCATAATTCGCGTATGATCTGATTTCGTATTTGAACCATTGGAGAAAAATACATGGCTGCAGCTTTCATGGCCTATCCAGAACTCCGCCACCCGTTTGAGGCTAAGCCCATTCATGCTGAGGGCAGCACGAGCGTGCTTTATCAGGGTAGGCAGATAACTCTCACAGAGACGGGCACTGGCCCGGACTCTAATCAGAGCCTGCTGATTAACTCAGAGGATCTCAAGCGTATCAATGGCTTTGAACTCAAAGCCGAGGGCGCCTGTTACGCAGACATGTGCGTTCCACTGACGAGCAAATTACAGGTCATCCAAGACGGGAAGCAGTGGTTTGATCTAACCGCCTTCGCTGATCTACTTGAACAGCCCTATGTTTTTGATGCTGAATCGAACGTCTGGAGCTTTGCTGAAATACCCGCTAAACGAGACAATATGATGGTCAATGGCATGGCGCCGGATTTCGAAATCCCCGACCGCCTAGGCAACGTCATCAGAATGACAGACCTCAAAGGTAAAAAGGCACTCATTGTCACCTGGTCCTCGTGGTGAGGATGCTTCCTAGATGTGCCCGTGTGGCAACAAGTCTACGAAGAAATAAACGATCCTGATTTTGTCATCCTCTGCGTTGCAGAAGATACTGGCGGTGAAGCAGTAGCGGGGCCAATTTTCGATGCTGCCAACGCCACCTATATTCAAATCGTCGATACAAACCATATCATCAGCAGTGCATTCAATTTTGTTAACGTCCCCTCAGCCGCCTGGGTTGATGAAGAAGGCAGAATTGTGCGAATCGACGAAGGCACCTATGCCAAAGTTCATGAACTCGGCGACGAAAAACGATCCATTACTTTTGGCAATAATGTCTACACACCTGCATTGCGCGATTGGGTAGAAAAAGGCAGCAACAGTGAATATGTTCAATCTGTCGAGACGGTCACGGGCAACATCCGTGAGTTAAGTTTCGAGCAACAGAAAGCCGATGCTGCGTTCCGACTGGCAAACCTGTTTCGTGAACACGGCCTGACAGAAAAAGCTGAACACTACTGGAATCTGACTCAGACGTTAAACCCGGAAAGCATCAACTTTTTCCGGCAAAATCTCACGCTCTCCGAGGAAGGCTCAGCAGGCGAACAGTTCATGACGCGAAGAGGCGAGTACGAAAGTCAAAAGAAAGACTATTATCGACCGCTCGATATGGACAGCTAAGATCCACAGCTTGAGTCCGTAGCGGATATTAGTCAGAGCAGCGCATCTATCGCCGATGCGCCTGCTCTGCCGATATTTTCTATGCAAACAAAAATATGGAGATGGGTTCGCTTACGGCGCAAGCACAAGACGATAAAGTCGGATCGCCTCTGGCACCGGCTCATAGCCTCGATTCAACAATGCCGTCTTGCGGGTCGCTTCATCGCTAACAAGTTCAGCACGCATCTTGTGGACTTGACCATCAATCGCCACCAGTAATTCTGGTTTCATCGCGACAACATAAACCCACGCATCACCGAAGCCAAACGCACGGCTAAACCATTGGTTGTATTCCACAAACCTGTTCGAATGGGTGTGGAGCTCGCCGTTAATTTGAAAGCAGTTAACGCGAAAAGCTGAACGCCATGGCCGTTGAATCTTCAGGTAGCAACGATGTTTATCCGTCACCTCGCGCCAATCAACGCGCTGTTTGGGGTCACCGGATACCAGCGGAGTTGCGAGGAATTGATCTTCATAGGACTCCCGCGAGCAACTGCTCAAAAATAGAATCATCAAGACTAATAAGCCGACTTGGAACAGGTATTTTGACGTCACTGGCAATAGTCTCATGGTGAGATAACCCTAGCAATATTTGGGGTCGGGGTAAAATTTACAATATTTGGGGTCGGGGTAAAATTTACAAAACAATAATTTTTCCATAGTGTTTGTGTGGCGAATAGATAGGGGCAACCTTTCAGGACTGATTCAGCGTGGATTCTTTTCGCATACCAAGAGCTCGTGAATAAGTGCATCCGGCAGCACAAACCGTCTCTGGCTCACGATGCGCTGTAAGCCATTTGTAAATTTTACCCCGACCCCGCTCTTCCCCCGACCCGCTTATCCTCAGCGGAAAATCAGCATGACTTACCGGATGACCTGCATCCAAACGCCGCCGGCTAAGTTCGCGTCGGTGGGATTAATTGAATCAATCAGCCACACCGCTGCAGATTTGAGGTATTCACCTCAGACTGATACAAGAGCCACTCATTGAACAAGATTAACTCACCGTGCTCGAGCTCGATCTCAATCGTTAGATTAGAGTCGACATGGGTCGGATCAGCCATTTCAAGAAATGCCATATCGGGCGGCGCTTTCACATGAGGTAATAACTTCCTATGTGAACCGGGAATAAACTGCATACAGGCTTTCTCACGTGCGACCCTATCGATGGCGATCCAGGCCGGTATGATCACGGGCGGTTCTAGGCACCAGTAGTCGTAATCCTGATGCCACGGAAATTTTTTAGCGCCCGGCCTCTTGTCAAAAAAGTGTGCTCGCCAAAGCAGAAGATCCTCGCCAACAATGCTGTTCATCTTCGCCACTATTTCTGGCAGCGTGGATAACCGGTGGGCTAACGCTGCATCTAAAAACCGGTTGTGATGTCATGGAATCAGGCGCACGCGCCAACCTTCTTCAGGATAGAGCTCAGAGCTTGTTTGCAGCAATGCC
>Ga0075467_10003201_pt1 | contig 12633 bp, 9 predicted proteins | sample DEB08_DNA_9_FD_75067 | JGI IMG/M metagenome (GOLD analysis project Ga0075467, IMG submission 75067) | Aqueous microbial communities from the Delaware River and Bay under freshwater to marine salinity gradient to study organic matter... | ecosystem: Environmental > Aquatic > Marine > Coastal ...
ACATGCTTGCTAAGCAATATGAGACTGACGACCGAATTGTTAGCAATGTCGTCATGATGGGAATGGGCGAGCCCTTGATGAATTTTAATAACGTTGTATCGGCAATGAAAATCATGCAAGACGATTTTTGTTTCGGTTTGTCGAAACGTCGTATTACGTTAAGCACCGCAGGCGTTGTTCCGAAAATTGACGAGTTAAAGGAGGCTTGCCCGGTGAGCTTGGCGGTGTCATTGCATGCACCTAATGATGAGCTTCGTAATGTTCTCGTGCCGCTAAACAAAAAGTACCCAATTAAAACCTTGTTAGAGGCTTGCAATCGCTATGTCGCTGATTCGGCTCGATCTCGCATCACCTTTGAATATGTCATGCTTGAGGGCATCAATGATGAGCTCGAACATGCGCATCAATTGGCTGCGTTAATGAAAACAGTGCCAAGTAAAGTTAATTTAATTCCTTTTAATTCATTCGAGGGTATTGATTATCAACGCTCGTCGAATTCGAGAATCAATCGTTTCAGAGATATTTTACACAATGCCGGCGTTATCGTTACAGTCCGACGAACGCGTGGTGATGACATCGAAGCGGCCTGTGGTCAATTGGCTGGCGATGTAATGGATCGTACTCGCAGATCGGAAAAATTTAGACAAAAGCAGGCGGAAAAAATACAATAGACTCTATGCTGAAAAATATAACAAGCCTCACCGTAAAGATTCAACCTCTTTTACTGCTACTGTTTATGGTCGTCGGCTTGAGCGCTTGCGCTACTGGCGGTCAGCTGAACCAACCTAAAACCGAGAGTAAAGCTAAGCTTAGGGCTGACGAAAAGGCTCTAATTCACACCCAGCTTGCGCGTGGCTATATGGAGCAGGGACAACTGTCTACTGCTAAAGATTCTTTAACCACTGCGTTGAGAATTAGTCCTAATCATTCAGATAGCAATTACGTGATGGCGTTATTGATGTCGCAGCTGAAACAGTACCGCGAGGCCGAAAATTATTTCAGCCGGGCGATTTCAGCGGATAGGGAAAACTCTCCTGCAGCGCATGATTTTGGTACATTCTTGTGTCAAACTGGGCAGGCTGAGAAAGCTAAAAAATATTTTGACATAGCGGTTTCGAATCCATTATTTAGACGAGCCGAGTTGAGTTATATGCGAGCCGGTGAATGCCTTGCCGATGTTGATAGCGCTGAAGCTGAAATATACCTCAAGAAAGCATTGTCGATAAACCCAAGACTCGCTCCCGCTCTATTTAAGCTTGCGAGAATGAAATTTGATGCACGCAGCTATTTGTCTTCAAGGGCCTATATTGAACGGCTGCTTGCAATTACCGAACCGCAACCTGACTCACTTTTACTGGCGTATCAAATAGAATCAAGTTTGAATGCTGCTGTTGTTGCGGCCGAATACCGAACTAAGTTATTAACTGAGTTTCCGGCATCGGTCGAGGCACGCGCAATTCGCAAGGCAGATCGCTAATATTGATGGCTATTTATTGAGCAATATAAATACAGGTTTGGCCAATCTGTAACGACAGGTCTGGCTAAACATAATCGCCAGCACGCGACGACACTTTAATTTGGGTTTGAGTTGTAAGAGGAAAACAGTGGACGATAAGAAGAAATTAGAAGACGAAGTTCAAGTAGCTCCTAAGCAGGGCAGTGGCAGCCTATTGGCCGCCGCACGTAAGCAACAGAATAAGACAGTCGAAGAGATTGCCGGTGCGCTAAATCTCTCGGCGACACAGATTAGAACCATCGAGCTTGATCAGAGTGAAGGATTGCCGGAGCCAACTTATGTTCGCGGATACATCCGCTCATACGCTCGCTTACTCGGTCTCAACGAAGATGAAGTGCTAGATCATTATTTAAATCCGAATTGGCAAAAGGGTTCACGTTTAGATGAGATGCCTCGTGGAATTGGTAGCGCTAACGACAGTGACTCGAGAGGTTTTTTTACTGCGGGTAAGGTTGTCGTTATTGTTGTACTAGGGTCAATCGTAGGTTTTCTTTGGTTTACTGGCCAATTAGGTGGCATACGTGGCTCGCAAACTGTGAGTGTTGCGACGCCAGAAAGTATTAGTACGGTTCAAGCTCCGCAAGCTGAGGATGATCAAGGCCCAGACGAACTTAGGTCGGTTGAGCTTACTGAAGAAAGTGATGATGAAATTGTCGCTGAGCCTGTTTCTGTGGAGAATCAGCTGAGCCTTAGTTTTACTGACACATCTTGGGTCGATATTAGAGATGGTGACGGTAATCGCTTAGCGTATAAAAGCTATGCTCAGGGTGAAGATCTGAGCGTCTCAGCGACCACGCCCATGAGCGTTTTTATTGGCAATGCTAAAGCAGTTTCGGCCGTTTTCAATGGCGCGGCATATGATATTGCACCGTTTCGTGAAGGCGTATTTGCGCGCTTTACAGTCGGAGAATAGGCGCGATATAAACTATTCGTCATGATGGTATTCCGTGGTCCTTTCTGTGGTCCTCGGATCGGCATCGGCCTATTTAAAATAGAAGAAATTTTCAGATACTCCTAGAGTATGAGCAAAAAGAAGTATGAGTAAAAAGTCTCAAATTAAAGCCATTCGAGGAATGAACGATATTCTACCGAATGAAAGCCCATTATGGTTGGCGGTGGAAGCGGTCTGTGCTGGCGTGTTTGCTCAATACAGCTATAAACAAATTCGTACGCCGTTATTGGAGAGCACTCATCTTTTTGCCCGCTCTATCGGGGCTGAAACTGACATTGTGTCGAAAGAGATGTACACCTTTGACGATCGTAATGGTGATAGCTTGACCTTACGCCCCGAAGGCACAGCGAGCACCGTTCGTGCTGGCATTGAAAATGGTTTGTTCTATAACCAGCAGCAGCGCTTATGGTATACCGGCCCGATGTTTCGCCATGAACGGCCTCAGAAGGGTCGCTATCGTCAGTTCTATCAGATTGGAGTGGAATGTTATGGGTGGTCTACTCCAGATATAGAGGCCGAAGTGCTGGCGATGATACATAAGGTATTCACAGACTTGGGTTTGCAACACACTGAATTACAGATCAATAGTTTAGGCGATGTGGATACTCGTGAACGCTATCGCAGCGCATTAATTGAGTATCTGTCAAAACACGTTGACGCGCTGGATGAAGACAGTCAAAGGCGCTTGACGACTAATCCATTGCGCATTCTCGATAGCAAAAATGAGGGAGTTCAGGCGTTATTGCTGGATGCGCCGAGCATTTTAGACTACTTATCGCCCGAGTCGGCTGATGCGTTTGCTTGCTTGCAGGGTTACTTGCAAGATCTTCAGATCGACTTCACCATCAATCCGCGTTTAGTACGCGGCTTAGATTATTACAACGACACAGTATTTGAATGGGTTAACGCCGATTATGGCGCTCAATCGACAGTCTGTGGTGGCGGACGGTATGACTCGATGGTTGAGCAGCTAGGTGGCCAATCGACGCCAGGCTTTGGTTTTGGCATGGGGCTTGAGCGTTTAGTGCAAATACTACAAGAGCAAGCTGCGCCTATCGCAAAACAGCTAGAGCAAGATGCCCCCGACGCTTTTTTGGTATCGATTGGCGATCGCGCCCGCAAGCAAATGATTTCACTACAGGCTGAAATGGTTCGCACGGGCCTGCGAGTGCAGTGCCATATGGGTGATGGTAGTATGAAAAACCAGTTCAAGAGGGCCGATAAAAGCGGCGCTCCGATTGCGGTAATCATCGGCGACGATGAAGCTGTTGAAGGAAAGGCAAGTATTAAGGTCTTGCGCAGAACCGAAGCGCCAATCGCTCAGCGGACAGTAATGCAAAACGAAGTCGCTAACACCGTGACTAATTTACTAGAATCGCTATAATGTTGGGCTCCGTAGATCTAGCGAGGTCTGGGCATAACAGTTTGAGTTAACTATTCTTTGGCGCAGATAAACACACTTTAAAGTAGCGTTAGAAATATCAAGTACTTTAATAACATTAAAAAATATAACGAGATTCCCCATGGCTGACGACATTTTTCTGACCCCTGAAGAACAAGATGAACGTGCCCGTAAGTGGCTTAAAGACAATGGCCCGGCATTAGCTATAGGTATTGCTTTAGGCTTAGCGGCGATCTTTGGTTACGAGCAGTACAAAGACAGCGTTCAACGAAATGCTGAGCAAGCTTCTGCGCTATATCAAGCCGCACTAACCGAGGTTAGTGATTCGAGCTTGTCCGATATCGACGCACAAGTAACCGAGCTTAAGGAAAACTATGCTTCGTCATCGTACGCGGCTAAAGCGGCCTTGTTGAAGGCCAAGAAGTTATCCATCAATGATTTAGATGCGGCTTACATTGAGCTTCAGTGGGTTGTCGACAACGCAGCCGAGGCAGGCCTTCAGCACACAGCGCGAATTCGCCAAGCCAAGATCAAATTATCGCAAGGTGACTTAGAGCAGGCTCGAAAGCTGGCAAGCTTTACTCCAACTCATGGCTTCGAATCGCATTATGACGAAGTACTGGCTGAAGTAAATGTTCGCGAGGGCAACACAGATAAGGCGCGAGAGCTTTTTCAAAAGGCGATTGATACATTGCCTAGTTCACAGTCGGGCTACGCACAATTATTGAGTTTGAAAATCGACCGCTTGCCGGCTGCGACAGCGCAAGCTAGCGTCGAATCAAACTAATAAAAAGAAGTGTATTGGCGTCTAGCCCTACAGTTGTAGATTAGAATTTGTAAGGAATGATAATAATGAAAAATTCGCGTTTAATAATAATACTTGCAATGACATTTATGGTGGCTGCATGCGGTGGCAAATCTAAGAAAACTGATTTCTTTGGCGAGGATCCAAAGCCTAGCAAACCTAAAATCCAAACAGTCACTAAAGTTGAAAAAAACTGGCGAGTTGGCCTAGGGGGCAAGATTCAAACAGGCGACGCGGTGCTTTCACCTGTTCTTTTCGGCGCTTATATTTACGCTGCATCTGCAAACGGACAAGTTTATAAGTTAGCTTCTGAGACGGGCAAGCAAGCTTGGAAGGTGAAGTTGTCAAAAGAAGTTATTTCGGCTGGCGTCGGCGTCGGTGGTGGCTTAGTGTTAGTCGGCACTGATCAAGGGTTTGTTTACGCTTTTAATCAAGCCGATGGCACAATCGCTTGGAAGGCTGCTCTTAGTAGTGAAATTCTAGCGAGCCCAGTGATTGATAATGGAGTCGTTGTCGCACGCACGGGCGATGGCAAAGTGTTCGGCTTATCGTCTTATGATGGCAGCGTTAAATGGACCATTAGTCGTCAGCTTCCGAAGTTAACTCTGCGCGGCGAATCTCGTCCAGTATTGACACAAGGCGTTGTTTTTATTGGTTTTTCTGACGGGAATATGGCAGCGCTCCAAGCTGAAAATGGTACCGCTTTGTGGGACTTTCCGATCTCATTTCCGCGTGGAACAAACGAGATTGACCGCTTATCTGATATCGATACCAACCCGTTGATAGTAGGCGATTATTTGTACATCAGTTCTTACCAAGAAGTAACGCACGCGTTGGATATTCGCAAGCAAGTAATAGCATGGAGCAGCGATGTATCGTCGTTTCACTCGCTTGCCTACGATGCTGCTTATCTTTATGTAACTGACAAGCTTGGAGTGGTACACCAGCTCGATCGCACAGACGGGCAGAAGGGTTGGTCACAAACAGACTTGCAGTACTTCCAAGTGAGTGCTCCAATATCGGTAGGTCCTTACATATTAGCAAGCGAAGGCGACGGAGGTTTATACGTGCTGCGTAAAAGCGACGGCGTTATCGTAGGCAAACATAGTCTCGGCGCCAACACAATTATTGGCGAACCGATTGTCGATTCAGACGTGGTCTACTTTTTAGACAGTGACGGCAGTTTGCAATCAATTAGTATTATCAACAAAAGCTAATCGTATGTTGGCGCACGTGCGGGCTGAATTGTTAGTCTTTTAGTGCGCCTATGACATTGATTTTAAAATTATAATTTCTGCACTAGGTAACACAATCGTGGAACAAGAAGACATTATCGAAACCATTCCCACGGTTGAAAAGCCTAAGCCCATCATCTCTATTGTTGGTCGGCCTAACGTCGGGAAATCAACTCTTTACAATCGACTGACTCGTAGCCGAGATGCCATCGTCGATGATAGGCCGGGCGTGACACGTGACCGAATGGTCGGTGTCGGGCGAATCGGTGGCACACCATATTGGGTGGTCGACACCGGTGGAATCGAATCAGACAATGATGAAATTCACAATTTGATGAGAGATCAAGTTAATCAAGCATTGCAAGATAGCGATGCGGTGATATTTATCGTCGATGGCCGCGATGGTGCGACAGCAGTAGACTTCGAGATTGCCGAACAATTACGGCGCAATACTGGCATTACTGTTTACCTTAGTGTCAATAAAGCTGAAGGTTTAAACAAGGGCATGATTGCCTCTGACTTTTATCAGCTTGGTTTGAGCGATCCACATATTATTTCCGGAAAGAATGGTGACGGCGTCAACCTGTTGATGAATCAGATTCTTACTGAGACTGAAGGTAAGCGTGACGCTGAGAATAGTGACTACGACATACCTGCGGGCGTTGCTAAATTGGCGATCGTTGGACGACCAAACGTGGGTAAATCAACCTTGGTCAACACCTTAGTTGGCGAAGAGCGCGTGGTCGTTTTTGATATGCCAGGCACTACTAGAGACAGTATTCATGTACCGTTTAAGGTCGGCGATAAAGAATACGTGTTAATCGACACCGCCGGTATGCGCAAGAAATCGCGTATTGATGATAGGGTCGAGCGGTTTTCAGTCATGAAGACCTTACGAGCGGTTGAGCTTGCACAGGTTGTAGCGGTTGTCATTGACGCGCAGGACGGCATTGTAGATCAAGATAACCGTTTGATTAACCTAGTGTTTAGCAGTGGACGCTCACTGATGATTCTGGTTAATAAGTGGGATGGCATGAGTAAGTACGATAAAGAACAAGTTCGTGCGCAAATAGATCGTAAATTCAGCCATATGGGAAATATCCCGATTGAATTTATCTCAGCTAAGTACGGCAAAGGCGTTCACACCATCATGCCCCTTGTCGATAAGTTGTATGAAAGTGCCATGACCGACATGAGTACTGGTCAGATCAATAGAATTCTGGCTGACGCTGAAGAAAAGCGTAACCCTCCGATGGTAGGTAATTATCGGATTAAGCTTAAGTTTGGTCACCAAGGTGGCATGAACCCGCCGCACGTGATTATTCATGGCAATCAGTTGGACAAGTTACCAAAGACCTATGAACGCTATATCTCAAATACCTTTGAGAGAGCTTACGATATGGTAGGTACCAAGGTGCGCTTGACCTTTAAAACATCAGAGAATCCTTACGAGCCGGATAAATCCTCGCGCAAGAGTAAAGATAAGGTTAAATACCGTGGCGGCGGCAGGCGTAAATCCAAAGGAGATGATAACCAATAGCGTCATTTCTTGAATCGCATTGTTACCTGTTTTTACCGTTTTTTTTATAGTACTAATATCGTTAGGGCTGCTCTCGAGCAGCCCTAAGTTTGTAAAGTGACCGCACCACAAGCGGGGCCTGCCGCCATGGCAGAAAATGTCCTTCATCGCCAAGTTGAATCACTTCGATGGTGTTAAAGGTTGATTGCCATTCTGACGCTGCATAGCTCGGGTTTTTGGGTGAGACGAGCTTGTCCTTGCCGCCTTGTATGATCAGTAGGTCGGTGTCTAATGTGGTTAGCTTTAATTCGGCATCCATCAATTTCAATTGTTTACGCAAGCCCATAATTTCTCTATTCGAGTACTTCATCGAGTTACCAATTAGGCTCGATATTGCCCATGTGCTTGCCGCCCAGTTGTACCAACGAGGCTTACCTAGCTTAGGGTCTAGAGAGCCCGCCAATAATAACAGCGAATCAACTGAGTCGGGAGCATACAAGGCGATCTTTGGTGCTATCGAAGCGCCCAGAGAATGACCGACGAGGGTCCACTTTTTTGTCGGGTATTGATCCATTACAGCTTTAATTGCACGTGCTTGTAGGTCGAAATCACCATCAATTAACTCGGGCGCTAATGGTGATTCACCCCAGCCTAAGCGGTCGACTGAGAGCAGAAAAAAGTCACGTTGTAACTGGTTGCTTTCGAGGTAGTTTTCAAATGCGCCCCAATCGCCGGGCGTGCCATGGATAAATAGCACGCCGGGTTTATCGAGATTGCCAGAAGACGCGTAGTGAACTTTGTGCTTGGCGAACGTCGCAAAGCGAAAGCTTACACTGTTATCAAGCACCTCCGATCGCTCATACGGTTGCGCCAAGACGTTAACGTTGACGATCAGCGTAATTAGCAGTGCAGCAAAGCTAACAAACTTGAACCGATGGCTGCAAATGTGACATTTCGACATAATATTATATCCAGCTCAAGCAAATCATCTTTGCGAGCACTCAGGTTCATTCGGCTTAGGGTTCTAGTTGTGTTAGTACTTGCGGATCTACATAGGCATTGTTTATTACGGTTTGCCAGATCAAAGTTTGATCGGCAGATATAGACTTGTCCAAGGCACCCTCATCAGTTGCTAATAGTGTGCCAATGATCGCTCCCGAGACAACACCATTGCCGACTTCTACGGTTATATCGCTTAGCCCAGATAAAATGCTGTACAAACCTCGCCCATGATCGAGGTATACAGTAGAAACTCCAGACGCCGAAGTGGCTATTTTCGAGACAATGGCGGATTGAGGGGAGACAACGGTACTGAGTTCTGTGGCACTAATGACAAGCGCATTTGGCGTGAACAGTGTCGCTAATCTGGTGTCGTATAGTTTGTGCCCAAAGTTATTTGACCAGCTACCGTCTAACGGCCACCGAAGAGGCAGGCTGGGTTGCTGAGTATTGCTATAGTCAAGTTCACTAAACGAGTTGGCCGCTTTGATCGCTGCATGGTGATTAACGATGCTATTTCGATCAGAGTATTCGCGGAACGGGTAATCATTCTGTTTGACGACTATCTTTTTATATTCCACTGTGGAGCCATCGACGCCAGATTTGATATACACCACATACTCACCGGGCAATGTTTCTAGGCTCAACCCGACCAGTATTCTCCAATAGTCGGGATACTCTATTACAACTGGCTCGTTTAAACCAAATTTTACTTCAGGGGTGTCGGAAGAGCTCTTGGGGATAGTAAGCTGGGCGACGCCGCCGGGATGGCTAAACTTATCATTTGCAACGCTGTTTAAGGTGATGCTCAGACCTGCGACCACAATAATTAGCGATATTGCTAAGCGGGGTATCATTTTCTAACCTCGATAACATCGCAGTCAACATGACCGTCGCTAAGCTGAATACTGATCTTGTCGTCAGCCGACAGCTGATTTGTGCTACGTACAATCTCTTTTTGCTGGTCGCGTGCAATAGCAAAGCCCCGATCAAGGGTTGCTAGCGGGCTGACTAAATGCAACTGCCCCCCCAAATTGTGAGTTGCTTTTTGCACTGAACTTAGCTTGCTGTTAGTGGCGCGTTGTAACCGCTGGCTGATTATAGACATTGACAGCGCCTTATTATCTACGAGCCTCCGAGGGTTTTGAAATCGAAGTCGCTTAATCAAATTGTCGGCGGCGATTGTCGGTTTAGAAATCGATGAATTAATACTCAAAGTTAAGCGTGATGCTATACGATCAAGTTTATCGCTATTATGTTTTAGTTGTTGTCTAGGGTGCACTAACTGGCGGCCAGTAAAGTCGACTTGCTGCGCACGTCGTTGAATAAACCTCTCAAAGCTTCTAGGTAAACGAAATTTTATACTTTCTAATTGATTTAGCAATTGCTCTGTATTCGGGCTAACTAACTCAGCGGCAGCGGTGGGCGTAGGTGCTCTAAGGTCAGCAACTAAATCTGAAATGGTGACATCAACTTCATGACCGACTCCACTTACAATTGGAATAGGGCAGGCATAAATCTCTCGAGCGACCCCCTCATCATTGAAGCACCATAGATCTTCTAATGATCCGCCGCCGCGACTTACTAGTAGCACATCACATTGCTGGTGAGCTACCGCGTCGCGGATAGCATTAATAATCGATTTTGCACCGGTATCCCCTTGTACAACGGCTGGGTAAATAGTTATCGGGATTCCAGGACAACGACGTTTTAGTGTACTAACGATGTCGCGCACGGCGGCACCAGAGGGCGAGGTTACTATGCCTATATGTTTGGGAAACGCAGGTAAGGCCTGTTTGTGGTCTTGAGCAAATAAACCTTGCTGATTTAACGCTGCCTTAAGCTCTTCAAAACGTCGCTGCAAGATACCTTCGCCGGCTTCTTCGATATGCTGAACGATACACTGCAAATCACCGCGGGCACTGTAGACCGAAATCTTTGCTCTTACTCTGACCAAATCACCGGCTTTAGGTCTATAGCTATTAATGCTCGCTCGCCCTTTGAACATTGCGCAGCGTAACTGCGCGCGCTCATCTTTAAGGCTAAAGTACAGATGTCCTGAAGCCGGCGTACTAAGTGACGACAGTTCGCCTTCAATCCAGATTTCAGGGTAGCTAATTTCCATTAGGCGACGCATTTCGTCTGTGAGTTGGCTAACTTGATAGACGTTGTTGTTTCGGCTCATTGACTCTTAGTTGTTTTGGTTAGTTGGGAGTGGTTAGCAGGGGGCTAAATGTGGGGCGCGCAGCATTTATTGACTAGATAATAAACTAAAAGCGAAAGCTTAAAAAAAAAAGTGCTTTTTTTTAACTAAAATCGAACTAGTGTGTAGGCGTAGCCATCAGGCTTCGCTATAATCGCCGCTCGGTGGTGGTTAGTCTCCACAGTGGCGATAAGTTGTGAACTCGGTCAGGCCTGGAAGGGAGCAGCCGTAACGACTGATTCGGGTGCTGTGATCAGGTTAGCCACCACTTTTTTAGTTTTTGTAAGCAAAGCTCACAAAAATAGTTAAGGGCTGTTTTAGCTTTTGTAAGCAAAGCTCACAAAAATAGCTCAGGGCTGGCTCTTTAAGTTTTTGCGAAGGTGCTGCAAAAAGGCTCAAGGCTGGCTTCTTAGTTTTTGCGAAGGTGCTGCAAAAAGGCTCAAGGCTGATTTTTTAGTTTTTGCGGTGAAGCTGCAAAAAAGCTCGAGGCTGACTCTGGTTTTTAATTAGCTGGCCTTTTATTGGCTTGGCTTTGGCTCCTTAAATTTTTTGAGCAAGGCTTTCAAAAAGGGCCAGAGGCACGTATTCTTGGTGTTGTCCTTGCGCTTGTCGAGTCACTGGGTTCTTTATCAAGGGGTCAGTATCCAAATGGCGCTAAAATACGGTGTAGCTTCTGATTATTGGAATTGCGCACCGCTTTCGAAATTAGTCTGGTATTGAATCTCTATGGCATATCTCGCGTTAGCACGAAAATGGCGACCCAAGGCTTTTTCTGAAGTTGTTGGGCAGAGTCACGTGGTGCAAGCACTTTCTAACGCATTAGACAGTGGTCGAGTTCATCATGCATTTTTGTTTACCGGCACTCGAGGTGTGGGTAAAACAACCTTGGCCAGAATCTTCGCCAAGTCACTTAATTGCGAAAAGGGCACCAGCGCTGAGCCTTGCCAAGAGTGTGGAACCTGTATTTCGATTGACGAAGGCCGATATGTAGACCTAATTGAAGTTGATGCTGCGTCGCGCACCAAAGTAGATGACACACGGGAGCTGCTCGAGAACATTCATTACGCGCCTAGTACGGGCAAGTTTAAAGTATTTCTGATCGACGAAGTACACATGCTCTCGACTCATAGCTTTAACGCAATGTTAAAGACATTAGAGGAGCCACCCGAGCACGTTAAGTTTTTGTTTGCAACGACTGATCCGCAGAAGCTGCCGGTAACAATTTTATCTCGTTGTTTGCAATTTAATTTGCGTGCTATGCGGCCTGATCAAGTTGAAAATCAGTTAGTTAAGATTCTTGGCAGTGAAAATATAGACTTTGATCAAGCAGCCTTACATGCGATTGCAAAAGCAGCAGATGGCAGTATGCGAGATGGTCTAAGTCTGTTAGATCAAGCCATTGCCCAAGGTGGAGGGCGTGTCAATTTGGCCGATGTCGAAAGCATGCTTGGCACTATTAAGTCTGCTCAGACCGAGGCTATTTTAAAGGCCTTGGCCGATCATGATGTTGATCAAGTCTTATCGGTGATCGCTGAGATGGCCGATTCGGCGGTGGACTTTTCGGTCGCGTTAGACGATGTGCTGATGCAACTCTACTATGTATCACTGGCTCAGCTTGCTCCCAATGCTCTATCGGCTACCGATGCCAATGACGCACTAATTCGAAGTGTTGCCCAGGCCATACCGGCCGAAACCTTGCAATTGTTCTATCAAATTGGGCTAATCAGCAAGCGTGACATACCGCTTGCGCCGAGCCTGCGGGTTGGCTTCGAAATGGCCTTGTTGAGAATGCTGGCGTTTGAACCGAGCTACGAGCAGGCGCCACAAGTTGCGCCAGCACCACAAGCCGCTTCAGCGCCGCAAAATGCGCCGATACCGCAAACTGCTCCAGCACCACAAGCCGCTTCGGCAGCACAAACGGCCCCAGCACCGCAAACGGCTCCGGCACCGCAAACGGCCCCGGCATCACAAACTGCACCAGCAGCACAAACGGCCCCGGCAG
>Ga0075467_10003204_pt1 | contig 12627 bp, 13 predicted proteins | sample DEB08_DNA_9_FD_75067 | JGI IMG/M metagenome (GOLD analysis project Ga0075467, IMG submission 75067) | Aqueous microbial communities from the Delaware River and Bay under freshwater to marine salinity gradient to study organic matter... | ecosystem: Environmental > Aquatic > Marine > Coastal ...
AGACTACGAATACGACGAATAAGCTGTACTTCGTGCCGTTGATAGTATCGGCGGTTACCACGCCTCTTTACCGGATTCAACTGTGAGAACTCTTGCTCCCAATAACGCAACACATGCGGTTTAACCATGCATAACTCGCTTACTTCACCAATGGTAAAATATCGTTTGCTTGGTATTGGCGGTAAGGTTGCGTTATCTCCTTGGTCAAGCATCTCTATTGAATCCCATGTGACAGTGTTTAATCTTATATGCTTAGTTTATCAGTTCACCGACACATTCGTATACAGCAAAGTAACTTTAGAATAGAAGATTCACTTAATGTTTGTTTAGTTACATCAATTTACGACAACTAATTAAAAAACCTCTTAAGTATATCCGCATTATCCTCAATCGCTTCTTTAAGCTTTTGACTGGCCTTAAACGTTACCACCCGACGAGCGGAGATGGGTATCTCTTCACCAGTTTTAGGATTACGCCCCGGTCGCGCGGGTTTATCACGCAGTCCAAAGTTGCCAAATCCCGATAACTTAACCGAACTTCCATCTTCTAGCGCCCCTTTGATGGTCTCAAAAAATTGCTCGACGAACTCTTTAGACTCGCGCTTGTTTAGCCCTAGTTCTTCATGCAATGAAACCGCAAGCTCTGCTTTTGTAATCGACATTTTCACCCTCTTGGCTTCTCGATTTAAGAAGCCTAGTTTTACCCTAATTGGTTAACAATAGTTGGTCTGTACTGACCGAACAACTATTACCATATTAACTACGTAATGTAGCACCCCACTTCGTTTCCAACAACGAGCGAGCTTCCGCCATCAACCCTTCAGCCTCTTCATCAGTCATGGTTTTATCTTGATGCTGCAAAACCAGACTCAAAGAAATACTCTTTGCATCGTCAGCAACACCCTGCCCACGATACAGATCAAACAATTCCACTTTAACCAGCACAGCACCTAACTCATTTCGTAATGACTCAAGTAAACCTGCAATCGGCAAATCTTGATCAACTAATACCGATAAATCACGCTTAATACTCGGGAAACGGGAAACAGATTGAAAACTTGGCAATTGCGCATTTAGAGCGACACCAAGATTGATCTCAAAAGCGACTACATTATGAACCCCATAATGCTTTTCAACTGTCGGATGTAACCTACCCAGCCATCCTAATACGGTCTTATCACCATTTAATTCATTACGAGTTAGTAACGAACTCTGTCCCGGATGAAGAGCAATGTGCTCGAACTCGTTAAATATAATAGGGTTTTTGTGGCCGGTCAAGGCAAGTACGGCCTCCAAATCGGACTTAACATCATAGAAATCAATGTTTTGCGGCTTACTAAGACCCCATTGGGTCGCCGCGACTTGGCCCAGCACTACTCCAGACAGCTTCTGCTCTTCACGAAAAGCTTTGCCGTCTTTATGGTAGCTAGCCCCGACTTCATAAAAACGAATGCGCTCGTGCTGACGATTAGCATTAAATTGCAGCGCTCCCATAAGACCCGGTATCAGACTGGTGCGCATCACGGCCATATTATCCGCTAACGGGTTGGCTAGCTTAACGGGCTCCTCGGTACTGAATATCGCATGTACTGCGGGATCGATGAAACTATAGGTAATCGCTTCGCGGTAATCGCGCGCGACCAATGATTGACGAACCTGGCGTTCGCCTATACGAGCTTCTGATGCGGCCATTGATCGAGGCGCAATACGTGGCATCTTAGTTGGAATATTATCGTATCCTTTCACGCGCGCAACTTCTTCAACCAGATCAGCTTCGCACTCTATGTCAAAACGGTAGCTTGGCGGAGTAACCGACCAAACACCATTTTCACCCGTTACTGAATCGGCGATACGGCTTAAAATGTCGTCCACTTCGGCTTCATCGAGCGGCATACCAAGTAGACTAACTAGGCGATCTAAGCGAATTTCAACCGCAGGCTTACCTTGAATGGCACTCTCTTGTTTCTGTTCAACGATCGGCCCAGCTTGACCGCCGCAAATCTCAAGCACTAACTCTGTTGCACGCTCAATTGCTTGCGGCGGCAATTGCGGGTCTACGCCACGCTCAAATCGAAATGAGCTTTCTGTGTGCAAACCATAGCGGCGAGCTTTGCCCGACGCTGACTTGCGTGTAAAGTGCGCCGCCTCTAAAACAATATCAACCGTATTGTCATCGATAGCGCTATCAAGCCCCCCCATGACACCTGCGATAGCAATTGGCGCTTGCGCATCGGCAATAATCAGGGTTTGAGCATCAAGTGTTGCCTCAGACTCATCAAGTAATTTAATCTTCTCGCCAGCTTTCGATTGTCGAACAACAATTTTATCATTCAGCTTGGCTAGGTCGAACGCATGCATCGGTTGCCCAAGTTCAATCATCACATAGTTAGTGATATCGACAATCGGGCTGATTGGGCGCACGGCACTACGGCGCAAGCGCTCTTGCATCCACAGAGGAGTTACCGCCTCTTGACTGATATTTTTAATCACACGACCGATATAGCGAGGGCAGTTGACTGAGTCCTGCAACTCTACATCGATTGCATCATCAATAGTCGCGGCAACCGCTTCGATATCCAACGGATGGTAGCTTCCATCTGCTAACACCTTCATTTCTCGAGCAATACCCTGCACACTTAGACAATCGCCGCGATTAGGTGTCAGGTCGATATCAATTAATTTGTCATCCAGCTGTAGGTATTCGTCAACTCGTTGCCCGATTTCGGCATCAGCATCTAATTCGATCAAGCCAGCCGAATTCTCTTCAAGGCCGAGTTCTGACGCAGAACACAACATGCCGATTGATTCGACACCGCGCACTTTGGCTTTCTTGATCTTTAAGCCGTTGGGCAATTTAGCACCAACAGTCGCAACCGCTACCATCAGGTCTTGCCTGACGTTAGCCGCACCGCAAACGATATTTAGCACCTCACTACCGATATCGACAGTAGTACAATTCAAGCGGTCAGCGTCTGGGTGTTTTTCAACCGTCAGAACCTTACCTACCACCAAGTTCTCGATAGGCCCGGCTATCGACTCAACACCATCGACTTCAAGACCGGCATTGGTCAAGCAATCGGCAATTTCTTGGGCACTTAGCTCAACACGAACCCAGTCGCGTAGCCATTGTTCGCTAATTATCATTTGAACTGCTCCAAGAAAGTTAAATCATTATCAAAGAAAAGACGTAAATCGGTGACTCCATAGCGCAACATGGTTAAACGCTCCACACCTAAGCCGAAGGCAAAACCAGTGTATTTCTCAGAATCAATACCAACGTGCTTAAATACTTCTGGGTGGATCATGCCACTGCCCAAAACTTCAATCCAACCGGTTTGCTTACAGATGCGACAACCTTGTGTTTTGCCCTGCTGATCAACACAAAAAACGCAGCTTATGTCGACTTCAGCTGAGGGCTCGGTGAACGGAAAATAAGAAGGGCGTAAGCGAATATTCAAATCAGTTTCAAAGAACTGTCGCAGAAAGTGTGTCAATACACCCTTGAGATCGGCAAACGAAATACCTTCATCCACCATTAGGCCCTCGACTTGATGAAACATAGGCGTATGCGTTACATCTGAGTCGCAACGATAGACACGACCCGGTGCAATAATATTAATCGGCGGTGTCTCACTCAGCATATAACGAGCTTGCACTGGCGAGGTGTGTGTACGCAGTAGGTGTGTACCTTCATCGCCCTCAGCGGTATCGATATAAAAAGTATCGTGCATCGCACGGGCTGGGTGCTCGGGTGGTATATTCAGCGCTTCAAAGTTATGAAAGTCATCTTCAATTTCCGGCCCAGTGGCAATACCAAAGCCCATTGCAACAAAAATATCTTCAATCCGTTGCATGGTGCGAGTAACCGGGTGAATACCACCCGAGCCAATGCCTCGACCCGGTAGCGTGATATCTATCTTCTCAGCCGCAAGAGCCGCAGCCAACGCGATAGCGTCTAACTCGGCTTTTTTGTGATTCAACAGCTGAGCAACTTCTTGCTTAACTGCATTAACCTTATCACCAAACTTAGGTCGCTCTTCATGAGGCAAGCTTCCTATCTGCTTAAGCTGATTAGTCAACTCACCTTTTTTACCTAGGTAATTAACCCGCAGTTCTTCTAATTGCGCCGGTTTTTCAGATACAGCTATAGCGCTTCTGGCTTGCTCCAGAATATTCTTTAGGTTTGAATCGAGTGAATCAGTCATGGTTGTTTTTCTCTATTTAGAAATAGCTCTTGCTAATGATACTCTGGAGATTTTGCAATCTACCCTACCTATTTACTACCAACCCAATCATTACAAACTCAGTTATTACAACGTTAGTTATTACAACGTTAGTTATTACAAACTGGGGAGTACTAAATCGATAGCTTAAAGATGCTTAATTTAAAGCTGTAGATAGCAAAAGAGGAAGACCAATGGCCTTCCTCTTTGCTTTTTAAAGCATCAGTATCAGCCTCTGAAAATTCAGAGCCTAACGATCGCTTAAGCCGTTAAAGCCGCTTTTGCTTTTTCAGCTAACTGCGAGAATGCCGCTGCATCGTGTACAGCAATATCAGCTAATACTTTACGGTCCAACTCTATTTCAGCTTTCATCAAACCATTGATGAAACGACTGTAGTTGATACCATTCAATTTAGCGGCAGCTGAAATACGCGTAATCCATAAACGACGGAACTGACGTTTCTTTTGACGACGATCACGATACTCGTATTGGCCTGCACGTGTTACAGCTTGTTTGGCTACACGAAAAACGTTTTTACTACGTCCACGGTAACCCTTAGCTTGGGCGATAACTTTCTTATGTTTTGCTCGGGCGGTGACGCCGCGTTTTACTCTAGGCATTTTTTAGTTCCTCTCAGAAGAGCTGAAAGCTCCTCAAATCTCCAGTTATGCGTATGGCATCATTCGTTGAATCATCTTCGCGTCAGGTGACGACGCAAGCAGTTGCTTACGTAGATGACGTTTACGCTTAGTCGATTTCTTGGTCAAAATATGACGCAAGTGAGATTGAGAGCGTTTGAACTTACCGCTACCGGTTTTTTTGAAGCGCTTAGCGGCTCCACTATTACCTTTAATTTTAGGCATGATTTCTCCAAGTGCAATTGCACTGTTTTAGTCTTCAGAGTTCGAAGCTGTTTTAGCCTCTTCAGTTCTGGACTGTTGCCGTTACTTGATAGCCAAAGGAAGTTTAAAAGTTGCACTTCAACTGACCCTAATGTGAGCTCACAACCAGAATATTCTGATCGGCCCTATTTGCCCAACATCGGCATTCATCTTTAGAATGCAGGTATTGGGCGGTGACTTTGATTACTTTATCAAAGTCGCCTTTTTCTTATATTCTTTACTTCTTACCCTGCTATTTCTTACCCTACTATTTCTTAATAGGGCCTAGAACCATCACCATTTGGCGACCTTCCAACTTAGGGAACTGCTCCACCGAACCAAATTCCACTAAATCTGCTTCAACGCGCTTCAGCAACTTAAGACCAAGATCTTTATGTGCCATTTCTCGACCACGAAAACGAATGGTTACTTTGGTTTTGTCGCCATTAGTTAGAAATTTCTGTAACTTTCCTAGCTTGATGTTGTAATCGCCAACGTCAGTGCCTGGTCGAAACTTAATTTCTTTAACTTGCGTCTGCTTCTGATTTTTACGAGCAGCTGCCTTGCGCTTGCTGTCTTCATACAAAAACTTGCCATGATCCAATATCCGGCATACCGGAGGGTCAGCATTTGGCGAGATCTCGACCAGATCCATGCCCGCCTTCTGAGCCATTTCTAGCGCAGTGGCGCGATCAACTATGCCAGCCTGTGCCCCAGTCTGATCAATCAATCGAATGCTTGGCGCCGTGATACTGTCGTTCATGCGCTGTTTTTTCTTAATGGCTATGGTAATACCTCTAATTTTGTTCGAATTTCAGGTTTTGAATTCTAAAATGCTTTGATTCTCACCTCAATAGCTGCCTCACCTAAAAGCGATCAAATCGCGTGAAACAACGATAAAAAGCGAGAAATATCCTGTATCTAACGCCTTTCATGTAAAACTGGTAGACGCGAGTGGATTCGAACCACCGACCCCCACCATGTCAAGGTGGTGCTCTAACCAACTGAGCTACGCGTCTAAAAATCTAGGAGCGCGACAATATCAAACAGTGCCATAGGTTTCAACGCTTTTCTCGATTGTTTTTAGTAAGTTATAGCTAAAACCCTCAGCATATCTCGAGGATCGGATAAAAATGCGTCTAATGTCTTCACTTTTCGTTGGAAAGCTCGGCAATTTCTCCAATAAGTTGCATCCCAGATGCGATCAGTATTGGCTTCGTCGCCCGACTCAATTGAAGAAATTTGAAACTATTTTTATACCCCCCCCCCCAAAAAAAAATTATACAAAGGTCTCAATTAGTTAGTAATGTAAATAACTGTGTACACTAATGATAACTAATTGCAATTTTAGAGTCGCGGTTCATACTGGTTATATCAAGTGGTTCGTGAGGCCTGCTTTAGCCCTTACAACTATTATTTAACCCTTACAACTATGAGGTTCAAACATGGATATGATGCAACTGGCAACTCAAGTATTGGCGTCAAAATTAGGTGGCGATACTAGCCAAAGTAACAGCGCCGTTGAAAATGTCATTGGCAACCTGCTAGGTGGCTCAAGCGGCTCTGGCATAGATTTAGGCTCACTAGTGAGCACTTTACAGAATAGCGGCCTCGGTGATATTGCGCAGTCTTGGCTGGGTGATGGCGATAACAGCGACATATCTCGCAGCCAAGTCGAAAGCATCTTTGGTTCAGATAAAATTCAAAATGCGGCGCGAGAGCTTGGCACTGATCAAAACGACCTGCTCAGAGGCCTACAAGACATGTTACCTCAAGTAGTCGATAAATCATCAAGCGGCGGTAGCCTATTGGATTCTATTGGCGGCATTGGTGGTTTAGCAAATTTAGCAGGCAAGTTTCTCAAGTAGAAGCTCGTATCCGCATCAAAGCACTATCACATTACAAGAACCGCCCAACGAAGGGCGGTTTTTTTATACTCTAATTGCTAGCTATCCAGCATTCTTCAGCGAAGGATTTAAAAAACCACGGCAATGGCTAGAGTCAAATCATGGCCGAAAAAAAGTAACTCTAATTTCAGCAATGTTAGGCCTGTCATCATCGCGTTCTGCGGTCACTTGCCGAATATCAACACCTTTCTTTTTGTACAGTGTATCGACCCACAGCAACCACTTATTAAAGTCGGCATCTTGAAGCACAACGCGAACTTCAGTGTTATTTTTAGTTGGCACTAGTTGCTGTATTGATTCTCGTATTTTGGCGCCCCTAGCGGTGGACTCAAGTACCGATAAAAGCGATTCATTGGAGCCCTCAGTGGCTTGGCTAACGGTTAAATTACCACCGCGTTCAAGCATCTCTTCGGTCTGACGCATCCAAACCAAATTACTACGTAAGCCCGGTAAGGCCTGCTCCATATGAGTAATCGCGTTATAAAAAGGCTGAAATAGCTGCGCATATAGAAGAATGGCACTTACCGCAAGCCCCCCGTAAGCCAGTATCATTCGCTCACGAGGTTGAAGGTTCAGCCAATATTTTTTTAGTTCGCTCATACCGCTAACCCTTAGTTTGTTTAATGCTATAGCTAGCGATGATTTTGCCGTCTTCGGAGGCTGATGACTGTAAAGTCGCGCTAAGATCAGGGCGCCGATTTAACTGCTTATTGAGCAAGTCCACTTGCGAAAAATCGTTCAATAAGCAGGTTATCATTAACTCCTCATTGCGGTAGGCGATATCACTTAAAGTGACTCGTTGCTTAGACAAAATATCGGATACTTGCGCTAATGCATTGTGCACACTCTTAGACTTATCTGGGCCGCCCATTCGAGCAATCGCTCGCTCCATCATTTCTCGTTCAGCCCCTGGCGTCACATCCTTAAAAGTCGGAAACCGTTTTGCTAAAATTGCCTGAGACTCTGCCTGAACAGAGGCGACTTCAGCATGCAGAGCGAAGTAGCGATACGAATCGAAGCCCAGCTTAAGCAATAAACTGAAACCTATAATCATTAATGGAATAATGAACATTGCTTTGCCTACGCGACTAACACGCGGCCGATAGGTATCAGACCAAAGATCTATCGCGAGTTCCTGATCATATTCCAGCCAGTGGGCCAACTTACTACCAAAATCCCAAAACCGTATATCTCTATCTGGCTCCATCGCAATTAGTTTTTCAGTTAGCTCTTCACTATTAACGGCGATAACATCGTTGGTCGGTACATCCATTAACCAAACATCGATGAAGTCTTGATCAATACTAACACCGAGTCCGTTTCGATGATTGGCTAGCAGCTCATTACCAACCAAGGCTACTGAACAGTCGGTTGCATCATGAAACGGTATTAAAGAGTGTTCTGGAACTAACTGCTTAATTGGCAAACGATTCTCGGTTGCTAAGTCTTTCCATTCGATCATTTTTGACTTAGAAACGACCGACACTCGGCTTTCTTCACCGGCTTTCCAGCTTGGGCAAATGAAATGCATATTTTCTACGTCTTCAGAAATCGACTCTTCAAGTGAGTAAGGCAGTGCCGCGTTAAATTGCTTGCGGGTTTTGGCTGGTAAGCTAACACTATGGGTTGTAACCCACTCACCCGGCACCACGCCAATGACCTCTTCGTCATCACCAATTGGGTAATCAGCAAGTTCTGGCACTTCGCCAAAAGCAACAACTTTTTTGCCGCTAACCCTAGCCCACTCATAGGGCGCTTCTAATCTAAGATAAATCTTCATCGCTATTCGTTGTTATTGGGCTCTGTTCTTCACAGAGCGTATTATGTTGGCGACTTAAAACACTAACCTTGGGAGTAGTGCCTCCGTCAGCGCTGGCGCTCTCTCGTAACACCAGTGACTCCATGCAAAAAACACTACTACCGAGTGTTACCTTAGCATTAATTTGAAAAAATTGGCTATTCACCTGCATCATTCCAGCTATCGCTTGAGATGGAACAACAGATGCGCCGATAATAGCAGTTTCAGCGTCTGTAATCTGGCTGAAGCCCTGAAAATCCGGATCCAACCGTCTGGCAAGGAAGCCGGCAACTGACGATGTGTCTGTTACGGTAGCCCCATTAAGGCTTGCAAGCACTTCAGCCGTAGTAGTATTGATGTTGATTTTTGCGTTCTCTACCGGCAATACAGTCACAAATGGCCGCAGCGTATTGATCACGTCTTCGGTAAACCCTTCAACGAACCTCAGCTCACCGATCGACGTGAGCTTTTGATCGGCGGCAAAATACGGTACACGCTTACTGCCGTAATCGCCGCTCTCAAAGCCGTTTGGCCCGGATAAATCGTTCTCATCAATCCAGTCAACTAATGCGCCGTGTAGGCGGTCGCGTTGGTCAAACTCACCGATTTCAAGTAACCCTAAAAGGTTCAGAAAAATTCGCTTCTGACCGTTAGCGGCTTGAGGCTCTTTAACGGCAAGATTGTTAAGGTTATAGCGCCCTTGAAGATCATCAATTGAGACCTCTAGGCCATCAATGCCAAAATCAATTGTGGCTTCTTTTTCGTCTTTGCCTTCCTGTTCCGCAGCGACGGTGCTTCGGTCTAATGAGAACGATTCAGACTCTCCGTCTTCGCCATTACCATCTTCTTCCGGCCGCCCAAACTTAGCCCATTTTTCGCCAAGATGGTCAATAGTTCGATTGGCATCGTCATGCAACACCCGCTCAGCCCATGCATTTAAGCCCTGACTGTATTGATACCCTTGTTCCGCAACTTTTTGATTACCTAACCTGCGAATAAAAATATGCTGATCTTCAATCATAATCGCGAGCAGTGTCACCATGAGCACAATAGCCAAAACCACAACAATGAGCACGACACCACCTTGACGTTTGTGCTTTGCTAGTTGCTGCTGACGTCGGTGAAGCTTAAACCGGCTAGTTACGGGCATCTTCGGCTCCGGGTGCAGGCCTGCGTGGAGGTGAAGCTCGTGGAGGTGAAGATCCCCCGCTAGTTGAAGTGCTACCGTTACCGTTACCTGAAGGATTACCACTGCCTGGAGGGCCACCTTGCCCCGCAGCGTTCAGGGTAGCGGCAAGGGCGTCGAGTGTGTCGCCACCGAGCATGCTATACACTCGCCGGTATTGCAGCTTGTTTTCCATAGTTATGGTGATTTCTATCTTATCTGGGAGCCGCGTCTTCTCATCCCATCTTTTACTGGTATTGTCGCGACCATCTTCTACAATACTCAGCTCAATTTCAATGTCTCTCACATCGCTAAGCAAAGACTGCTTGAAGTTTCGGGTGTCCCCGTCTGGATCCATCACTGGAGACTGAATTCGCTGCAACACACCGTCGTCCAAGGTCCAACTAACTCGCCGAGGCACACCGAGACCACCCAAGTTTAAATCAGGGTAGGCGGCTGTCAATGCGATTACGCTACCATCGCCTACGGTCAATGTAGCATCAGCCGGTTCACCATACTCATCCTTGCCAAGTCGATTACTGGCATAGCGTAAGTCATTAGCTAAAAAGAGAAACGTTTTTTGTAAGCCCTCGAGCTGATCTTGTTTAGCGCCCGCTCGCTCGCGGATGTTTAAAAACTGAAACAATGCGGGCCCAACAATGCTCATAATCACCGCAAAAATTGCTACCGCGACCATTATCTCAATCAAGGTGAACCCTGAGGCACGTTTAGATGCTTTAAATCGAGTTAGGATCATCACAGGCGGTCGGTAACTGCGCTTGTCGCATTGGCGTAAACTTTTTTCTCAATATTGCTATCATCAGCAACTTCAATGGTCACCAAGAATACCTTCTCGACTTCTGTCTCTTCTATCTTTGCTTTCGATCGCCATTCATGGCCTCCCAATTTAACCCGCTCGGTTTTACCGCCACTGCGAATATTATCAACCTTAGCATCGTGACGGATCTCCGCCATATGGTTGCTGGCGACCCAAGATGCCAGCATACGCTTCTCAAGCTCAGTGATGTTGCTAACGTGCTTTGCGGTAACTTGTATCACTGACACAATTCCCAGAGATACAATTAATAAGGCAACGAGTACCTCAATCAGAGTAAAACCTGACTGATGACTGGCTTTTAACGGCAAGGACATTAAAAACCCACCGCTTTTTTATCAACACGCTCTAACTGACCTTCTTGATTTACAATCACGTCATAACTCAACTCAGTTCCCTTGAAGCGCGCCTCAAACGGCGTGATTTCTCCGAGTGATGTAATCAGTACTCTTTCTTGGGTTTCTCCGTCATTGTCAAACACCTCATAGACCTCCCAGTCAAGCGTCACTTTTTTATCCACCGAACGGCTTTTCAACAGCATATCGGCTACCGCTTCTTGTTGCGAGCGCGTGGACTCGAAACGATAAGTGCCAGCGTTGTCATCGACGAGCAAGAAAAAGTTGTCACCCGCGATCACCGCCTCGTCACGCACCTCATTGACAACCGCCATAAAACGATTCGCTTGCAACCTCGCAGCTCGATCGCTATTACCATTTAGCGACGACACCACCGCAACCGACATCACAGCAATTATAATAACCACCACCATGATTTCGATCAAGGTAAAGCCAGACTGCTTGTGATGGAGCGTTGGTATTATCACGTGTTTGGTGTTGTATTAGTTGATTGGCACTGATGGTAGCACCACCGTCGCCGCAGGCACACTTTTTATCCCGCTTCTTAATAAACTTTCACTTTACGTGCGAGCAAAACTTCGGTAGCTAACAACGATACTTAACGACGGCACTACGGGAGAACCCCTGATATTCTATGCCTAACCTGAAGCCCAGTTGAAGATAATGGCTGAAGATAATAGTTGGATATAATGATTGGCGTTGTATTGAGTCAATCTAAGACCTCAGCATAACTCGACGAACGGGTAGAAATGCCTTCAAATGCCTTTTATCTCGTCGCTTAATTATGCTTAAGTCTCTATGAGTAAATAATTCCAAGGATTTACTTGGTGATATCGTCATATCAACATTAACGATAGCGTATTGGTAAGATTTGACTCAGCACGACACGATATCAAGCCCACTAGGGCGAATAGTACCGCCTAACCTAATTGGATGTACGAATGCCTGAAAATTCACTCATAGAACGATGCCAACGCGGTAAAGCGGATGCTTTTGAGCAATTGCTCGCGCTGCATTACGATACCATTTATCGATTTGCCTATCGATGGTGCGGTGACCAACATAATGCGCAAGACATAACTCAACTAGCCTGCATCACACTGGCGCGCTCAATAAACCAATTTCAACATCAATCAAGCTTTACCTCTTGGTTATATAGACTGGTAATCAATTGCGCCAAAGATTTTTATAAAAGCCCTACTCAGCGCAATCAGCGTGAAGAGTCTGAACAAGACATTGACCTTGGTTCCAGCGCTTCAGGTTCAAACGAGCAACGCGTATACGCTCAGCAAATTCTAGAGCATATAAACCACCTTCACGAAGACTTAAAAGATACCTTGATTTTGGTTTACGGAACCGGACTTTCTCACTTAGATGCAGCTAATGCCCTCGGGGTAAAAGAAAGCACAATCTCTTGGCGCATTCATCAAGCTCGCAAATTATTGAAGCAAAAATTCACCTC
>Ga0075467_10003209_pt1 | contig 12621 bp, 17 predicted proteins | sample DEB08_DNA_9_FD_75067 | JGI IMG/M metagenome (GOLD analysis project Ga0075467, IMG submission 75067) | Aqueous microbial communities from the Delaware River and Bay under freshwater to marine salinity gradient to study organic matter... | ecosystem: Environmental > Aquatic > Marine > Coastal ...
ATAGTAGAGGTAAGCTGCATTGAGTTATTAGATAAAGATATATCACCTGAGTTGGTGTCTAATAAGAAATCAATTGCCATTATTGTGGAACCTCTGTTGTTGCTTGAGTGTTTCCAGCACTATCTGGGTCTTGGTCATGGACATGTGTATCACCTATGTTGACTCCATTATGGAACAAGCCAACACTATTTATATTCATATTGCCTATGATATTCCAAGTTACATCTCCAGCTACTGTGGCAGTTAAATCTTTAACTACATCAGCAGTGACATCACCATCTGGCTTCATCTTAACTGAGCTACCTGCAAACTTAAGTTCTACATCTGTGGGGTTGGGAGATAGGTTAGAGCTTTTAGTGTAAAGCCCTGCTATTGCTATTGCATCTGTAAGGGCATGATACCTAGCCGTCTTAGGGGATTGCTGTTTAGAGCCATCACTGTTAGACCAATTATCAATATCCCTCATAGAGAATAGCAAACTCACTCCATCTCCTACAGCTACTGGGAAGGACAACATGCCACCTCCTGCTGAAGGGAATACAACAGGTACATTCTCTATCTCTTGAGGTACTTGGTAGAAGCCATCTTGCCATAACCTACCTATGAGGGGCTGCACATCGACTGTCTGTGTATTCTCAAAGCTAGTGATCTTAGTTATCTTTGCGGGGAGCATTGTGTACACACCAGACCTAATCCTAGCTTCAACAACAGATTGTATAAAATCTAATTCTGATTCACCTGCCATCTTATATACTCCTCAAAGTGGCAGTAGTATTCCACTGACTACCTTCATAACTCATTCTATGTTTTACAGCTTGCACTATGTAGTCTCCGTCAGAAGATCCTCCTGTATCTAGGATGACCCTTTTATCTGTGGTTATAGCTCCATTAAGGAAAGTCTCAATAATTACTCCAGACTTACCTCCTTGTAGGTAGCTTACACCAATAGAATCTTTCTCTGGACGTACAGGTTGTTTAAGTAGCTCTGAAGTTATTGTCACATAATCATAGAGAATAGGTGTTCCAAATATTGTCTTTGGTCTGACATAAATACTCCCCATTGAATAGAAGACTATATATCCTATCTCCTCTGCGATATCTTTCAATACTTCGTGTATAGTCCCCTCATAGTTCCTCCCATTCTCTAATCCCGTATCTGGAGACCTGTATGTGGGATTCACTGTAAATAGGTCTGGAGAGATATTGGGAGTAGAGAAGAGGGATGTATCTACATTGAATAAGTCCTGATCAGAGTACTCATCAAAGTCCCCTGTGGGTACACCGTTGTCGGCGTAAATCTTCAGTAGAGATTTTATAGTATCTGAATAAGTATCTCCAGATTCAGCTCTACCAGATACTCTCAAGTTCTTAACTGCAAATTGGGAATCACTGGCTATAATAGTAGTAATACCATTATCCTTTTCCCTTCTAGTCTTGACACTAGCTATCTGACCTACAAAAACTAATGGGAATTTAGTTGATCCCTCATATCCAGCTTTTAGGAATATTGTGTCATCTTGTCTTATCCTTTCCAGTGTGCTTTTAGATAACCCGTAAACCTTTATTACTGCTGGGCCAGATATGCCACTCTTAGAAACTCTTGTCTTATCTATATCTGCTGTGATGTGTAAGTTTGTGATCTTTATTGCGTTTTGAGTTTCTGTTATGAAGTCGGGAGTAACGCCAGCAGCACTAGGATTAGATATTCTATTTAATATCTCATCACTATCTACTAGGGAATCTTGCCTAGCAACTACTAACTCGTACTTGTGTAGGAAGTTCTGATCTTGTGCCATTATTGATTAATCTCGCTTTCACTAAAATAGATTAGCTCGTAAGCCTTACCTATGCCAAGGTTATCCCTCCCAACATCTAAACCATCTTCCTTGGATCTTACACAGTAAATATCTCCAGAGAAATTATCCAGTTGATACCTTCTTAGTAGGGATTGATTCTCCATGACTTTCACACCTGCTTTAATTAATCCAGCAGCATTTGTAGATATATCTAATCTCCACCTATTATCTCTAGTATTGAACGTGTACTTGATGTTATAGACAATACCTCCAAGGGACACTTTCTGTGTGTCAACAGAGGATACAGGAACTTCTAAGCTAACTGCCACAACCTCACTCCTTAATTAAAATTAGCACCTTCTGGGTACACAAACCTAATGAATTCTCCAGTATCTAGGTTTGAAGTTCCTAAATTACCTACGACCACAGTGTTAGCGGCTTTGGGAGTCTCTTCTGCCACCTCTGTAACATCTATCAGATCTACTGCAACTTCTCTAGTTACCTCTGTAGCTGAGGAGACAACTCTTATCTGTTTAAAAGATAAAGCCACTTTGTAAGAGGCTCTACCTGTTGTGGTAACTCCATTTACCTTGTCTTGAGAGAACACCATAGAAGTTATGATGCAGTTTCCTACACTATTCACACCACCACTTTGAAGCCCAGTGTTAACAGTAACTCTTTCTTTCCTGCCTCGTATACCCTCAAGCTCTTTAATGAAAGATGTTGTAGAAATGTTGTCACTTCTTGCAGCTTTAACATCTGAGATGACTCCTCTCATAGAGATTGTTTGCCCAGAGTTAACTACGTTATCTACAACACTGGAGCCATCCTCAACAGGAAACTCACTGACTTTAGAACTAAGAGTCCTACTTACTGATACCGTAGCATCTAAGTTGAATATATCACTTGAAGTGATAATGGAAAAATTGGATATTGCCATAATACCTCCTTATGATACAAGCATTTGACTTCTATTAACTGCACCCATCTCTTCCATAAAGGTTCTGGCTATTTCTGTGCCATCAGCACCTTCACCAGCTTGGATAGTTAAGCTTGCTATATTAGTACTGTTATCTGAGCTGGCCTTACCTTTAGGAGTGCTATTACTTTTAGCATCTGCGAACATACCTTGATCTGTTAAAAAGTCTAACCCTATAGATGCAGCTTCGATTGCAAGACCTACACCTGCAGCTCTGAGTAATGCCCTCATAGATGCAGCCAATGTGAAGTTAGCTTTAGCTGCAGTTGAGGCTCCAACTGCGTAAGACAGCAGACCTTTACTTCCGAACAAGAATGCAGTTCCTATAGAGATCATCTTTGGAAGTAGAGCTAGTAAAGATGGGACTAACCTAGTTAGAATAGCTGCTGATAGCAACCTAATTCCCCAAACAATTCCTTGCCCCTCTCCAAACCCTATAAGCTGTGCTAACTCATCTAGTACTCTAAATGGAAGTGCAACTGCATCTCCTAGCACCTTAAATGCGTAACCTAGTGCCACCAGAGCAGGAGATAAAGCTTCAATAACAAGCCTAATACCTGAGAATGTCTCAGCTAAAAACTCACCTAACCCTGCCTTTGTCATATTATTTACAGCTTTCTCGAAGGAGGCTAAAGCCCTGTTCTCTTCTGCTGTGATAGACTGCCTAGCTGCTGCGGCTGCTCCTGAATCTTCTGCTTGTTTCCTTAGAAGTCTAGAAGTAATCTTTACAAACTCTTGTGCAGACACTGTGCCTGTAGCAATAGTCTTCCTCCAACTGTCAGTCTCAAAGCCCATCTCCTTAAGGGCTTTAACAGCCGCTCCGGAGAATTGAGGCATCTGATCTACAACTTGGTTCATGTCCTGTGCTTGGATAACAGAACCAGACATCATCTGTCTGAAACCTAAGAATGACAACCTAGCTGCATCAGCACTTAAACCCGATGAAGCAATAGATGTGGATAGGTTTGTGAAAACACTTCTAGAATCTGCTGCACTCACTCCACCAGATAATGCTGCGGAGTTAAACTGTGCGAAAGAAGAGGATGTATCTTTAAGACGTAACCCTAAATCTTCAGCTACTACAGATACAAAGGCTAAATCCTCTGCTGCTTGCTTCCCACTACCACTTGCACTCATTGCTGCAATTCCAATATTCTGGAACTCTGTAGCCATTCTCTTGACTGCGTTGGCTCCAGCCAATAGAGCAAATACAGATACCCAACTGCTAGCCATGTTCTTCAAAGACATTGACAACCTATTAACTGCAAACTGTTGTGCTGTCAAGTCTCTTGTAAGTCTTTTAGATACTGTATCTAGTGCTTGAACTTCTAGCTTAGTCCTTCTTAAGTCTCTTGAAAATTCAATAAACTCTTTAGAGTTCTTATCAGTGATTGTTGCTAATTTAGCTTCTGCTTTAGATAATCTCTCTATTTGCTTAGTGAGGTTCCTTGCATTAACTGCTGCTGCGTCACCCCCTAATCCTGAAGAGCGTGTCTTAGCAGCCTCTGCTTGCCTTCTAGACTTATCTATGCTGAACTCTTGCTGTAACCTAGAGCCAGCACTAAAACCCCCTGTAGAGGCTTTAGCACCCCTTCTGGAGCCTCCCCCAACGGAAGATTGCATTTTAAAGCTCTTACCTAACTTAGCAAACTTCTTCTCTAAAGCATTAATCCCTTTAGTAACTTTGCTGTCATCAAACTGAAGCTGTACTGTATAATCATCTAATGTCAACATCTACTGTGTCACCTTTATTTTGTAGGTTTTTTAGCTGCAATCTCAGCATCTAGGTTGACTGCGGTTTCTAACGCACTCCCTATTTCTATGTGCTCTTTAAGCCTTAGTATGTCAGGAAGTGTGTATTCGTAACGTAACTTATTAAAGTCTCTGTCAGCAGCAGGACAGTGAGGGCTACTAGCCATATTCAAGAAGAATCTATCCTCATCTGGGATGAAACATTCCTTCTCTATTCTTCTACTAATGTCTCTGATGTTTCTTCCTTCTTCGGAGACATTGCCTCTTTCCAGATACGGGTTATGGAACCCTCGTCCATTCCCTTGGACTTTAGATATCCTAAAAAAAAGTCACCAAAGTTCTCCCTCAATGCAAACTCAACTACAGCAACGAGTTCTCCATAGTTCCCTGCAAAGTGAGTGTCAAATTCAATCTTGTGGTCATTGCAGTAGATGCCATCTGTTAATTGCTTGATGATCTCTACAATGTCAATCTTATCTAATGCACCAGTTAATGCGATAGCTATGTTAGTACACATACCAGTGCCATCAAATGTATCTCCATCTACCATAACTCCAATAGATGTACCAAATAGCTTGGCTAACTTATTACCTAAAATTAGTCCGTGTGTTGCTGGCAAAAGCCTTAGTTGATAGCTCTTCCCATTAATCTCTTTTTTCTTATAGCCAGACATTTGTGCGGCTTCTTGTGCGATATTCATATTTTATCCCTCCAGATAAAACGGGGGCTTTTTACGACCCCCTACTTATTTAAAACCTACTAGTTTAAGAAACTGCCAATACTCTCGATAGTAGCTACTGCATCAGTTAGTTCAGAAGCTGCTGAACCAATACCTTCAGGTACAGATAAGAAGTGCATAGTGCTACAGAAGATAACCCAATCACGAGTTGATCCAGTGGCACTAGAGCCAAGACCAATAGTAGGTGCAATCTTAATATGGGCATCTGACAACTTAGCTATAATAGAGCCAGAAGGATCTGTAATAGTGAAGCTACCAATTGCTAACTTACCAGAGCTACGTTGTAACTGTAGGACACTTGATAAGAAGATGTTTCCAGGAGATTGTTGCTCTAAACTAATAGTGCAAGTACCTGTCTGGTCTGGGCTAATAGAGATAGAGACAGAACCATCTGCACCTACTTCTTCGTCAGTTAAATCTGAGTTCAAACTAAACTCTACGAAGCTGTCTGGAGCTAAACCTGATAAGCTTTGGTTTAAATACGAGATCTTTACTTCGCGTGATGAATATACGGGCAAATTTGCCATTTATTTAATCTCCTATTAAGATTGTGCTTGATAAGTTAGGCTACCAGTAATACGGATCGTTTGCATAGCTCCACTAAGGTACGCTACGAAACTGCCTGAGAAGTCTTGAGCTGCTACATCACCAAAGCTAACATCTGCCCTGCGTGGGAAGCTAATTACATAAGGCTGCTCCATCTGTAAGATATTAGGCTGTGTCTCTGTCTCTACATAGCGATCTAAGGTAGACTCTAATACATTCTGAACACGTCCAATACCTGAATCTGTGTAAGGTACTACAGGAGTGTTAATCAAGAAGTTCTGATAATTCTCTGTAATCCTTGCTTCTAGGAAATCTCTATTACGGATGAGGTCTACAAAGAAAGTAGCTCCACCTGCAACATTACCTCTACGTGTAATAGTAAGTCCACCTACAACTTCTGTGAAGCTTGCATTCTTATCAGTTAGGTTGCCCTTCTGAGTAGTTGTTAGTAAGTATCCAGTTAAAGAGTTCTTAGCAGCACTTGAACTAGTACGGTTATTTGCTACAATCTTCTTTCCTGGATCTGAAGGTGCTAGGATAGAGATATATTCCATCTCGTGAAACTTAGTATCTGCTTCATCATGGAACCAGCCAGAAGTACGGAAGTAAGCACCTTGCTTCAGTTTAGACAACGTATCAGCAGCTACTTCAGAGTAGACACCTAAGTTATCTTGTTCTTGTACAGTTAACCAATATTGCTTAGTACGAGCTTCAATGTCAGTAGCTAGTGCCAATACAAAGGCTTGTGTATGGTCGTTACAAGCTACAAAATAGAAGTCATCATCGGCTTCTGTAATAGCGACCATCATATCAGCAGCAGTTTGAGTAGTAGTTGTTACATACGTTAAACGTGCTACATCAGTCACTGCGTAAGCCACTGTGCCAGTTTTAGATAAAGTTAAGCTACCAGTGTTATCTACTACGGTAACGCCTGTAGGAGAGCCTAGAGCTGTCACAAGGGCAGTAGCGATAGTAGTTGCTGTCTCTGATCCAGTGGTGGTAGTGAATGTTGCGGTAGTAGTTACATCAGCAGTGTCTAAGACTTCTACAGTGTAGATCTGACCAGCAGTGGTTGCTGCTACAGGAGTAAATGTAATATCATCTACTTCACGTCTACCTACTTTAACGATAGTGGGGTCAATGTCTTGTGAGAATGCTGCTTGTAGTGCTGCATACACATCTGAATCTGTAGGGAAATCAACTTGAGCATTCTCAAATGAAGTATAAGAGCGAGTAAGCTCTTTAAACCACACATGGTCTGCAACAAAGATTGGAATCCCAAAGCTGGCTCTACTAACCCCAGCCACGTCTAATGAAATTTGAACGGTTACTATTTCTTGATAAGCCAAGATTTTATCCCCTTTTGAGAGTTTTTAGTTTTAAGGTACTGACGTAACAAATACGTCTAATGGAAGTGGTGATGGGTCATCTACATTCTTAGCTAATTCACCATCAAGATTGATAGTATCAAACACACCTTGTTGTATATCTGTAACACGATCAGTTATGTTAAATGTAAGATTAAATGCTGCAACTTCTAAGTTGTCTGTTGCCAGACTTTCAGGAAGGCTATTGACATCAAATGTCTGCTCAAGCTTGCCTGTAGTGTTAGTGTATATAGTGTCTAGCACCCTGCCTATTCTAAAGAAGGATTCTAGTTTATGAGCAATACTATTAGCATTGCCGCCGTACACTGTATATTGTAAAAGGAGTTTGTAGTTAGTCTCGAAGTAAGGTTGGTCTAGCTCATCAATACCTTCATCTAGAAGCCACCCATTAGTCTTAACAGTACTTAGTATGTCAACAACTATATAAGGATAGCTAGGTGTGGTGGCTGGATCTCTTGACTTAATAACAGAGGGGGTTTGAACACCTCCTACATTAATAGTTGATAGGTCAGTCCCCACTCCTTCCTCTGCAACCCTTATGAATTCGTTTACTATTACCTCATAGTCTAGTGCCATTACAAACTCCCATTAGGTGCTTTATCTTTTCTGATAATGATAGCTTCATAGTGATCTATGCTGAGGCCATGCCTATTCCAATTACTAACAAAGAAGACTACATACTCCCTGCCATCAATAGTTGTCTCATCAGCTTTTAGGTTATTAAACTGGTCTGCTACTCTAAGCTCATCCTTAGTCCACACAACTAGTGCATCCTCAGATCTGATACCCTCTGGAAGTACTACTTGATCTTTACCTTTCTTGTAAGGTTGGATGCTAGACATTGTATCGAATAGCTCAGGAGGATTATCTACATAGTTTCTATTAGCATCATATTCCCCCCCTTGCGCTCTAGAGATAGTCATGGGTATTCTTAATAATGACAACACTATTTACTTAACTCCTTCACTGTGTTACCCTTTGATGTACGATAAGCTGCATTAGCTGCTAACTCACCAGAATCAAACATTGGGGTATTGGTGTTCTTCGTAGGTGGCATATAAGGCCCTATACGGCCAAATACAGAGGCGTAATCCCTTCGTAGTACTATCCCTATGTCATCAAGCAAAGAGGCCGTAGAGGAGCTATTAAGGACGTTCTTAGACCACCTACGGTATGCTGCTTTGATGTCTGGGTGTCTATGTATCTTATGAGACTGTATCTCAGAGAAAGAGAAAGATAAGAGGGGATTTCTAACAACTCCCTCATTACCTTTAGCAGCACCTAAAGACCATATCTTAAGTAGTTCTGGATAGGTTAGATCTGAGTCACCATGTAGGCCACTAGACTTGAAATGCCCTACCTCTACACTACTGTTATGTAAGCTCTGTAGGCTCTTTAGAAGCTTTGATGTGGCTCCGTTTTTCTTTTTTATTACTTTTGCTTTCAACATTAGGTTTCACCTTTGAGGATACATCCACTTCAACATCCTCTATGATGTTGCCTTCTTTATCTTTGATTATTCGTCTTGCTGTCATAATTACCTCTGCTCTACTAGGAAAAAGCTATCTACCTCTGCTATCACATCTGCATTTCCTGATGCGTTAGCTACTTGTAACTTTACATAATCATTCTGATCTAAATCTACTGTTGTTATCATGTTAAAGAAAGCTACATCTCTTGGCCCAGACAAACTGTTTACCAATCTTTCTTGAGTGGCTACATCTACAAACATTGATGCACTGTTATCCCACTTAACTACTTTAATCAGAAGCACCTCACCTGCTGTGTTCCTAATAACTAAGTCTGAAGTAATCTTATAAGACCTTGGATCTAAGCCTGTGTGCCTGAGTTGTCCATTAGCAGGGCTGTCGAAATGTTGTAAGTCTGAGGTAGTGTATGTCCCTGCAAGATCATAAAAGACTCCTTGAGTGGCTATACTTGTAGTTACTTCAGAAGATACGTTAGCCATACCCCCTACAAATGTATTCTCTGCTCCAACATTATTAGTCCATGAAGATGCTAGATCTGCTTTAGATATATTAGGTGATATATTACTGTCAAGAGGGTTAGTTACACCATCCCTTGTTATGATAGCACCATTCAATTGTAAGGTTGATGGATTAGGGAAGTTTGCTTGGCTAAAATCTAGTAACGCTGCTGAAGCTGGTAGGTCACAGTTAATATCTGTAAGGAACCTGCTAGACATCTGGAAGGTCGCTCCAGCCTTAAACAAGGGTTCAGTCATTCCTGCTGATAGGTTTCTTACTATTGAAGTAGTTATCCTGAAACCCCCTACCCATACTCCATCTAGAGTTAAAGTAGGTGTACCTCCAAAACGTCCTGTACCTTCCTCAAGACCTTGCCTATAGTTCAGTATGGTTCCTAGTGATGTACAGTTGTTATAATTAATTCTGTCAACTTCTATAGCCTCAAAACCTGTATCTCCAACTAAGTCATATACTTGGGAATTTGAACCTGTCACTTCAAAGAGCATGTCTTGAAAGAGGACATTACCAGATCCACCTACAGGAGAGGTAAACATACTATAGTTATTCTCTGTAGAATATAGCCCAGCAATCTCAAAGTTGTAGCTAGACATGTGCAAGCCGCCTGCTGGAACTTCTACAGATGTTGTTCCCATATCTATTAGGCCATCAAGGAAGTATTCTTTAGTCGAGTCTAGCACTCCTGAAAGGTCACTTGCTGCCTTAACTACTACAAGACTCTCTATACCCACACCAAGTAGACTATTAATAGTTGTCCTCTTAGTAGTGCCACCTTGAACTATTGGGACTGTCTCTGTGCCATCCAAGACACCTGATGCTGGTAAATTTAATATTGTTGAGTCTGCCATCTAAACTCCCTCTGTCCCTATGATTATCTTAAACCCATCTTCCTGCAGAAGGAAAAACCCATCCTCTTGAAGTAGGAATATGTCTTGAGTAGTAGCCAGAGGAAACTTATTAAGCACCCAATCTAGCAGTGATGTATTGATTGTATCCATTCCAATCTCCTTTATCTTACTCTATACGAATGCAGTACCTTTGCCTTTCTTACTTTCTTCTGCTCTCATGTATATGTTTCCTGCTGGCACTCCACCTGTCTTAGTGATTCCATCGAAAGGAGGGAGGACACCATAGTCAGTTGTTCCTGCTGCTGGAAGTGAAGCAGCTAATACGACTCTGATAGGGGAGTTACTTGAATTCTGTGCAAGTACATCTGTAGCACTTGATATTAATACATAAGCTGTATCGTCAAAAGGTGTTGAGGTTGTAGCCATTATCTATTCCTGTTATAGTGTTAATTCTGATTCATCTGGGCAGTCATCTACTACTACAGGATCTCCTGGATTAATAAATATGCCGATAGCTATAGATGGAGAGTAGCCACCTCCAGGAAGATAAGGACATACATCAGGAAGAGTTTTTATATACTCATCCCATACCTTACTTCCTGTGCCTTGGAACCTCTCTACTGAGATGCCGCCTACTCTCTCTTCTTTAATAGCTGCTTTATCTACTACATACTTAGACTTATTAAGGAAAGCTGCTGCCTTCAGAGTCTTACATAGAGCTTCAGAGTAGTAGATGTCATCGTCTTCTGGTATCTGGTATGTGACTACAGATGTTGCTATTCTAGTAAGCTCTGTATCTGTTAAGACATTTGAAGCAGGTAGATAACTCTTTGTATCTGTCACAAGGGTTGGAATGTTAATAGCTGCCATCAAGTTTGTCCTGTGTAATGCAATGAACTTTATCAATAAGCACTAGTTATAATGATTATTGATAAAGGGAGGGTCTTTACAGACCCTCCAATGCTTTATTACTTCTATTAGTTAGAAGAGGTTAAAGCTCTAATCAAACGTGGGTTACGGTTCATGTAAAGGACGTTAGTCTCTTCCCACAAAGTAATACCCTTGCTGTCATCTCGCTTCATCCAGCCATACTTAGCTTGAGCTTCAGTGTTAACAAATTCCATAGTCTGTGCAGGAGTGTATGCACGAGCCATAAAGTTGTCAGCGCCAACAGGAACCAAGTAAGCATCAGCATCAGCAATAAGCTTAGAACCATTGATAGATGCACCATAACGGATGTAACGAACACCATCAAAAGAATCAAAATACTGATAGTTAAACTTACCATCACCAGAGCCGAAGCTGTCAGTAGGTACTTGCATAGATTGTAGATCTAATGCACCACGAATATCACGAGCTAAACCTTCTTGACGTTCAAGAACTAGACGACCGTTGAAGAAGTCTTTACCACACAAACAGATAGTCATGCTAGAAGAGTTCATAGACTTCTCTACTTCTGTTTGAAGTAATTCATCTTGACCTTGCATGGTTTGCCATACGTCAGTGTTAGTACCTAACAAGATATCTACTTTAGCGGGACGAGCACCACCTGTAATATCTGTGTAGAAGTTGTACTCAGTTTGTGGGCCACCTAGAGTAATGTTTGTATCTAGAGTAAGAAGTTGAGCGAAAGCTAACTCCTCAAACATCTGCCAACCTTTCTGCATCTTACGAGTCATAGTCGCAACAGAATCTTCAGCAGTCATAAACTCATCAGTACCAAACTTGCGCTTACCTGATAAATCTTGTGGAGTCATGTTACCACGAATACCAAAAGAACCACCTTCATAAATCAACTGACGAGGTTTGTCTTTCTGAACATCTGGGCCTTTAGCATCAAAAGCTTTACCAGCAGGCAATTGAGCAGTCTCAGTGATATCATCATACTTAACAGTAGTTGTATTTAGGTTGAAGGTATTAGCTTCACCACTAAACAAGGCAGTTAAAAGTCCTGGAGCTACTTCTTGACGCTGTACTGCGCCAGTTACATTTTCCATCTCAAAGGAGTTACCGTTTGAGTGGCTTAGTGCTTTATCAACACTTTCTACATTTGCTTCAATCTTCATTGTAGTCTATTATCCTTTGATTAAGAAGTGTAAGTTGGGCTTACAACAGTTGCGTTATCAACAGTAGTGATACGTTGTAGTTCAAGCTGTGCTAGGAATGCTGTTTGAGCACCAGCATCTGCACTACCCCAAACCAAACCAGTCTCAGAGATAGCAGCATCACCACGATATAAGATAGTCATTTGTGCAGCAGCGTCAGCTAAGTTAGTATCTTCTTTGTTCATGCCCAAGCCAAGCTTGTCACCAACAGATAAACCTAATACAGAACCATCTTTAAGTGGAGAACCACCTGTAGAAATTACTGTAGCGATTACTTGTGCAACATATACTTCAAACTTACCAGAAGCATTGTCCCAGATTAGTGGAATACCAATGTTGTCAGTAGTTCCTGCACCTTCTACAGCTACAGTATCAAAGTTGAAACGGACAGCATTCTCATTACCAAAGTTTGCGTAGCCTTTTACCAAGTCGGATAGAATTGGACGACCAGTTGAGTTTACA
>Ga0075467_10003212_pt1 | contig 12617 bp, 8 predicted proteins | sample DEB08_DNA_9_FD_75067 | JGI IMG/M metagenome (GOLD analysis project Ga0075467, IMG submission 75067) | Aqueous microbial communities from the Delaware River and Bay under freshwater to marine salinity gradient to study organic matter... | ecosystem: Environmental > Aquatic > Marine > Coastal ...
AAAATGCGACTCCAATCGACCAACTTATCGATCAGCTCCTCAATCGATCTAAAATCCATTATTTTACAGTGCCTTAGAAGTGCTTCTTTAGTGGTATCTCGGCTATTTGCGACGGACTATTATCGACATATCAGTTCTTGAGAGTTGAGAGTTGAGAGTTGAGAGTTGATAGCTGAGTGCTCGCCCCGCAACCCTGCAAATTGTCGATTAATTAATCAGTTAGGTCGGCATTCACTTGCATTTCAGTCTACCATTTACACTAGCATCCCAACTATTAGTATCGTTTGGGTGCCCAGCATTTAATTGTTCTGGGCGGTCAGTTGTGCATCAGCTCAAAAACGAGTCGCCAAGTAGCCCTTTATACATACGAATCGGACAGCAAAAAGCTAACATATGAAGCGAGGTTCTTTAAAAAAACGCATAAGCTTTTTTGTTATGCAGGCCGTTCTATCAACGTTATTGATCGCGTTGGTATTGGTTTTAGTAATAGAGAATGTCACAGCCCGAAAAGATTTAAAACGCGAAATTGATAACCTTATGTCAGTCGTGAGTCGGAGCGTGGTGCCGGCTATGTTATTCAACGACAGGCGCGAAGCTAGCGCTACATTAGCAACGCTTAGTGGTGATTCGCGAATAATCAAAGCGCAGTTATTAAATAATAATAACAGTATCTACGTCGAATATATCAGGCAGCAAGAATTCTCATCAGAGAATATAAATAAAACGTTTTTCAGTGGAGTAATAGAGCGATTTAAACGCTCGATAGCGGGCGATATGCGACTGCTAGAACGAGATGTTATTACGGTTAACGGCGAGAAAATTGGCGAGTTACACCTCTGGCTAAACCGGACCGAGCACAACCAGCGAATATTAAGTATTATTTTTTCCATTTTGGGTGTGGGTATTTTTTGCTCAATAGTCGGCGTCGCTATGGGTAACCGTTTGCCCCGAACAATGATTAAATCTGTCCAGAAGCTTGAAAATACCTTTTCTAACATATCAAAAAGCAATGATTATAGTCAGCGTGCGCCTGACACAAAGATTATTGAACTAGATGGATTAGTCAGTAGCTTTAACGTCCTTATTGACAAAGTTCGGCAGCGAGAAGTACAAATCGAGTCGCATCGATATAACCTTGCCCTAGCCTTAGATGGCAGCGGAGAAGGCATTTGGTCCTTCGATCCGGCTCAGAACATTTTTGAGTTGGATGGCCGGAGTCGCGAGATTATTGGTTGCCAGGAACGAATGACATTTACACAGTTGTTACGTTTTGGTGGCGGTGTTGCTCGAAAAAATATTACTGGCGCGCTTAGAGATTTTCATCAGGAGGGCAAGGAGCAGTTTGAAATAGAGTGCCTTGTGCGGCGCGGGGAAGGTCACGGCCATTGGATAATTGTTCACGGTAAGTTTTACGTTGACGCTCTTGGAGGGATGGTGCGTGCAAGCGGAACGCTGACAGATAATGATGCTCAGCGAAAATCAAATGAAGAGAGCCAGTTATTGGCCGCAGTGTTTAGGAATACGCAAGAACCAGTATTGGTTGTAGATGAGGCACTGAAGATTCAGATAAAAAATGAGGCCTTTGTTAATTCATATCGCTTGGCTCGAGCCTATGACTATTTGTCCGATCTAATGTCAGACAAATATCCAGAGCATTTTGCAGCTCAAATAATGAGTGATTTAGAACAGCTTGGGTCTTGGGAGGGTCAAATTGAACTTAAGCTCAACCGATACGAGACGCAAACAGTTTGGCTTTCTTTTAGTGCGATCAACTCGGGTGACGAAAACCAGCCTATATGTCGTTATTTAGGTACGCTAATGCGTCTCGACGAGCGTGAGAGAATGGAGGATAAATTGCGCTATTTTGCGAATTATGACTCGTTAACTAATCTGCCAAATCGACGATTTTTTAATGAAAAACTAACGGCGGCTTTAAGTTTTGCAAAAGAAAGTTCGGCATCTCTTGGTCTATTGTTTATTGATATTAACGACTTCAAGATAGTTAATGATCAGTATGGCCATGCGATGGGCGATGAGTTATTAAAAATTATTGCTGATCGTTTGCAGTCGAACACGCAAAATACTGATGTTGTGGCGCGGCTAGGCGGTGACGAGTTTGTCATCTTGCTGGCTGACTTTCGATATTCAAACGGTATTTCAAAGACTGCTGACAGAATAATCAGTTTGTTAGATCGACCGTTTTCAATTAATGGGTCTGAAATTCGTTCTAGTGCAAGTATTGGCATAGCAGTATTTCCCAATGACGGCGATAACGCAGGAGATCTAATGCGGCATGCTGATATTGCTATGTATCGAGCAAAGGTTGCAGGCCGTAGCCAGTATTTATATTTTGATAAGAAAATGGCAGTTGAGATCCAACACTACAGTCGATTAAAAAGTGATTTGGGTTTTGCTATTGAGAGAGATGAGTTATCTATCCATTTGCAGCCTAAGTTCAATCTGAAATCGTTTGAAATATCGTCAGCTGAAGTCTTGCTGCGCTGGAAACATCCAATACTGGGGTTCGTGTCACCGGCCGACTTTATCCCCATAGCCGAAGAATCTGGGCGCATATCGGAAATCGGTATGTGGGTTGTCGATAGAGCCATAGAGGTGCTTTGTCGATGGAAGGATACACAATTTTCAAATCTTGCTTTGGCGGTCAATGTCTCCGCTAAGCAATTTTCCGATATCGATTTTATTGATCATATTTCCGAGTTGGTTGCGGAGCATGATATAGATCCTTCGCAGCTTGACGTTGAAATAACTGAGTCATTGCTTGCAAGCTCGCGGGATATAGCCGACAAATTTTGCAAGAAAATAAAAAATATTGGCTGTAGCTTGTCCATAGATGATTTTGGCACGGGCTATTCTTCATTTAAGTATTTGGCGGAGCTTCCATTGGATATTTTAAAAATAGATCGTGATTTTGTTGCAGGCATTGGTGCTTCTGCACAAGAGGACCAAGTTGTGGAGGCTATGATTGGTATTGCCCACAGTTTAAATATGCAAGTGGTTGCCGAAGGTATTGAGACAGAAGATGAATTGCGGTTTTTGCAGCGAGCCGGTTGTGAATATGGGCAAGGTTATTGGTGCTCTAAGCCTTTGCCCCTGATCGAGTTAGAGAGTTTCCTTACAGGCTGGATCGAAAAAGAATTATCCAGTGAGAATATTTCTTTCACATTAATAAAGAGGAAATGAAATTGAAGTGGTTTTTTTTCATTGCGCTAGCAATTAGCTCTCATTACTCGTCCGCTGCTGAAAGAACTTACCTGGATTTATCTTTGGAGCAGCTTGCTGACTACGACATTTATTCTCCTCCTGTGCTGCAATCTCATATTCATTGGGCAGGTGAGTTGATGGTTGCGTATCACTATTCACAAAAGCGTATGGATGGCATGGGTAGCGCTGAAAGTACGCTTAGTACCCCTGACGTATTTAATGAATACAGTTATATGGTGACCCCGACGGCAATGGATATGGACATGCATATGCTGCATTTTATGTATGCGGTCAGTGATCAAACGACTTATATGCTTCGAATACATCACATGGCTATGGAGATGGATCATGAGACTCGAATGGGCGGCGAGTTCACTACTCAAAGTGAGGGGCTAGGTGATGTTGCAATTTCAATGAATCATCAAGTTAATCAATGGGCCGGCGATGAAGGTAATCTACGACCATTCGTGCATGCCAGTTTGCTGCTTCCCACAGGTAACATTGACGTTAAAGATACTACGCCTATGTCAGGAGGGAGCCAAATCCAATTGCCCTACGGGATGCAGTTGGGGTCAGGCAGTTATCAGGCTCGGTTAGGCCTGGGCTTCGATAAATTAACCGATAAGGCAAGTCTGGGGGCGCTTCTGATGGCAAAAGGCGCCCTCGATAAAAACGATGCAGGCTACCGCGTTGCGCCAGAGGTGAAGTTGGATGCATGGTATCAGCGAGGTCTAAGTAGTAACTTTAGCGCAGGGCTTTCAGGAATTTTGACATGGAGAGGCGATATAGCTGGGAGAGATTCTCGTCTTAATCCCAACTTGGTACCTACGGCCGATACAGATAATTATGGAGGTCAGTGGGCTGAACTAGGTGCAAGCGTGTCTTACCTGATCGATGGGACTTACCGTGTCGGCATGACTGCTAGTTTACCAGTTTGGCAGGATATCAACGGCCTGCAGTTGCGTAAAAAGTCAGCGATAGAGCTCATGTTGGAGCTGACTCTATGAAGAAGGAATGCATCATCCCAAAAATATTCTCGGTCGTTTTTTTTTCTACCCTGCTCTGTTTCATGCAACCGGTGGCGGCTAAGAGTTCTGCTCTGAAGGCGGCTTATGTTTATCAGTTTTGCCAATATATTTGGTGGCCCGATGATAAGCAAGATTTAAATATTGCTGTAGTTGGCGGTCAGGGTTCGGAGTTTGAATCAATAGCAGGCAGCAGTGTTGACGGTAGGGTGCTCACAGTAAAATACTTGGATAGTGCTGGAGCATTGGATGAGAGTTTTGATGTTTACTTTTTCTTTAAGGGTAGCGAAGCGGCTTTTAATGATATGGCCGGAGCCATTCCCAAGGGGGCGCTTACTATTGCTGATGAGGGCTTCGCTGCAGATAAGAGCAATGCTGTTTTGTATCTGGTGAGAGTAGGAACTAAATTGAAATTTTCAGTCAACCAAGACGTGGCAAAACTAAATTCAATTGGTTTAAGTTCAAGGCTGCTAAAAGTTGCGCATCCAGTGAAAAAAACAACTGTGAATAAAGGGTATATAAAGAAGCAGGGGTTTAATAAGCGGGTAAGTGATGGTGTTGTTGAGAGTTTGGTCGCGATAAGGTAGCTTCTAAAACTGCATCGCAATTAGCGCCCTAGTGCTGCCTGATGGGTTGCCTGAGATTTTTTGACGTTGATATGATGCCTGCCTTGGTTTCTTAGTGGCGGGGAATAGGATTCGAAGCGATTTTTTTAGATGGCGCTGGCTAGAACCTTTTTGACAATAAAAATGACGCTCAGCACAAAGAGTGTGGTGAACGCGACACCAGAAAAAAGGTAAATATAGATGCTGTTTTTGGCACTAAAATCTTTTTCGTGGTTCTGTTTGCTTTGTACGCCTATAGCGGCCGCTAACACACTAGTGATGATATGTAGAACGGATAGCTTTATCTCGCCACTGGTGGGTAATGGCTCTACCTGTATTTCTATTTCTAACTCTTCTTTATCCTGCCTGTCTGCCTGCACGGGAAGCCTCCATTGAGAGCGAATGCGCTGATCTTGTTGTTCGATGATTTACTCAAGAACTGGCCGCAGCCAGCGAGTCATTTCTTCCATGGTGAACCCTTTGCGTTGAGCAATGCTATCTAATTGATCCACTCCTATCTTGCCCGTGCCAAAATATTGGCTGTCAGGATGAGAGAAATAAAACCCACTGACTGAAGCGGCCGGAAACATAGCAAAGCTTTCGGTTAACTCTACCCCTATTTGATTTGTGGCATCCAGCAGCTCAAAGAGCGTGTGTTTTTCAGTATGGTCGGGGCAGGCAGGGTAGCCGGGGGCGGGGCGAATACCGCGGTATTTTTCTTTGATGATTTCTTCGGGGCTGAGTTCTTCGGTTTCGTCATAGCCCCAGTATTCAGTGCGCACGCGCTGATGCAAATGCTCTGCAAAAGCCTCGGCTAATCTGTCGGCTAGTGCTTTGACCATAATGCTGTTGTAGTCATCGCCCGCTTGCTCGTAAGCTTCGGCGATTTCATCGGCGTTGATGCCAACGGTAACAACAAAACCACCAATATAATCAGCTTTATCGCTGCTCAGTGGGGCTACAAAGTCAGCGAGTGAAAAGTTTGCTTTACCCGACGGCTTGTCTGTTTGCTGGCGTAGGTGGTGGAGGTGTTTGAGTGTCTTGGTTCGTTTTTCATCGGCAAATACAACAATGTCGTCGTCATTGATCTGATTGGCGGGCCAAAATCCAAAAACAGCACGGGCTTCGAGTAGCTTTTCATTAACGATTTTTTCAAGCATGAGTTGAGCATCTGCAAATAGCTGAGTAGCGGCTTCGCCAACCACTTCATCGTCAAGTATGCGCGGGTATTTACCAGCAAGATCCCAAGTAATAAAAAACGGTGTCCAGTCGATGCTGGGTAATAATTTTTGCAGTGGGTAGTCAATCAATAGTTGCGAGCCCAGTGTGCGAGGAATGGGCGGGACATAAATTTCCCAGGCTATGGGGTGTTTGTTGGCTACCGCTTGTTGGTAGCTGAGTAGCGCTGCCTTGGGTTTACGCTTGGCGTGGCGCTCCCGCACTTTTTCATAATCTGCATTTGTCTCGTTAACGAAGTCGGGTTTTAATTCGTCGCTAATGAGTTTGGTAGCAACGGCAACACTGCGCGAGGCATCGGGTACATAGACAACCTGATCATTTTTATACTGAGGCTCAATCTTTACCGCTGTATGGGCCTTTGATGTCGTGGCTCCGCCGATTAATAGCGGCACGTTGAAGTCTAGTCGCTGCATTTCACTGGCAACATGAATCATTTCATCTAGAGACGGTGTGATCAAACCGCTCAGGCCAATCATGTCGACACCTTCTTCTTTGGCACGGGCAAGAATATCGTTGCACGCTACCATTACCCCCATGTCGATCACTTCAAAGTTGTTGCACTGCAACACAACCCCGACGATATTTTTGCCAATATCGTGTACGTCGCCTTTAACCGTTGCCATGAGTATTTTGCCGTTGGCTTTTTGTCCTTCTTGTTTTTCATCCTCTATATAGGGTTGTAGGTAGGCAACCGCCTGTTTCATAACGCGTGCGCTTTTTACTACTTGAGGCAAAAACATCTTGCCTTCGCCAAATAAATCACCCACGACATTCATGCCGTCCATGAGAGGGCCTTCAATAACCTGAATAGGGCGGTCAAACTGCTGCCGCGCTTCTTCGGCATCGGTTTCAATGAAAGTGTTGATACCTTTAACCAACGAGTATTCAAGGCGCTTGCCAACGGGCTCCTCCCGCCAAGCGGGGTCTACGGCTTTGGTTTGTTGACTACCATCGCCTTTGTATTTGTCAGCAATTTCTAGAAGGCGTTCGGTGCCATCTGCTCTGCGGTTGAGAACAACATCTTCAACCCGTTCACGGAGATCTTCAGGGAGATCATCATAGATCGCGAGTTGACTGGCATTGACAATACCCATGTCCATGCCAGCCTTAATGGCGTGATATAAAAAGACCGAATGGATGGCTTCGCGTACAGGGTTATTGCCTCGAAATGAAAACGATACGTTGCTTACGCCGCCAGATATTTTGGCATGGGGTAGGTTGGCTTTAATCCATTGCGTGGCTTCAATAAAGTCGACAGCATAATTATTGTGTTCTTCTATGCCAGTGGCAACGGCAAAGATATTGGGGTCAAAGATAATATCTTGCGGTGCAAAACCTATTTTATCAACCAATGTGCGGTAGGAGCGTTCGCATATTTCTATTTTACGTTTGACTGTATCGGCCTGGCCTTGTTCATCAAAGGCCATCACGACAACGGCCGCGCCATATTGCTGGCATAGCCGTGCCTGATGCAAAAAATTCTCTTCGCCTTCTTTTAAGCTAATAGAGTTTACGATGGCTTTACCTTGAATACATTTGAGGCCCACTTCGATCACATCCCACTTGGATGAATCAACCATGATGGGTACGCGCGATATTTCAGGTTCTGAAGCAATCAGATTCATAAACGTTTTCATAGCGGCATGTGCATCAAGCATGCCTTCGTCCATATTGATGTCGATGATTTGCGCACCGTTTTCAACTTGGTCGCGTGCCACATCTAATGCAGTGGCGTAATCGTCCTCAAGGATCAGCTTTTTAAAACGCGCCGAGCCCGTAACATTACAACGTTCGCCAACATTGATAAATAACGATGAATCGTCAATGTGAAAAGGCTCTAAGCCGCTGAGTTGTAAATGGTGGCTCGATGGCGGTAGTTGTCGTGGTGTGCCTTGTGCGGCAGCATGAGCGATAGCTTCAATATGTGCCGGTGTAGTGCCACAGCAGCCGCCAACGGCATTGAGAAAGCCTCGCTCGGCAAATTCCTGTAACTCGCGCTGCATGATGGCGGGTGTTTCATCGTATTCGCCAAAAGCATTGGGCAGCCCAGCATTGAAATGGCCGCTAAAGAAGCAGCTGGCCGCGTTGGCCAGTTCTTCAACAAAGGGTCTGACTTCAGAGAAACGACGGCCACAATTTACGCCAACGATCAGTGGCTTGGCATGGGCAATAGAGTTCCAAAAAGCGGTGGGAGTTTGGCCTGACAGCAGGCGGCCACTCATGTCCGGGAATGTCACCGAGATCATGATTGGGAGGGCTGATGCTGGATGTTCGGCAAAGTAGGCTTTGATGGCAAAAATAGCGGCTTTAGCGTTGAGCGTGTCAAAGATAGTTTCGATGAGCAGTAAATCGACGCGGCCTTCTACGAGTGCATCGACCGCTTCGGTATAGTCTGAAACTAGCTCATCGAAATAGATATTTCGCTCAGCAGGATCGTTAACATTGGGTGATATTGACGCGGTACGTGGTGTTGGCCCCAGAACGCCGGCGACAAAGCGAGGCTTGCTTGGGTCTTTTAAAGTGTATTCATCCGCTGCCAGGCGAGCGAGCTTAGCTCCGGCTACGTTAATCTCGCGTGCTGATCCCTGAAGCCCGTAGTCTCCCTGAGCCACGCGAGTACCATTAAAGGTGTTGGTTTCTAGAATATCGGTGCCGGCGTCGAGGTAGGCGCGATGAATCTGGTCGATAACCTCGGGCTGGGTGATGTTGAGCAGGTCATTATTACCTTTGAGGTCACGATGGTAGTCGGCAAAGCGTTCACCTCTATAATCCGCCTCTTGTAAATCATAGGTTTGAATCATCGAGCCCATTGCGCCATCAATAACAAGAATACGCTGTTCAAGAGCGCTGTTAAGCGCACAAGGTGCATTGTTGGCTTGGTCGTGTGTTTTTACGGTCATGAAGTATTAGTTTCGGTGGTTAGGTCTAGAGATGGCGGTGGTCTGAACGCTTGTGCGTCCACCGGCCCACTTATTTAGGCATTTTATCAAACTCTTGGGCCGCTGCTGCGTATTCATTGGTGTTTCGTAACTATTAAGTCCCAACAGGGTCTGAATAGGTCGAGGTTTGATGCTTTATCCTTTAAAATAAGCCTCGAAGGTGTCGCGTCAGTACAAACGCAGGGGCGGTGGCATTTGGCGCGTCAGAGCGCTCATCCAACTGAATATACGCAAGTTAGCAAGAGTAAGACTATGACTGAATCAACTTTTAGCTCCGGTGAGCATGACCCTAGCAGCGAAGATTTTACTGAAATTGTGTTGACTGACTCAGCGCAGGAATATCTGTGTGGTCTGCTTGAGTCGCAAGAAGAGGATGTCATCGGCATTCGCGTTTTTATTAACGACCCTGGCACGCCCAAAGCTGAAACGTGTATTGCTTATTGCCGCGATGAAGATACCAGTGATGATGCGCTGATTCGTCAATACACCGGTTTCAAGGCTTATTTTGATACCAGCAGCTGGAGCTATCTCGACGGCGCAAAAATTGATTATGCCAGCGATCGCATGGGCGGTCAGTTAACTATTAAAGCACCCAATTCAAAAATGCCACAGGTCAGGAGCGATAGCCCGCTGGCCGATCGTATTAAGTATCTACTCTATACCGAAATTAATCCGTCGCTGGCGGCGCACGGTGGTGAGGTTTCGTTGATGACTATCGATGACGAAAACTACGCGGTTTTGCAGTTTGGTGGGGGCTGCCAAGGATGCAGTGCGGTGGATGCGACCTTAAAAGATGGCGTAGAAAAAACTCTCAAAGAGCACTTGCCCGATCTGGCTGGTGTGCGAGATGTCACCGACCATACCGATCGAAGTAACGCTTACTACTAGTCGAGCCATTAATAATACTGAGTAGCCTTATGATGATGGCTACTGTTTTTCCTCTTATAAAGTTATCTCTGCAATGAAGTCAAACATCGTTCAACCAGCTACCGCTTCCCCATTATTCGGTCATACGCCCTATTGGGCTGAGTGCTATGGCACGGCACCTTACTTGCCGATGTCTCGTGCCGAGATGGATGTTTTGGGCTGGGATAGCTGCGACATAATTATTGTTTCGGGCGATGCGTATGTGGATCACCCCAGTTTTGGTATGGCGGTCATTGGCCGCATGCTCGAAGCGCAAGGGTTCCGCGTGGGCATGATTAGTCAGCCCGACTGGAAAAGTGCCGACCCTTTCAAAGCATTGGGTAAGCCCAACCTGTTTTATGGCGTAACCGGCGGCAACATGGATTCCATGATCAACCGCTATACAGCCGATCTGCGCACGCGCAGCGATGACGCTTATACCGCTGGAGGTGAAGGTGGTAAGCGCCCAGATCGTTGCGTTATTGTATACAGCCAGCGTTGCAAAGAAGCGTACCCCGATGTGCCAGTGGTGATTGGTGGAATTGAAGCGAGCTTGCGGCGGATTGCGCAATACGATTACTGGAGTGATCAGGTGCGTCGTTCAGTATTAATTGACGCCACGGCTGATGTGTTGCTCTATGGTAATGCCGAGCGCGCTATTGTTGAAGTGGCTCATGCCTATGCGCAGGGGCGTGGCCCAGCCGATATGTATGATATTCGAGGGGCTACTTACATCAGGTCGCAAGTACCCGAAGGGTGGCTTGAGGTCGATTCAGGTCGTATTGACTGGCCTAACAAAATAGACAAGCTGCCCAACCCCTATGAGTATGTGAACGAGCAAAGTAGCTGTGATCAGTCAGGCGACGATGCAGTGGGTGGCAGTGCGACAGCCGCCAGTCAAATCGAGCCCATTAAAATTATACCGATGCCTCTAGCTACGCGAGAGTTGGCCAAAGAGGGCGTTGATAAAGAGAAGGTTTATATTCGGTTGCCATCTTTTGAAAAAGTGAGCAAAGATCCTGTGCTCTATGCGCATGCATCGAGAGTTTTACATCAAGAGAGTAACCCACACAATGCCCGTGTGTTAGTGCAAAAGCATGGTCATCGTGAAGTATGGGTTACGCGTCCGCCCATTCCATTGAGTACCGAAGAACTCGATGCTGTCTTTGATTTGCCTTATCAGCGCCGACCGCATCCTGTTTATGGTGATGCCAACATTCCTGCCTACGACATGATCAAAACCTCAGTAAACATTATGCGCGGCTGTTTTGGCGGCTGCACGTTTTGTTCTATAACCGAGCATGAGGGCAGGGTTATACAAAGTCGGTCGGAAGAGTCCATATTGCGAGAGGTAGAAAAAATTCGCGATCAGGTGCCAGGTTTCACCGGCTCAATATCCGATTTAGGTGGCCCTACGGCCAATATGTACCAACTCAATTGTAATGATGATGTGATTCAGGCCAATTGTCGTCGTCTGTCATGCGTGTACCCAACTATCTGCAAAAATCTTGAAACTGATCATAGTCCTACAACACAGCTTTATCGTAAGGCGCGAGCTATCCCTGGTATTAAACGCATTTTAATTGCCTCTGGCCTGCGTTATGACTTGGCAATTCTCGATGAAGAGTATGTTAAAGAATTGGTCACCCATCATGTGGGTGGCTATTTAAAGATAGCGCCTGAGCATAGTGAAGACTCAACGCTGAGTAAAATGATGAAGCCGGGCATGGGCAGTTATCAAGCCTTCAAGAAAATGTTTGAAAAATATTCTAAGCAAGCCGGAAAAAAGCAGTATTTAATCCCGTATTTTATAGCCGCGCATCCTGGTTGTACCGATGAAGACATGATGAATTTATCGTTGTGGCTGAAGAAAAATGATTTTCGTATTGACCAAGTGCAAACGTTTTATCCCTCGCCTATGGCCTTGGCGACAGCGATGTATCACTCGGGTCGCAACCCACTTAAAAAGTTGAGTTATAAGCGCGGAGAGAAAGTGTTTTCGGCTAAAAAAATGGATCAGCGCCGCTTGCAAAAATCTTTTTTGCGCTATCACGATGAGAAAAACTGGGCTTATTTGCGAGAATCCCTACTGCGTATGAATCGTCGTGATTTGATCGGTCCGGGCGATCATCAGTTGGTACCTGAAGAGGGGCATTCTTCACGAAGCTCTCATTCAAAAAGGCGAGAAGGTGATAGTAATGTTCGCAATCGTAAAGCGAGCAAGCGACACAATAAGGCCCGTGGCGGTCAATGGAGTAAATGATTGTTGGCGGCGCATGTAAAAACATGCGCTTGCTAGACGCAAGATACAAGACATCAGCGTGTAATGTGCTGAAAGAACAATGACCAACAGCGAGACGGAACGATGAGCGAATTTAATCAAGTATCGATAGTGAAAGCAGCTAATATCTATTTTGATGGTAATGTTATTAGTCGCACCGTTAAGTTTGAAGATGGCAGTCGAAAAACGCTCGGCTTTATGCAGGCTGGCGAGTATCAGTTTGGTACCGAGCAGGCTGAAATCATGGAGGTTTTAGGCGGCAGTGCCCGAGTGTTGCTTGCGGGTCAATCCGATTGGCAGACCTACGGTACCGGTAGTAGCTTTGATGTGCCAGCCAACTCAACTTTCGAGTTGAAGGTTGATGAGTACATGGATTATTGTTGTTCGTATATTTGACGGC